>Ga0307515_10019900_pt1 | contig 12032 bp, 9 predicted proteins | sample 17_EM_MG_FD_194513 | JGI IMG/M metagenome (GOLD analysis project Ga0307515, IMG submission 194513) | Populus trichocarpa ectomycorrhiza microbial communities from riparian zone in the Pacific Northwest, United States - 17_EM | ecosystem: Host-associated > Plants > Roots > Unclassified | place...
CAGGCCTCCGCAGTTGCTCTTCCTTTTTCCGACTCTGAATTTGTGATCATCAACTGCGGAGGCCTGCGATTTGAAGATGTGTAGAAAGTGCTAGAAGCTGGGTCCGAAGATGGCTCGGATATCATGATTGCCAAGAGAGCAGTGACTCCTCCGCCCAGAGAATGGCCGCACATTAACAGTCCATAATCTGGGAATTCCTCCAATGACGCAGCAATGGTGGCCATGACTCTTCCACCCGCACCATCCAGCAACCTCTTTGCAGAAGCATGGATCCCCTTGTGAACTTTGTAGGACTTCCCCCGGTATGAAAGCTCATCATAATCGCAAGTCATGTCTGTTAGCACATCTTCAAATCCAAGGGTACCGCGGCAAGTCAAGACGACAGCCTTTGATTCATGGTCTAACGACACGAAATGTACCATTGGAATACCAGTATTTGTGTTTCCAGATGAGTCCGTACCACCCTGTGGGTCGACGAAGGATGAAAGAAGAATCGTATCTGGTGGAAGCTGTGTATGAGTTGAGAAGGAGTGGTGTTCATGATGATGTTTGGTGTCAATCTCCTTGACAGCTGGAGATTTAGATGTTGTGATGCCCATAATGCGGAGGAAGCTAGCTCCGTATGACGCTGATGCAAAGCGCACAAAACGTGTAATGTTGCGAACGATATGATGCTGAGGGAATAGTCCGTCAACGAATCCCGTGTGCGTCAACCTCTCCAGGGTTTCTGAGTCGGCAAAAGCGCTACGGCGCGAGGGATTGGAAAGGACGAGGGAAGTCGCAGAGTTGTTGGTTTTCAAAGTGTAGATACTTGGAACATGGCTCTTCGATCTTCGGTGGTACAATACTGGTGAAGTCGGTTGTTGTTGTTTAACGATATTCTTTTCTGATCGAGCTCGCAGCAGGCTACTTTGGGCCTTCAGATGTGTTCGAAATGCAGTTGGTGAGCCCGGCCGAGTGTCAGCGGAGCGTATCGAATATGTATCGGTTTGAGACACAACCGAGTCACGTCGTCGTTCATGTATAGAGTAGTAACTCGCCCGCGAGGGGCTTCGAGGAATGTCAGGTTGCATGATACCAAGGTCCCTCGAGGAGAAATAATTGGGGTTCCCTCGTTGTGGTGGGCGAGGAGCATCGCGGGCTGGAATAATGCTTGAGCTTCCTTGTGGGACAGGGAGATGGGATTTTGCGGATGGATTCGGAACACGCCAGGGGGGTTTAGATGGGCCAGCTTTGCTCGACGATTCAACAGCGGAGTCTTTGTTCCACAGATTCGAGAGAGCTGTCCCAGATCCCTTCTTGAGAGCATTTCGAAAGGAGGCCCTCTTTTCAGCGTGAGTTGTGGTTGGTCGTTCAGCTTTTGACTTCCTTGTTGGTGGAGGCTTCGTAATCGCGGCTTTCTTGGGAGGCGGGTTGTCAGAGCCACTGATAGATGAGGCAGAGCTCATTGGTTTTCTCGAACGCTTTTGATTGGCAACATTCTCCAAGTCCTTCGGCGCGGGGGTTGATGAGCGGCCTGGAGTTTTCTCCTTCCCCAAATCTACTAACATTGATGCTCTGTGAAATGTGCTGGACCTCACAGGAGAGGCCTTCTCAGGGAGCTCTGGCGCCTCATCTGTCGTTGGGGACGAGCTAGGAGACACGACAAACCCAGAAGGCTTCTGTGTATCAACTGAAGGAGCATCTTTCATCTCCTCGTCGCTCTCGACGGCTTCTTCGGCCGGTTCGATTGCTCCTTTTGCTTCAACGATGGCTCCTCGTAGCCTATTTCGAACGATCCGATACACAACCCGATACCTTGGTATTAGAAGACCTATCTTCTGTTCATTTGTCAAAACTTCCCCACTGAAATCATCGTTCCCAGTATGATGTGCGTTCTCTTCCACGATTTCCACACCGGGTGGAGGCGACAGGTCAGGAGGCTGTGTGCCGGTAATCTCAACTGTGATGGTTTTCGTTGTCGTAGTCTCCGTCATGATAGAAACGGAAGCATCTGCCGGGAGAGATTGCATGATTCGTTGCTTGAGATTGATCTCTGGCATATCGTCCTCGGAATCCTCATGACTTATTCCTTCCCTCTCAATTGTCTGCACGACATGGTCCCCATCGGTAGTCATGAACGACAGCGAGTCTGCTCGGACCAAAGCCTTGTCGTTGTTTGACCCCGCGTCTCCAACAACTTCCGCTCGACGTCCATCGTCCAGGACCACCACATCCCACAGAACCTCTTCCCATTTCTTCTCCCTGCACTCATCTTCCGTAATCTTCCGGCACCACCGTTGTAATAATGCTAAACCGCAAATGCCCAAGAGTAGATCTGCCACTCCCACCTTCTCTCCCTCTTGTCCAGTGGCAGGATTCTGAAACTCCCTTCTAATCAATGTAATTATGCTGGCGATGGCTCGACTCGAATCGGTACTACCCAGTATACTATCCAACGCCGCCAATAGTTGTTGAGATATATCCGTCGCAGAGTTCAGTGCAGCTGCAGAGAAGTGAAAGCCGGTCGAAGCCGCGAAGGAAATGTTCGTGATGGTTGAGTGGAGGGTGGCAATACTTCGTTCCAAGATCCCCTCGGCTTCTGCTCTTCCCAGCTCTCCAGATGCGCGGTTTGACACATCTCGACCCGCCCGGCTTAATATGCCTTCAATTATCGCCCTGCTGAGTTCCAGTCCAGTTAAGGTTGTAACGCGTGCGCCATTGAGGGCAAGCCCACCGATGAATGTGCCGAGTCGTAGGTAGAGGGAGCTCGATCGAGTGACGAGGCTCACCACGCTGGCGATGGGTGCAGGAAGGAGAGTTGGGCTAGGTGAATGTTGGATTTCGCTCCCTTGCTCGGTAACATCATCCTTGTCCATGGCGGGTTTGAGGATGGTTCTGAATGTAGAGGGTTGCTTCTGCGTCGCAATTTTGTGCGTCCATCAAATTCGTGGTTGTTGCAGGGGAAGACGCCGGAGGAAATGGCGAAGGAAACATAGTTTGTAGTGGCAAGGTAGAGTGAAGTCTGTTTCGTTGAGATGTCCTGATCACTGAGCAGTTGTAATTGGACTGTGGTGACTTTGACGGGTCGTGTTTCGCTCATGCAAGGACTTCATGCAAGGAGCCTCGGCATGTGATAGTGGGATGAGTCAGCATACGTCAGAGACAAGGGGCTCCCACAAATGACATCCAGTTCTAAAGGGATTCTTGATATTTGGAATATAATTGTGAATATTAAATAGTCATCTGATGTCTTACAGGCGGCCTCAGTTCCTATAAATTATATTTCCAAGCCTAAAAGATGAACTCGCTTAGCAAAAGGGGTAAGAGCGCGTCTCACGGTTTTCGTCATGCAGAATACAGTTCCTCAAGAGCCGAACAACATATCAGAGCACGAGATAATCAGGTCCTGCCCTTGACTCGAACGTTGTAGAATCCTTGCTTGAACCAAGGCACAGTATGAACTCTCAATTCATGGGATTGTCCCTGTACCAAGCTCAATTCATACCTCCGTATCAGTGTAGCAAGAATGAGCCGTAGCTCTTTTAAGGCGAACCTAGCCGGATTAGCACCTTTAAGCCTTGAATCCTGAGCCACTTACTGCTGCCCAATACAATTCCTTGACCCAGCCGAGAATGGCAGGAATGCTTTGCGATCTGCCGAAACGCCTTTGTAATCACCGAGCCATCTTTCAGGTATGAAAGTGTCAGGGTCAGGCCATATTCTGGAATCTCGTTGCATTTCGTTTATCCATGCGGAGACGATTGTCTATTCATTTAGCTGTGGATCTCCACGAACTGAATCAACTTACATCTTTGGGCACTTCAAAGCCGCAAAGTATTGTGGTTTCTGGGACGAGCCTTACAATGCCTTCTTGAAGTTAGTAGAAATGTTCAACGAAGCATAATAATGTGGGAGTGGATTTTGAGACGCGTGGATAAAGACTCGGGTGGGAAACTGGTTCGTTGCACATTGAATTTTTCATAATAAGAACTTGTCCACGCTACAAGTGGCCTCGATGAGTTTCAACACGAGTTCTAAATATGAATTCTGAGTATACGTTCTGAACATGAGATCTTATTATGAAACATGTGCAACAGCCTGAATTTTTTTTAATAAAAAATTTTGGTTGAAGAGTGGGTATACTAAGCAAAGGTGAGAGGGGTGTAGCACTTGCGGTGCAGTATGCCAAAAGCTTTAGAGAAACACGTGATGTAAAAGCACTGTTTCTCGCCAAGAATTACAGAACTTACCAGCGGTGACGATTGGCATGATTCTCATACTCTCGTTAATGACGGAATTCAAGTATGGCAGATCTTGCGTCTTGGCGAATGTTATCGTATCTTCGAGTGATGGAAACGTCGAATCGATTTCAGATATTAACTCCTTCAGCTTTTCTTGATTATTGAGTAGCAGGAGGAGTGTGAATGTAGCTGTGAGACTTGTGGTGTCACTTCCTGCGATCCTGGATAATAATTAGCCTCTGGTAGTAGCAAATTTGACAAACTAACATGAATAGAATCATCTCGGCACGGATGTGCTTGTCGGTGAAGGACACTGGGTCAACGTTATTCGTGTCTATAAAGATCTGGAGAATATCCTTTTTCGTGATGCTCTCCTCAATTTCCTTCCGACGCTTGGAAACAATATTCTCGACTAGGCCGGATATCATAGAACTTGCTGATGGTACGCCAGGCAAGTACTTGATGAACGGGAATTGTGCATCAAGAGCAACTCGTCTCAGATATGAGGTGAACATGTTCTTTTGGATGCTGTCATCGGACTCCACCAGGTTGAATGATCCACCAAATGATGCTGCGCTCATGACGTCCTAGGTATTCAGTACGATTGCCATGAAAGGGAAATGTAGACTCACGGATGTCAGATTCCCAAGCACTCTATTCATGTCCACGGTTGCACACCCTCCCTCGTCCTTGCACCTAGCATCGAGGACTTTTGTGAACACTTGGAGACATTCATGCATAAGTGGTTCTAACCCATTCAAATAAGTAATCGAAAATCCCGGAGACAAAAGACGTCTCTGGTGTCAAGTTAGTTTCTATATCTTCGCTCGGTGCATGTACTCACCTTCTGTTTATATTTCACTTTGTCTGTTTCTGTAATTAAGCTGGCGACATTCGGGTCCTCTCTAGCAGACTCATAGTCACGAGATTTTCGAAAGTCATCATCTATGAGTATCTTTTGAATGGTAGCCTTATCCTTGAACATGATATCTGCCGGTCCTGTTGAAATGTTAATAGGGTTCCATTGCGTAGAGTTTTATATGCTCACCAACTCGGACAATATCGCCATACTTCTTGAATAATTCTGGTCCGATATTCATCTGATTACCCTTGACGCATTGTATGATCCATGGCCAAGAGGTAAATTTGCCTATCATAGGTCCTGGGATTTTGGAAAGGGGGCCGGTGAACGCCACCAGGAGAATGACACAACATCGTCGAAATCCCTCTGCTACGAGGGCATAGATCAGCAAAGTGCTAATGCTGTACATCTTGAAGGCTTGGATTAATTCGAAGAGGAGGAATCTTCAATGGTGAAGAAGATGTGAGACGAGGCTCTCGGATCGCTCTGGCGGCTGGGATCCGTGGTGGGGTTTCATATTCGGTGACTGATCAGGGCTTGGCTGCAGCATGCGACTGGCCTCATCACTGCGAAATCCTAAGACACCTCTTCATAAAAACTTCTCTTTGAGAACTTTCACTTGACATCAGTCCGTATCCATGGAGTGCAAAAGTAGAAGGATGTTGAGAGGAGGGAGGCAGGAAAAGGGCCAATTGCAGAAGCTATAAATAGAACGATCGGCGCCTCGGCTGCTGCCGAAATGCTCAGCCCTGCATCAATGCCAGGAACCAAAACCTGATCATCATGACACAACAAAGAAAAGTATCGAGACATCTTCTCTACTTCACAACCTCAACCTCGACTGTTGCTTATCCATTATCCACGCAAGACCAATTGGCTGGCTGATAGAGAGTCTGAAGGTATGCTCGCTCCCGAAGAGCCTCTGCATTCAGCATTTGTTGACGGGAAATCCCCAGCTTCATTGAACCACGACACCTTGTCCCCTTCGAGCCCCAACACTCCAGACCTTGACGAATATACTCTCCGGAGCACCGCGGGCATGCCTGAGATTATGGAACCCGCGAATGGTGTGCCCACGGAAGAAATCAACAACCTCAAGATCAACCCCTCCATCACAATGACCGCCCCAGACGGCTCGCCATCAGAGCCAGAAGCAGGCATATTCACCGACGAACTCATCTCTCATACCATCGCTGCCACCCTTCCACCTACATATGTCCTCCGCCCCTTGCGAAAATCAGATTATGCGATCGGCTTCCTCGATGTTTTGCGAGTCCTAACAACGGTGGGAGATATCACGGAGGAGGAGTGGAATGGGCGATACGACTGGATGAACAACCAGGGCAAGGGAGGATACTACATTATGGTCATCGAAGATCAGGGCAAGATTGTTGGAACTGGCGCGTTGCTTGTCGAGCGGAAATTGTACGTTTTGCAACGTGAATACCTTGTTTGCTCCTAGAAAATCTGCTAATCTTTCTTCCCTGCAGTATCCATCACCTAGGCCTCGTCGGTCACATTGAAGATATTGCAGTCGCGAAAGACCAGCAGGGAAAGAAGCTCGGCCTCAAGCTTATCCAGGCTCTCGACTTTGTGGCGGAAAAAGTTGGATGTTACAAGTGCATCCTCGACTGCAGCGAAGCGAACGAGGGATTCTATGTTAAGTGTGGATATAAGAGGGCAGGATTAGAGATGGCACATTATTATGATGGCAGTACAAGTAAGGACATGAAAAGCAAGGCGTCGTAGGACGAGGAATGGTCGGAGTTGACTGCATATAGGGAGTCATTTGTAGGAGTACCGGTCTGAACTCAAAGCTTCTCCACCATGAATCGGGATTATAACGGCCTTTCAGTGCGGAGGTCTCTTTGAAGTTGATTCCACCCTGCCGTTCAGTAGGGAAATGAAGCTGTTATCAGCACCCAAAACCCCAAGGGCATGTGCCACAGTCGCCGAATGATTCACAGGGGCGCAGGTGATGCCATGTCTCGCTGGTCTATTTATACCCGCCATGTTTACCGATCAACTTCGTTCTCTCTAGACAACATTTGAGTCAAGCCTTGTCAATATCGTGTCTGGTCAGCACGCGTTCCATCTCAGTTCACAACCAGATTTTATGCTCCGCCATGGCTTCTTCTTCAGGATATGCGGCCGATGACGAAGATTGCGACTCGTGTTTCAAAATGGTTGGTTTTGTTGACAAGCGCTCCAAAGAGGCAGAATTCTTCAATCTTCTTCTTGAACCTCACATGTCAGACAAGGTGATCCGTTGGGACTGCTATGAGCATATTGGTTGGGTCTTCGAGCTGGAAGATGTGGTGCTGGATGTGGATAACAGGTCCAGCGATACAGTCATAGTGCGAGTCACCTCAGGATCCATGCCGCGAGTTTACATCGACCCTTTACGCCAGGAATTGCGACGATTGGTATCGGCTGCGCTGGCTGGCCGGGGTGGTGTTTTGGACTTCGCTGTCACGCTCCTACAGCTGGTTGAAACAGCTGTGATACATGTTCACGAATGGAAAACCCGAGGGAAGACGGAGGGGCACTCAAAGGGTTGGGATATAAGCGAGGCTTCCGAGCAGGACATTTTTGATAATCCGCTCGGTCTTGACCTCGACACCGTCGACGATTCTGCCTTCCACTTACTTGGCAAGACTGTAAAGCAACTTTGCGAATCTTTCGAAAATGACGAGTTCCGAGTCCTTCATGTTGAAAATGTCCTGAGGAATGATCTTTTGAAGGGCTTTAGAAAGAAACAAGGCCAGATGCTAAAGCAGTTGATGCAGTGCCCATACAAGCAGTTGCGTGAATGTGTCGCGCATGAAACCATTCCGTACGGCTCATCAATGGACAATCGTGATGACCTCGCTAGAGACCTATGCCGACCTCGACCTACCTTCCATGGCACAGATCGCTGGGATGTCTCCTCTATTGTCCGATGGGGGTTTGTCCTTCCTGGTCAAAGAGCGGGAAATCGCACTGTTGGCATCGCATACGGAAGTTCGTTTGGAAGGGGTATTTACACCTCACCCGACGCCGAGTATGCATTGATGTATTCAGAATGGTCTGAGGAGTGCAACACATGGGGGAAGATAAGACCAGCATACTTGCCTGGCATCCGTTTGATTATCTGTGCAGTCTTGATGGGACGACCGCTCCAAGTCACACGCGAGGCGACCCGGCGGACCGTAGAGATTGCAGACCAAACAGCAAATTCTCACGTCTCGCCAAACAAGTACGAATACGTTGTCTTCGACCCCGCTCAGATTATCCCCTGCTACGTCGTCCATCTTGACTTTGGTCTTGAGGCCGCTCGCGAATGGTTGAAGTGGGCTCCTGCAAACAAAGACATTTACAGAAAAAGGAAACGCCGCCGAAAGGAGTCTCTCTTGAAGCGGGATATGTTACCCGGAGAAGTAGAAGCGTTGAAGCAAGCCAAAAAGGCAGCCGCCTCAAAGTGGTTTCCATATGGTTACGGCCCTGCAACCGGAACCTCTTTTGTCATTGAGGAGATTGGTGCAATATCAGACGATGAAGAGAATTATGGCGAGTATCAAGGACAGAGACAGGAGGTATGTGATGAGTTGAGGGAGTGGGAGATGGAGGAGGCCAAGGCTGGGAGTTGGTTTGACGAGTATCAGAAGTCAAGAAGGGAGGAGAAGAGGATTAGGACGGCAGGGAGTGATGACAATGACGACGATTGAACCGGCACTTGCCAGCCTTGCCAAAAGAGCGTCCCATTAGTTTTGGATGTGTTGGATTTTGAAAATGGAGCCGTTGACCATTATGTTGAGTTACCTAGATCCCTAAACTACGTCTTCGTCTCATCTTCGGGAATCCCTATCCAAGCTCATACCTTTCTTCGCTTTCACTTGGCTTATCCGATTGAATGTTTGTTTTCCATTTTTTAGAATCCCAGTGCGTGAAAAGCTCTTGGTCCTCGCTTGGTCCTCTCGGGGGAACTCTTTGTGTTACAACCATATCCAAACACCTGAATTCTAACACCACTGGAATAGATGAAACAAAGAGGGGTGAGCTTCGTTGGCCCTTTATTGTTCAACAAGAGATTGGTCAAGTCAATTCCAATTGTATAAATAGGTATGAATAGCTCTAGGGCATTCGAGGTGAAAAGAGTCACACCGTCCCTGCTTAACAATGGCTTCGTGGATCGTCAAAGGATGAATAGGCGCTGTAACCAACGAAAGAGACATAGATCAAGTGTGAAAATAAAGTATTATCTCCTTGTGGAGGAGGAAAATTCCATTCCCATTTCTCTTCTCGGCTCTATCGTAAATAAATTCCGTTACTGGAACCTGGAACCGCAATGACATCAAGTTCATCCAACTCCTCGATGCAGGCGCCGAGAATAGATGCAGCTCAACGAAAGTGCGTGCCAACATCCGGTGTATCCTCTTCGTTCTTACATTCGCCCTTTGGTTCTCCTGATTTATCGGCTCTCATCAATTCTCCCAGGGGAATCTAGTCACCATTGTTATTACCTCGCTTCTGGCTAAAAATCCTGCCTCTCAGTACCCAACCTCCACGGTACTCCTCCTCCTGTGCTACACTGGCTTCTTCTCTGCTCCTGATTATTGCTTCCTTAAATTCGCATGCCTCTCGTCTCCGCAGATGCTTTGGGGGAGTGGGAAAGAAGAAAAAATTGTACATGGGCTGCCCACCGATCTTTTTGGTCTGCCATGCAATTTATATTTGGTTTTAACTCATTTTGGTCTCAACCAGACCTTTCGCAAAAGGTTCAATTGTGTGGAAAGTCGCACTTGGGCCCCCGAAAGAAAGCGAGCAGTCTCTTGAACTATCCATATCTATGAAGTGAGGCTAAAGAGAAGAATAAAGAGAATAGAGAAAACGAGTGATGCCTAAAAAGCGACTGGTGGCCCGATGCTAAATTACAAATCACGTGCTTGCACTCATCACATATATTATAATACTAGTATTAATATATATTAATAACGGAGATTAGGTATTAAAGCTAAGCCTGCAAATATAACATAACTCTATTACTAATTCCAATATATAAGCGCACAAGATTTTTTGCTAGTCAGATTATCCAAACTGAATATTGATCTATAACGATTAATTAGTTGTTGCTTGAAATCTACTTTCTATGAATGACGAGAAGTCTATACAATACAGGTTCCAAGCCACAGTCTACTTTCATTAGCCTTTCTTGGCCCTCGCACGGCATATTATCATCTCACCAACAAACCAACACTGGCTGTGCACTCGAAACATCAAGAAGCATTTTTACGCCTCAACACCAACCTATCCTCGTCAGCACCTTCTAACGCCTTCTCAACCGCTCTCCTGATCCCCTCCTCCACGGGAACAAGCGGCTCATACCCCAACCACTCCCTCGCCTTCTCGATCGAGAAGTGCGTACCCCTGCCCAACCTCGCCATCCCCTCACTGGTAAACCTCTGCCTCCGCCTCCCCAGCGTGACCGTCCAACTAACCCAATCATTAACGCTGGCCGTCGCAAGCGCAAGGTGCATCGGGACAACGCGGATCCACTCCGGCTCTGTGCGGTCGCCCGCCGCGTACCAGACCTTGCGGGCGAAGTCGTACCAGGGCATGGGGCTGCCGTCGGTGATGAAGAAGGTCTCGCCGTCGACGCGGATGGAGAAGCCTTCGTCGAGGCTGAGGAGGAGGACTTTGGCGGCGAGGAGGTGCGCGTGAACTGCGTTGTCGATGTAGACGTGCTCGAAGAGTTTTTTATTGGGCCCAATTTGGAGGGTGGATTTCCCTTGGTTCATCATCTCGAGGAGGGAGGGGATGACTTGGAGATCGCCCCCGCCGTAAATGGGAGGCAGACGGAGACAGAGGGTTCGGAGGCTCCAGGAGTTCGCGTTAATGACAGCTTGTTCGGCGAGGGCTTTGGACTTTTGGTAGGGTGTTGCGTTTGACTTTTTTGTGTAAAGTTTCGCTGTCTCTTCTGTGAGGAGGTGATTATTTAGATCTATTTCGATGGCTTCGTGGCAGCTGGTGTATACCAGAGCATGCACGAATGGAGATTCCGCAGCACATTTCAGCAGGACTTCAGTGCCCACTACAGTTGTATGATTCTGGGACTTCCTGTTTGCATTCGGACTTGGAGATGCAGCGTGGAAGATAACTCGAGGCCGGATTCTATCCAGCAGTGATCGGACATCGTGTTCTTTTGTGAGGTCTCCGGCGTAGTAGAGTGCTCCCGCATGTCGATTGTTCCGTATAGTGCGGCTTATGATCGACACCGACGAATAGCTGGGAGAATGAAGAAGAGCTAGAACAAGATTTGATCCAAGAAAGCTGCCTCGCGGAAGGATCAGCCTTGGTGTCCACTCCACATTTAGATGGGATTCTGACATACCCGCAGCCCCCAACTACAAGCACGGGAGCATCATCTTTGACCAGGTCGTCTGTCTCCAGTGTTTCCATCTTCGAGACTCAATATAGTAGTTAAAAAAGACCTGCCATTCTGGGAGTTCTCATCGCGCAAACATTTGTGTTGAATGGAAGAGAAGAAAGTTGTCAATGAGAGGTATTTTACAAGACAGCTGCGGCCGACACGTATTGCAGGGCATGTGCCAGAGTATACCACCATCTTTGACCACTCAACTGGTGATGCAAGGGGTACCTTGCTAGAATAACATTATGGTTGAAATATATTTCCCTCGATTCGACCAACCAAAAGCCTGGGAATGATCTTCGGCAGCAGCCAGGGATAAAGTAGTTCAGCACTGTAACGTTATGGGACCGAGAGTGGATCCAGCCCTACGATAGATAACGCTTTCTTCGGGCCAAATATTTGGTATACCCTGTTGTTTTGTTAGTCAAACTGACATACCCTCTCCACCTGCCGAATTCAGCCGGCCAATCAATATTAAGCCAATGCGAGATAATAGGTACCTTTCGTACTCACATCGCAACAAATCGAAAAATACGTC
>Ga0307515_10019901_pt1 | contig 12032 bp, 3 predicted proteins | sample 17_EM_MG_FD_194513 | JGI IMG/M metagenome (GOLD analysis project Ga0307515, IMG submission 194513) | Populus trichocarpa ectomycorrhiza microbial communities from riparian zone in the Pacific Northwest, United States - 17_EM | ecosystem: Host-associated > Plants > Roots > Unclassified | place...
ACTTTAGGGCAAATCCTTAGCAGATTTAAGTGCTAGGTACTAGCAAAACCGCTAAGAACTAGCCCTAGAGTGACCTTATAGCCCTGCGTCTCCCAATTATACGGTTAAAATCAATATCCCCTTACGTGACTACGATAGATAGATAAGTTACTATTGCATAGTCCTTATATAATATAATATAGGAGGAGGACCAAACGGAATAAACTAAAGAGAAAATCCTAGACTAGGTTAAAGCCACAAATAATCTCTCTGCTTCTCCTAAACTTAATGGTATTACTGGCCTTATACCTAACCTACTTAACTAAATTCGTCCTATAAACCTAAGCGATTTTGGAATTAATCTTACGGGCTAAAGTATACCTAGTACCTAAGTTACGGACTATAATACCCCTATAAACTAAAATATAGACCAAAACCCTTCTGTTAATAAAGCCACAAATCTATAACCTGCCTAAGTTACAGATCCGCAAGCCATATATCCGCAAACTATATATCTATAAGCTATATATCCGTAAGCTATAGATCCGCAAGTTATAGATCCGCAACGCACCTAAGTAAAGACCTATAGTAAGGAGCTAGCCAACCTAGCCAAGCTCTACACCGACGAATCTAAGTATAGCGGTAAAAATAACAACTTTAACTTTAAACTGACCATCTTTACAGACCTTTATCAGAAGGCCGATATTCCTAAATAGGAGTTCAGCCAAGCCTACTCTACTATGCTGCGTGGCCTAGTACTTAACCACTACTACACTAACCTCAAGAGTAACCCCCTTGGTGTTCCCTTTAATAAGCTATATAAAGCTACTTATAACTACTTTAAAGGACCGGAATATAAGCGTGATATCCTTACCTAATGGAATGCGACTAAGCTACGGACCGTAATTGACAAGAACACTGAAAAATCGACTATAGAGTGCCTGCAAATTCTCATTAAAGACCTCCGGCACCTACAGCACGGCCTTAACGCCAAGCTTTAAATAGACGACTTCCTGCATAATAAACTTATTACAGCTTACTAGGAAGTAGAGCCCTATAAGTACGCCTACTATAAGCCTATAGATACCTTAGCTAGCCTTATTAATAATCTACGCTCCTCTATTGCAATATACAAAGTCTTAAACCCACTAGGCAGCACTTAAGCCTTTATTATGGATATTTAATATCCACAAATAGACTTAGACGTCTACTTTACGGACCGCCGCTACTACTAGCAGCACCTATACCAACTAAGTCCTACCTATAACCCCTATAGTAACCCCCGTACAAAAATATACCCCTATAGATAAACTAGCCAGAAGTACTTCGTGTGCGGTAAGGAAGGATATTAGTCTATAAGGTATACCTAGGAAGAACGTAACAAGTCTAGGAAGAGACTTAATAGCCGTATTAGCCAGTTTATTTTAGAATATAAAGGAGAGGAAGTAGAAGAGCCCCCTAATAAGTTAATAGAAGCCCTTATAATTGACTTTAACTTAGACACTTAGGAACAAGAGACCTTAGAGACATTCCTAACCACTTTTAAACCTTTTACAGACAGCTAAGCCTTTAATATCACGACCGTATTAGCCGACCGTTCCTTTATACACTTAGTTACGCCCAAAAACTATTCCGCAAGCACCCCTATTATAAACGTTATAGATTATAAGTAGGACCTATTTATATATATCACCACAGAACGCTATACCCCTAAGGAATTCTATAGTATTATAATCGACATAGGTACCTCTAAGAAGTCTACCATAGGCTATAGATAATACCTTATATATAGGACCACCACAAATAACAATACGGACATTAATATTACGTAAACTAGGGCCGTAACCGTCCAATTTGGCATTAGCTTAACTGCATTAATCGGATTAGTAGCAGTTAAGACTCTAATTAGCCTAGTTAACTTCCACGTAGTAAAGGCGGACACCCCTTTCCTACTCTGCCTTGCGGATATAGATAGGTTATAGGTGTACTACAATAATGTTACAGATACCCTAATTAGCCCCGTAACTGCCCTAGGAAGCAAGTATATTACCCTACCAATTATACAACGATTTGGACACCCATTCCTTATATAGGGAGAGACTTTACAGACCTACATTTAGGAATCTTTCAACTATAACCCGTGCTACCTTAGCAGTACGGAAATCCACCACCTATACCGCCGTTTCGGCCACCTATTAGCCAAAAAGCTGCATAAAGTCCTTAAACGTTCTGGATATAACGACGTTAATAGGAAGGCAATTAACTACCTAACTAAATACTACTCCTACTGCCAGAAATACGGACGTTCCCTAGGCCGATTTAAGTTTACCCTTTGTAAGGATCTTAACTTTAACCATTTAGTATATATAGACATTATATATATTAACGGCAGCCTAGTATTATATATAATTAATAAGGCAACCCGCTATTAAGCCGCCTGTTAGTTATAAAATATATCTACAAAGCATACTTAGGATATTTTACGGACCTACTAGATTAATACATATGTTAGACCTCCTAAGTATATCACCTACAACACCAGTAGGAACTTTATTAGCAAGGAATTCCAGCAATATGCTATAGCCATAGCTATATTAATAAAAGCCGTTCTAGTTAAGGCATATTAGTTTATCGGGCTTATTAAGCAAGCTTACCTAGCCTTACGGAGAGCTTATTAGATTATTACGGACAAGTACAAGGACATCTAAAAGAAACTAGCTCTATAGATGGCCGTAAAAGCCGTTAATAACACTGCTGGCCTGGATAGACTAGTACCTACCCTCTTGGTTTACGGAGCCTACCTAAGGATAAGTAACCTAGATCCTCCTGCCCTATCTATTACAGAACAAGTAGCTACAATACGGAAGGCGATGGCCGAGATAGTTAAGCTATAGGCTAAATAAGCTATTAATAATGCCCTGCACTACTGTAACGGACCCAACACGACCCTAGTATACGACCTCCCGCTTAACTCTAAAGTCTTTATATGGCGTAAAAGCGGCAAGTGGACTAGACCCTACCGTTTACTAGCTATAGAAAATGAGACGTGCTGTATATAACTTCCTAGCGGCCTAACTAGCTTTAGGAGCACGTTTATAAAACCCTACTTTCGGCCCAAAGACACCCATGACGTCAAGCTAGACGAACTAGAAGTAACTGCCGAGCTAGATAAACTGGAGGTAACTGCCGAATTAGATAAACTAGAAGCAACCGCCGAATTAGACGAGCTAGAAGCACCCTTGCCTACCCTAGAAGTCCTCTAGAAACCTACTAAACCCACTATACCTACCGTAAAGCGCGGTTAAGGGCGCCCCCAAAAGCACCCTATAACTAAGAATACTATAATAAAGACTTACCTAACCTCCACAGGAATATCCGTAAGGCAATCTCCGCCTGTGGATATATTAGTTCTAGTATAGGAAACCCCCTTTATAGACTTATGACGTAAAGAGATTAATAGACTACTTAAAAAGGGCGTCTTTGCAGTTATAATAGAGAAAGACGTTCCGTAAGGCGTCCGTATATTTAACTTACGCTTTATTAACGAAATTAAGCACCTAGGTACTAATAAAGCTTTTAAAAAATTAAGGCTTATTATATAAGCCTATAACGATTAAGGGAAGGGCTTAGTCCTTATATAATTACCTATAATTTAACAAGTCAGCCAACGGATTATACTTATACTTACGCCCGGACTATAGTAAAGTAAACCCGTAGCTCTTTACCTACGGGATATCTTATAAGCCTATATGCAGTCTAATACCTACCTAAGTAGGGACATCTTTATACGGCTACCCCCTAAGCTTAACCTATAACTAGGAACAATCCTATAGGTTATAAAACCTCTATATAGAGTACCAGAAGCTAGAAACCATTAGTTTAAGATATACTACTAGCACTATATTAGTAAACTTAAAATAGAACAGTTAACCTACGACCCCTACCTCCTATATAGCCTATTAAACGGCCTTAGTATTATTAGACTCTAAATAGACGATACCCTATTCCTAGCAGACTAGACCTTTATAAACGCTGAAGAAACTAAACTATAAAAGGCCAAGTTCTTAATAAAGCCGCAAGAGTAGTTAACTAAGTAGAATCTAATTAAGTTTAATAGAGGCCTAATTATATAAAAGGGTAACCTAATTAAGCTAACTTAGGAACGCCAAGCCTAAAACCTAAAGCCTATTATAGCAAAGCCTACGGACCTTACTAGTTCCCGCGGAGAGACCCGTAAGACCGTAAATATAAAGGACTAATACGCTGTATAGCGTGTAAGAGGCGCTTATATAGCCACAGTCTGCCAACCTAAATCTGCCTATAACTTGTTCTTTACGGCCTAGGTAGTAGATCTATAAGAAGAAAATATCAAGTAGCTTAATAAGCGCATTTAATGGCAAATTAACAACGCAATAAGAGGACTTACTTTTATACCACTAGACCTAAATTCCCTTAGTATAATGGCATTTACGGACGCCTCCTTTGCTAATAATAAAGACCTATTATTATAAATCGGCTTTATAATTGTACTTACGGACCGCAATTAGGACGTAAATATACTATACTAGTCTTCAATTAAGTATAAATGAGTAACCCGTAGTATACTAGCTTCTAAGCTATATACACTAGCCTATAGCTTTAATATAGCAGCCGCAATTAAATTAACGGTTTAGAAGATTCTATAACTGGAGTAGTTACCCCTAGTTTTATACACTAATTTAAAATCCCTCTATAACTGCCTAGTTAAACTAGGTATAACATAAGAGAAGAGGCTTATAGTCGACCTTATGTGCTTATATTAGGCCTACGAACGGCGTAAGATTATGGAGGTTAAATGGATTAGCAGCGGAGATAACTTAGTAAACGCTATAACTAAGGTAAAGCTGTGTTAAGCTCTTAAAACCCTAATTAATACAAATAAGCTTAACTTAGAAGTTATAGAATGGGTAGAACGGGACTAATAGAGCACCTATAGTACGTCTACGGCCCGTTGAAAGGCCGTACAGCTTATTATACAGTACAGGTGGAAAACGGTAGAAAGCTACGGTGGAACTTAGTAGACTTACGTGACCCGCCGAATTTTATAGGGTAGTTGAATTAACCAATCATGATTTTCCATCCCCGGGATGGAAAATCGCCATTAGCTCGCTTAGCACTAGCGCCTTAGCGGCCCTCTACTGCCCGTTAAAAGGCCGTACGGTTTATTCTACGGACCGTAAGCAGAACTTATGGCCAGCTTAGGGCACCGTTTGGAAGGCAGCCTAGACGGCACCTCAGGGGAGATTTTCTATGTATTTTCCTTTATGTTCTATGGTTTTATTAAAGCAATTACAGAGGCTATATATAGGTGGTTTCATTTTTTAAGTACTGCTAGTGTATAATTACAGCACCTGTTGTACTAAACGCGTGCTTACGCGTTCGGTACACCAGGTACGCGTTTACGCGTTTAGTGCACCAACTACTTGCTTATGCGTCTGGTGCACTTATGAGGCACTAACTAATTAGGGGGGAGGTGTATCAGTATATAGACCACGTAGTCTGCTTTATATAATCGACAGTTACCACCATCCTAAAGAGCATACGATACTATATGTATTTCGTGCCCCGGGATATGACTCACTCGTGCTATTAAGTTAGTACGATCAATTAGAGATATATTAGTATACTACTATATATTATCTATCCCTTTATATAGCAGAAGAGACTTTTCGTATTAGGCGCTTTGGGCGCTCCTACTTGGGTTAGCATGCTGCAGGCACCTTAGCTAGGGTGATTTTATTAGCAAGCCTCACCAAAACGCGTTAATATTGCGATGCTGATGAAATGCTGCAGAAGGCCACCTCCAAAAACACCTATATATATATATATATATATATTTTTTTTTAAGGAAGTTAGGCAAAAAGCCGTAATATATAACGTTATAACTATAGGTTTCTACCCTTCCTCTATTAACCAGCTGCTGACTATATAGGAAAACCCTCTATTAGAGTCCTCCCCCGAATTACTGCCACCTATCCGCTTTATACGCATTCTTAACATTAATAAGGATAAGCCGGTAAAGGATCAGCTTAAGGTTATAAGGGAGGACGTGCTATATACATTAAATAAGATATATTAAGTACTATAAGTGGTTAAACGGTTTAATTAGCGGTTATTTAATATAGAGGATCGATTAAAGGTGGTAGAGGAGGGCTTAAAGGAGGCTAAGAAAGATGCTGCAGTAAAGGCTTAATTAGCTTTAGAGTTTCAATATTAGAGGTATAAGGAAGTAGAGAACCTAAAATAGTCACCTAGTCGTCGCCTACTAAGTAAAAGTTATTAAAGCACCGAAGGTATAGAGGAAGCCTATAGGCCTTGTATTTATATACCGTTTACCTAATCTTTACTATAAGCTTCTTTACCTCCTTTTATCTATATATCTAGTACCTTAGTAGGCTCTTATAGCCTTACTTCCTTATAAAGCTTTTAATAAAATAGTAAGTTCGCGTCTTACACCGTCGAATTATAGGTAGTGGGGTTTTAGCGGTAGCGTAGGTGGTTTTTTAATTTGTTCTATTTTTATAACCAGGCCCAATACCAGATTAATATTACCTATATTTTGGTAAGCCTTAATGTTGGTTACACAAGGTAATATCACGTAGCTACGGTTCGTAGATAGTATGATAATTGTTATTCTGTTAATTCTTAAAAGCAAAGGATTGTAAGGATCGCGGTGCCTAAGTAGGGGGTTAATTAGTCACCATAAAGATGACTAATTAAAGACATATAACCTCTGTCTATACATTCCGACACTAGCAGTTCTTTCTTTATATGTAAAATAGCTATCAGTATAGAAAGTAGAGGACTATAGTGCCTAAGTAGGCGGCTGATAAGTCACCATAAGAATAACTAATTAGAGACACGACGACGATATGTAACCATATAACTTCTTTCTATATATTCTAACGCTAACAGTTCTTTCTTTATACTTATAGCGCTGCAGAAAGGTAGTAAAGTGTTAGTTTAGCTGTAGGTGGAAGCAGTAAAAGTCTATTCGAGTGGTAGTACGGTACTAGCGGCGGTAGTAATAGTGGTCGGGCATAGAGCTTATCTATTAGTCAGTCGGTTAATCATAGGCCTATAGGCACGATTATTTGGTCGGTAGATCGCAGGCGTATCAGCGCGATAGTTGTTATTTAGGTAGTAGTACGGTGCGAGCGTCGGGTGGTTCTATAACAAGTCCGTTTGTTTAACCTACCCCTTTATTATATTGTCCGCAGGGTGCTCAATTGCAGCTAAAGTTTCGGTTGTAGTTTCGGCCTTAATCTTAATTGTGGTAGTGGCGATCCGTATAAAAGGTAGTATATACTCTTTAACTAGGGTGTTCCTTCTCCCATATAATAGTTAAAGAGGCAATTCTATAGGTAGGAACTCCCTGGCAAGCCATAAACAACTTATTATCTATATAGATCTTTATAATTATAGCCCCCTTCTTACTATATCTAGGTCCTTACTTAGGTCCTTACTCCACACTAGGCACGGCCAGTTTAGGTGGTGTATGTATGTGTAGCTGCTGCGGTTGCTATAGGGTAGCGGGGGCAGCGATTAGAGTAGCTGGCGGTGCAGTAATTGGGACAACTTATAGTATAGCAGTTAGAATAGCTGGTGGAATTAGCGGAGCAGCTGGTGGAATTGGCGGAGGTTCTTATAGACGTTACTGCGGATATTGCTACGGACGTTGCTGCGGACGTTGCTATGGACGTTACTAATAGGATAGAGCTTAAGGCATGGGTTAAGATACGGCAGCTTAAGGAATTTAAGGTGTTTAATAGCCTGAGGTTATCTGTGGTGTTGCTTATAGCTATTTGTTATTAGGATTCCCTTAAGAGTTAAACTTCTTTTAGTGCTTAATCTCTTGTGGAGTCTATTTGTGCTCTTCTTTTGCGTTAAAGACTTGCTAAATATTATCTCTAATAGTACCCCCGTTTATAGGTACAAACACTCTATTCTCCCGTAGGAAGTTTTGAAAATCCTAAATAATATAAATATTGCCAAGTGCCTAGGTGTCGGCAGTCCATCCTATAAAATCTTCCCTAAAATATTCCCATAGCTATAAATTAGCGTAGTATCTACTTCGGTAAAATATAATACAGTATAGGAGAAAGCTATTAACTTGTTTTGCGGTATAAGTTATTATATTAATAGTAAATTCGTCCTAATCTTTATTAATGAGTTTCGCGTACGCAGCTACCCCTAGTAGTAAGGAGTCTCTCTAGTTATTTAGAATGGCCGTAGCTATGTTTTTAGAGGAAGGGAAGTGTTATTAGTGTAGGGATTGTCGTTTAATATAAGGGTTGTCGTTTAGTGTTGGGATTATCGTTTAGTATAGGGGTTGTTATTTAGTGTAGGAATTATCGTTTGGTGTAGGGGTTGTTATTTAGTATAGGGGTTGTCGTTTAGTACGCGTTCGTGACGTATATTTGCAATTATGGGGCTTAGGACTAGTTCTAGCCTTAAATTACGAAGACTCGTAAAGCGTGTTATTTTGCGTAATAGACGCAAGAATCCGTAATCTTAGAAAGGCTTAGGACCAGTTCTAGCCTTTAGATCCTTAGATTTGTAGAAGAGTTCTATTTAAGGTTTAGGACTAGTTCTAACCTTAAAAGACAGCTTCCTCTAGCATAAGTAGCACTAGTACAGTGGCTCGTCTCTTCTTAGTAGAATACCTAGCTGTTCTGTAGTATAACAGTGAAGTTAACTATTAATTAGTATTAGTTATATAAGGTAATATCACGTAGCTATAGTTTATAGATAGTATAATAATTGTTGTTCTATTAATTCTTAAAAGTAAAGGATCGTAAGGATCGCGGTGCCTAAGTAGGGGGTTAATTAGTCACTATAAGGATGACTAATCAAAGACATATAACCTCTGTCCATACATTCCAACACTTAATAAAAAAGACGCGCAGTATTATGCTTATTTAGGCCCATTTACTAACTACCTATAATAATAAGGTTCTATGCCAATTGTATACGGAAACGGCGGTGGGTTTAAAGGAAGGGCTTGCTTAATATCTGGAAGATCTTCTTGCTAATAATATAGGCGTTAATTATAGCCGTATTAAGCGCCTAGAAGAATAAGGGCAGCTAGGTACATATGGTAGTAATTTAGGTAGTATAGTAGCTTCGGAGCTAATTGTAAATATTAACGCCGCCTATTTAGTTATTGTAGTCAATAGAGAGCCTAAGAAGCGTTAACTTCTTAATTAAATTGTCGCCCTAAACGTTAGCTACCAGCTTCTTAAGGAAGGAATTATATACCTACAGTGAACGCCAATTAACTTCGTTAACGTCCTTACTGCTATATAAATAAGCTATTGTTAAAAACCGTACCAAATTTTTATCCTACTATACGATTAAAAGCACCAAATTAACTACGCTAACGACTACTCCAGTAATAAAGTTAAATAGTAGCCTTTTCCTCCTTTTATTAGCCCTTTTATATACCTCCGGATAGCCCTTTAAGTTTAATTAAGCTGTGCCAGCTGTAGTAATTCTAAGTTGTTAAAGCACCTAGAGCAACGGAATATTCGTAAAGTAGTTATCTAAAAATAGGCAAAATCGGCGAGCCTAAAGGGTAAGCTATTAGGTAAGGTAGAGAACGCACTTAGAGGTCTTTAAGAGGATAATATCTTAATAATTAATTTAAGAAGGAAGCCTAAAAAAGTAGCTAAGTAAGGTAAATATAAAGCTATAGTAATACCTATATTAATAAAGGCTTAATATCTTAAAGCCCTTAGGTACTGGCTTACTAGGTAATTTAATTATAGCTATAGATCGTCTAGTAAACCTTACTATTATCTTATTAAAGCTAACTATAGATCTAGGTATAACGTTCTTCCTAAATGCCTTACTTAAAGAAGTTGTTAATGGCTTAATTTTCTTAAATACCTAACGTCTAACGCCCTCTAGTGGAGGTGGTAAGGTATAAAAGAAGCGCTTAAGTTACTCCCTTTTTTTTTACCTATAAATAAGCTGATTAAATATTTAGGATATTTAGGATCTATGGCCTAAAGGTCTCGCACCTAGGTGACCTTAAAGACGCCTATATAGATAATAAGACCTACCCAAATTATTAATTCGCTAGCAGAGGTCTCCTTCTACGTCCGTAATTATTTACCGGTATACCATCCTAATTAGTAATATTCGCCGGCTCTTTAAGACGCTGTATATAGGTTTATATTAACCGCGAGCTTCTTAAATACACTAATACTAAAGAATAGTAGAAACACTTAAATCGGCAGGTCCTATCTAGATCTATAACTACTAGATATTATACTAATCTAATCTACTAGTATATAGTAAGCAGAGCGCTTATAACCCTCATTTTAATTAGAAAGATTATTAGATTTAATACCCGCGTTAAAGCCGCTAATAGGCTCACTAGCACGTCGAGTGGCGAATATTAACTTATTTAGAAGGTTAATAACTTTAAGATCTAGTTTAGGAACAGCGGTTATAAGCTCCTATAAAGTAGGAACGGTAGGAAGGCTTATTCTTATAACTTCTTTAGCTGACAGCTCTGGTAGTTTAGTCTCATCTACCTTATCTACCTTATCCTTAGCAGTTTCGCCATAGGCCTTAAAAACAGCTTCTAATTCGTCCTCCCTAATATCTTTAATTAGTACTGCTACCTGCTGCATAACTGCCTGCTATATAGCTACTGGAGCCACTAAAGCCTCTAGAGGCTGTATAACTACTGCTGACAAGCTATTATATATATACTGCGTCGCTTAAAAGGATTATAAATAGGACTCCTAGGCTTAAGGTACTTTTAGAGGCTTTGGAGGCTTCAGAGCCAAAGACGTACAACGTTTTTTGGGTGGTATAAGGACGATATTTTACTAACAATTTAATAATCAAATAGACGGCGACAATATTAAAGCTTTTTAATTAACTATACTAAATATTTTAGGCTTCCTAGCTACGTCGCTGCTGTTTACCGCAATATCTAAGCGTTAAATAAGGCGTCAGCCCCTTACCGCCAAGCAACTGCACTAACTAGAGGCTTTAACACCAAGCTCTACACGGTATAGAGCTTCTAGATTGGCTTATAAGGCTTGCATATACGAAAAGTCTATGAAATCTTGCCATATAAAGGGATCTAACCCCTACTTTAAACTCCTAAAAAACCTTAATAAGAAAAAAATATAACTGGAGAAAAAACGCGAGGATTGCTAAAAAAAACCCTATTAAAAGCCTATTAAAAGTATGCTAGTAACTACCTAGGCTAATATAGGGATTTTTATATAACTCTATTTCTAAGCCTTTATGCTAGTCTGCAATTAATTACGAATATTATAAGTAATTTAGTGTTTTAGTATAGTTCCGTAGAACCTTTTAGTATAGAATTTAATGTATAGAGTCTTGGCTTACCGTCGTCTTTAACTATTAAGATATTAATCTATAATCTTTTTTTATAATCCTCTGCGTTACTAATATATTACTCCCGCCTTTACCCTTAGGCTTATTAAGTGCAGTTAAGGTATTAATTAGTTAATTAAGGAGACTTGTCTCCTAAGATTTAGTATATATACTTTTAAATCTAGTAGTTCTATACTATATTTTAGCGTAGCTCTACTACCTAGTAATTAGGAGGGACACTTTATAATAGTACCTATAACTATTATACGGTTGTTAAGAACGTCTATAACGTTATTTTTTAATACTATAGTATTGTTTAGGTATAATTTAACCTATATACGTCTGTAATTAATATCTTAATTACCTTCCCCGGCCGCGTAATTAGTTTTTATAAGGAAGTAATGGCTAAATAGTATATACGCGTATTTCCTTCCTTCTAAATTACGCTATTATAACAAAGTTATATTGGCAAGGTTGCGGCTATTTACTAGAAGGGTATTAGAAGGTAAAATATAGAGATACCTTGCTCATTAAGCTGCTCCTTTTCCTTAACACCTTACTTTTTATTATTAACCTTCGTCTAATTTTAGACATATCTTTAATATATTATTAAGATTTTCTTTTTTCCATTATTAAGTTAATATGCGTCG
>Ga0307515_10019902_pt1 | contig 12031 bp, 1 predicted proteins | sample 17_EM_MG_FD_194513 | JGI IMG/M metagenome (GOLD analysis project Ga0307515, IMG submission 194513) | Populus trichocarpa ectomycorrhiza microbial communities from riparian zone in the Pacific Northwest, United States - 17_EM | ecosystem: Host-associated > Plants > Roots > Unclassified | place...
ATTATTCGGATCCAAGCACCCAATATGAAAATCTAAGATCATCATCTCCCTACATCTTAACTGTGCAAAAAAATCCTATAACATTCGTTCATACGTCAATCAATATTAATGTTGATTATAAGGGTTAATCTCATTGACATTAATATCATATGTAGAATGACGTATGATCGTCTTCTATAGGTATATAGTACTTCTATCAACATTAATGTTGATGTAAGGGTTTCCCTCCCCACCTGGATATGAAGAAGGAAGAAACTTATGATTTCTCGAATAAGAGAAAGAAAGTTCAAGGTACAAAGGTTATAAATACTCTATGAATAACCCAGGTAAAATGTTTACAATCTTCACTCTCTTATAATATATCTTTAACATTTATCATATGTAAACTAAGAACAAATATTCTTGTTTTAAGAATTTAATGTCCATTTACTACAACTTCTCATTTAAAAATTATTGATTTAATTATTGAAAGGTATCTAAATCTCATAAAAGAACTATTTTGCAGAGACTCGAACATTTGTCATCAACTCGGAAAATAAAAGGTTAATATGAATGAATGATGATCCATTATCTAAACATTTAAAAATTAAAAATTCAAGTTCTCTTGCATGGTGTATTCCGGAACATCATCATGCATAATCTGAGCAATTGTCCTATTGGGTTTTACTATGACATAAACCAGTGCAGATATTAGATTATCTGTTAATTTTAGCAATTATGTTTGATAATCATGAATTAGGGTTTTAAAGGATGATTAAATTGCATTCTATCTCCCATGAGGAACAAACAAACATTGCTTGAAAGAAAGATCAAAAGACGGCACGTTACGTAAACGCCGTCAGCTTTGATACCTAAATTTCCGTAACTTTGAGAAATGGGTCCCACAAGAGGAGGAGCAGGGGAGGGGACTAGGGAGAGGGTGGTGGTGTGTGGTGGTCCAAAATTCGATGTCGACGTCTGAATCCTTCACCCTTCGATCTAATCTTTCCAGTTATCTTGTGGGTCCCTTTACCAAAACTAAAAAAAATTATAGTATGCATCAAGTAGCCTTCCTAGTCATCATGTCTTTGACGTGAAGTACACTTGCCTTAACAGAGAGCCACTTGGCAACTGAGCGACACTAAGCTTTCAGTGATTGGCCTCTGACGACCACTTGCTGTGTTGCTGTGTTCGGTCCAAAAGTTGACCATTGATAATATTCATGTGGTCATGTAGTAAAAGATGGGTCTTCCCCCACTTGATTCAGGTGGTGCGTGGGTGATTCTCTTTTTATGGAATATGACACAATATTTCATTGTTTCTGCTAATTTTTACTTTTCTCTATTTTTTTTAAGTTTTTATACTCATCTAAATAATAATAAATATTTTAATTCATCCATTCAAAATAAAAGAACTGAATTGTCTTTTTTTATAATTGCCAGAGATTAAAATAATGAATTACACGGGCAATACTTAATTACTATATAAAACTCTCGATAAATATTAAAATTATCAAAATATTGATTTTATTTTTATTTGTTCTATTTTGTGTTATTTAGAATTCAAGTTCTTAGACGTATTCCCTTCTAGTTATTTTACTGCTACTTTAAACATTTTAATAATAAATTTATTTCTGATACGTGAAGTTGTTTTTCCAGAATTAAAACTGATTTTTTATTGCATTTTATAAGTATTTTGTATTTAATAATAAGCAAGCCTGAATCCGTGTATTAAGAGATCTATTTTTTATATATATTTTTTTCCTATTGGCTTCGAATTGTTTTGTTTTATTATTTTTGTATTAATGTATTAACTTTATAGAAAATTATCCAAACAAATCCATATCTATTGATTTTGATAAAATAAATCTTAATCAAAATCCATCCTTTAAAGAGTGAAAAAACAGAAAAAAGTATCGTTCTCTAGATGCCCAACAAGCGTTCTCGTAATTGTAAATTAATCGAAAGGGAGGGAATCGAAAAAAAAAAGATATATTTTTTCCCAACAAAAGTAATAATAATAATAATAAAATAAAATAAAAAGCATGTAACCACGCAAGGTTGAAAAGGGTGATGAAGGAGGAGTTCCCGTTCGTGGGTTTGTAAGCAAGCAAGAAGCAGAAAGAGAGTAATATTTTAAAAGCGTACGGCCACCTGAGTTGTGTAAGCGTATGTATATAATCATCGCACGAGTGTGTGCGCACTTTGACCCATCACCACCTCCATCTTTTTGAGCTTGCGGTGCTCCCACGGCTCTTTCTTCCTCACACTTTGATAATTATAGAAAAATATACTCCACTGACCACTTATATAATTCAAAGCAAGGGTTTTACCCTCTTTTTGGGTTTTTTCTAATTGAATTTTTGGATATTTTGGTGTTTGAGCTTTTGATTAATTTGAAGGGGTCAGTGGAGTGGAATAATTGCTTTGTGGATAGGTATTCTGAGTTCACACTCAACTCAGCATTAATGCTCTAAAATCAGGGGATAATCTTGAGTTAATTCTTCACAATTTTTCTATTTCTGATGTGAGTGGTTTCAGCAATAATAGGTTGTTCCAGAAGTATCCTCGGATCATCACACGAAATAAAAGAAGTAATCTTAATGAATTTTTTATACTGTAATTAATCTGTTGTTAATTATATGTATTATAAAATCATGAATTTGTTATTTTATTTAGTAGCTTGAAGATTGGAGGAAACATGAATGTTTTTGGTTAAATAAATGGTACGTTTACATAAAATAAATTTATGCTCGAGATAATTTTAAAATGATTTTCAATGTTTTTTAAATCAAATAAAAAAAATAAACAAACATGTCATTTCTGTTATAATTATTTTTATTATGTTAAAAAAAATAAAAAAATTCTATCATTTGTGCATACGTGGGGTTGAATATCCAGGGGTAATGCTCATGCCATGTTTCAATAATTAATTATTGATGCAAAATCTAAACTTCTACTAAAACAAGAAATTAATTTAATTAATTACTAGAGATAGAAAGGAAAGAGAAGAATAGATTTACCATCACTTTCACAAACCCAAAAATAAATAAATAAAATAAAGGACAGGGAAAAATAATGGCCATCTCTGTTGTTCCTCATCCCTTCCACTTTCAGCCCCCTCTTGTTCTGTGGTTGGACCTCTCATCCATCACACCAGCTGCCTATCATTTCTTCACAAACTTTTCTTTTTTTTAAGAAAAGAAAAAAGAAAAAACAAAGCAAATAAACTCATAATTCATCTCCCATGTCACAACCATAACACCAAGCTATGAAATGAAACCATAAAGAAACCCTCCCTCTCTTTCTTGAACCCTTTCTTTTGCAATCAAGAAAAAACACCAAAAATGAAGAGAGATCATCAAGAAACCATTGGTGGTGCTGGGAATTCTATTGGCAACAAAGCTGAATCTTCTTCTTCGTCAATGGCAACCGGGAAAGGAAAATTATGGGTTGAAGATGATCAAGATGCAGGTGGCATGGATGAATTACTTGCTGTTTTGGGTTACAAAATTAAGTCTTCGGAAATGGCTGATGTAGCTCAAAAACTTGAACAACTAGAGATGGTTTTGGGTTCAGAGGATGGAATCTCTCATCTTGCTTCTGATACTGTCCATTACAACCCTTCAGATCTCTCTGGTTGGGTTCAAAGCATGCTTTCTGAGCTCAACAATCTACCTTCTCCTGATCTTGATTCATCTACTCTTCTTTCCAATAATCAAGATTCAAATCCTTCCACAATGACCTCTTTAGATTTCCCCAATAATTCTCAATCTAAAGCATTTGTTGACGACTCTGAATATGATCTCAGAGCAATTCCCGGCGTAGCTGCCTATCCTCAACAAGAATTCGATAAGAGCAACGATAGGAAGCGAATGAAGCTCACCCTAGTTGGGTCCAATACCGCGCCGACGCTAGCTGTGAATTCCTTACAATCTTCCAACTCGTCTTGTACTCCTTCTTCTCCACAAGCAATAATGGCAGTTTCAGGTACTTTATCGGAGCCCACGAGACCTGTAGTCCTGATTGACTCACAGGAAACTGGGGTCCGTCTTGTTCATACCCTTTTGGCTTGTGCAGAGGCAATACAGCAAGAAAATCTTAAACTTGCTGATGCCCTTGTTAAGCATATTGGAGTACTTGCAGCATCTCAAGCTGGTGCTATGAGAAAGGTTGCCACGTACTTTGCTGAAGCTTTAGCTCGTCGAATTTACAAGATTTTCCCTCAAGATCACTGTCTTGATTCTTCATATTCAGATACGTTAGAGATGCATTTCTACGAGACTTGCCCTTATCTCAAATTCGCACATTTTACTGCCAATCAAGCCATTCTTGAAGCTTTCGCTAATGCAAGTCGAGTCCACGTTATCGATTTTGGCTTAAAACAAGGAATGCAATGGCCGGCTTTAATGCAAGCGCTTGCATTAAGGCCTGGCGGTCCGCCAGCATTTCGGCTGACGGGAATTGGACCGCCGCAGCCTGATAATACTGATGCTTTGCAGCAAGTGGGGTGGAAGCTAGCACAATTGGCTCAAACTATTGGGGTAGAATTCGAGTTTCGTGGGTTCGTAGCAAGTTCTTTGGCAGATCTTGAGGCGGAGATGCTTGACCTCCGTCCTCCAGAGGTGGAGGCAGTGGCTGTTAACTCAGTTTTTGAGTTGCATCGCTTGTTGGATCGGCCGGGTGGCATCGATAAGGTTCTTGGGTCTATTAAGGCCATGAGGCCTAAAATCGTGACGATTGTTGAGCAAGAAGCAAACCACAACGGTCCGGTTTTTCTAGACCGGTTCACCGAGGCCTTGCATTACTATTCAAGCTTGTTTGACTCACTCGAAGGGTCTGGGGTGACTCCGACGAGTCAGGACCTGGTTATGTCTGAGTTGTACTTGGGGAGGCAGATATGTAATGTGGTGGCCTGCGAAGGGGCTGACCGAGTTGAGCGACATGAAACGTTGGCTCAGTGGAGAACTCGGTTCGATTCGGCTGGGTTCGACCCGGTTCATCTCGGGTCGAATGCCTTTAAACAAGCTAGCATGTTGTTGGCCCTCTTTGCTGGGGGTGATGGGTATAGGGTAGAGGAGAACAACGGGTGTCTCATGCTTGGGTGGCATACTAGGCCACTAATTGCCACCTCCGCATGGCAGCTTGCCGCAGGAGATTCAAGATTACGAGTAAACTCAGCTGAGTTCGAGCTACCGAGTCAATGAAAACTCAGGAACCCTTGTGAATTTAGTGGAGTGAAATGGTTGTGAGTTGATGAGGGTGCGAGTGAGACTTTAGACTTGGAGGTTAAAAGGTAAAAGTGAGAATCCAACCCCTCCCGGTCAATTTTTAATTTTTTTTTTTTTATTTCATTTGCTTCGAAGACCTCTTCCATTTAGTTTCTTAGATTTTTTTTTCTCTTTTTTTAAGAATCGAGATGTGTATCTATTTGTCAACCTTTGAATAAAATGGGTACTTCTTTTTATATAATTGCAAAGATTCTCAGTTGGATCAAGAGTCCTTTTTCTATCTTCTTTTGCTTGGATGCCCTCGATTCCTCTCGGCCTGCATTTTCTTTGGACTAGCTTCTGATATTTCTAGTTTGGAAACGTTGGCATCCTTCTCCTTCGTCACCACCTCTGCATAAAGAAAATCCCCAACGCCCTAGCTTGTCATGACTTTTGGAGTGATCTTGAACCGTTCAATTTATTGATGCAAAGGTTTCTCGCAGCTAGATTAATTATGCCGAGGATACCTTTTTATTTTTATTTTCTTGACATGGACACCTTATCTAATTCGCTGTATATTGATTCTATCTACTTCTAATTATAATTGTAATAGTGATATTTCTTTGCAATAAATGTAAATAAATCATCAAAATTGCTTGATAAATATACCAACCATGCCTTTGAAAGAATAAAAAAATATATTCTAAACATGAATGATTAGTCGTTAGTGGAACAAGGGAGTCGCATGACCATGACATTCTGAGTTTGCCGCTAATCATAGATAAAGAAATACTCTTCCATTTCTTTATTTTTTTAAGGTCGAAGCCTATTGATATAATATATTTTTATTAAAAGTAACTCAAAGAAGTGGCTTAATGATTAATTCTTTGATTTTTGAAATTCAAACCTTGAAACCAATGTAAAGAATAATAATTATTCATCTAAGAAATTTATTAGCAATGAAATCAATTTCGGTCAAGTTGGTGATATGTCAAGAGATATTTTTTTTTTTAATTAACGTGGTCAGCTTGAGTGTACTTCAACTAATACCACAGACTCTGAAGTTAACAACCATGTAAATTTCTAGTGGTCATCATATTTGCAACCATAGAGTTCGAATATGAAACCATAAAAAAAAAAAAATTAATTCCAAACTCTTATTATTAGATCACCTAACAGATAAATTTCTTTTTCTCTTCTTAAATATTATTTTGAATGCGACATGAAGAAGGGAATTACGAATTTTCTAAATGGATCTTTCATATTCATAGCCACGGTCTATAGACGGCGCGCCAACCCAATGTGGATATATATTGACTGTAGAGTTGTCTAGAATTCTTATAGGATGGAAATTGAGTAGAGATTGAAGATTTTCTATTTGGATAATGGGACTGGTAAGTATCCTTCCAGTTTTTTTTCAGCCTTTTAATTTAAAAGTAAAAATTAGTCTTTATTATATGACTATTTGTACTAAGAAAACTAAAAATTAACATAAAAAAATCATAAAATTGTAATTTTCCTTCTATATAATATGGTTATTTATTTTAATATATAGTTTGGGCTAATATTTTTCCATAGTTTCCCTGTTTGTGGATTGAATTGGTGGGATTGGTACCTGACTTCTTGGGTGGATATTAATTACTACGTCCTTTTAACCTTTTGAAGTGAATGTCTTATTCTTTGTTATTATCGTTCTCTATCTCTCTCTCTCTCTCTTTCTATTTCTTTTTATTCATACAAAAGCCTGTTTACAGGAGTATAATTAGATGGGGACACTACAAGAATAATAAACTACATATGGACCACCTTCGGTGACTAACCTAAGGTCAAATAACAAATTTCAAAATTTTTTGAGGGTGCCTAGACACCAAGACAATGGCTAGTTTTCCCTGCCTACTATAGGTCTTTAATTACTCATACAAGAGAATTATTCCCAAGCTGTTGCAATTCTATGAACTAAATGAGCGTTGTAGTGCTTGGAATGATACGTTTAGTTGGGAAATGAGTTTCTTTTAAAATAACATTGCTTTAAAACTTGAAATGGCTTGCTAAATCAACCGATTTGTGATCTCAACGGGTATAAATCGAAGAAAAATTAGAAAAAATAAATTGTGTTAGAACCATCAACATTCTGAATCTGGACAGACATTTCTCAACATGAATTTATTAAAAATTGTGCTCACATGGAATCTAGCTACCCATATATATATATATAGACACACACACACACACACACAGCTCACGAAGACCCTAAAATCCAAGCAGGAATGACTCCACTTAGTTAAGAAACTTCACCATCCCTAGCTAGGTATGAAAAACATGTTCCAGTCGTGCTAGGAAACTAGGGTTAGATCTGAAATCAAAAAGTTAAAGATGCCATTTGGTCTACTGCTAGCATCAAAAGGGAGCGTGAGGACATGTTGAGGTAATCTCTAGCTAGCTTCATTATGAAGATGGGAAAAAGTAAATGTAGTTGGTGTTAAGGTTATCCGATAACCAATTATTATGGACAGCAGTAGGGGAAAAGCTATCGTTAAAATGAGTAAGCAGCAGGGAAAATAACAGATCATAGGGTTTTGGGTTAGGTTTATCATTTTATGAAGATGTGTAGGGACGAGCTTAAGTCGATCCTAAGATAATAACTTGCCACTGTAACTTGGCATAGTTATAATCAGTTGAGATAACCATTTGATCAACTCGAATTGCTCTCAGGTAAAAAAAGTATTAAACACCAAATATTTGATAAAAAAAAAAAAAGAATTAATTACAAGAACCCACATTCTTTATCATATTGAAAATTAATTACAAGTATTAAAATCCAATGCATATTCCCTTGCTAGACTGTACCTGCATATTATATGATTTGACTTCATACCAACATTTCTCTTCTTAATTTTTGATCTGGTATTTATAACTATGTAAAGCTAATTAATGTTATAAGAATTCCTGGTGCCTTTTTTTTTTAGAGGCCGAAGTTAGCGTGAACCTTGACCTGGCAAGCATTAACTCAGGGCAATGTGCTGTACAGACAAGATGATACATATGATATGTCTTTAAATTTTGCTCTCGTCAAAGGTGCTTAGCTAGCTAGTTCAATGATCAAGTCCAGGTAACCTTTATCAAAGCTTCGATCTCTTAAATGAGAGGTTAATTAGCAAAAACATCTTAGAAAAACTTAGTTATAAAAACCATGCCTTACCAGGTTGATATTGGATTTAAAAAAAAAAAAACTAAAATATCATTGTTTTGATATTTTAAAAGAACCGAAACGATGTCGTTACTGGTGTTTTTAAACAATTTAAAAAACGAGTTTTAAGACAAAAGAAAAAACCTACGAATTAATCGAACCATTTGACTTGCCAATGAAATGTGTTTGACATAAAAGTTACTATCCCTGTTCCCATCGGGGCACAGCAAATGGCTAAAGACCAGTTGGCTAACTTTCAATCATGGGTGATTTCTTGCACCATTAAGACGAAGCCAAGTCAACATAAGATGGTGGCTTTGATAACCTTTTTCGCATTGAAGCCTTTGACACCATGATTAGTTAATGGGAAATCGTACCAGCACTAGCCATTTTCAACTTTTATCTGAATCTAATTCTACAGAACTCGCAATTAAGCGGGCATGGGGTCCCTATCTCTTTCTAGCAGGATCAGCAAACAAATTTATGGTGCTGGGCGTTTGATGTTGACTAGAGGTTCCATGTGTGATTTTGACAACCTCCACCAACGAGCACTACTCCACCTCCTAAGGCCAGCATAAGGGCCCCCCTCACTGCATGAAACCACCTTTACACCTCCACACATCAAGTGCCATGGCTTTTCAACAACTTACATGTAAAATCTTCTCTTTTTTCCCTTTAGTGTTGAGAACACTTTTCACCAATCTTTGCAGGGAATGCCCACCTTGATCAGAAGATGGGATTAGCTTTAATATAAATACGAATCCTCCTCCTCTACTATTGGAAAGCTAGTAATCATTACTATTATGCCATGAGACTCTAAACATGCCATGCCATGTAGGAATCCATGATTAATTAAGAGAAAAGGGAATGGTGATGGTGGTTGATTACGACTATTGGCAACTCTTTGGTTGCGCAAGAGCCTGGATTAGACAATTAACAGCTACTAGTCAAATACAAATGAAGTGGTATCAATAAAGTTTCAAGCTTCTATGGTAACAATGAAAAGATATAATTGTGTGGAATGTGACTCTTTCCAGCGTCGATGGTTAAAAATTAAGGATTTACTAGCCGGAGTTTTATAAATTTTAAAACTACTGAAGATTTAAATAGTTATTAATTTTAGGACTCGTGAGATTAATCGAGATATATGTAAGCTGGTTCAGATATCTAAATTAATAAAAATAATTATTTAAAAATTAATACATAAAGTTTATGATCACCTTTACACGTGTGTTTATATAAAATAAAAATAAACAGCAAACGTATAGGCAATTATAGTTTTTAGGACTCTGTGTTCCATATCACCTTGGTGTTAGTGCTTTAAGAGTTACAAGTGCTGGTATATATATATATTTCAAGAGAGTTGTTATATGTATTAAAAATATAAAATTAAAAGAGGAGAAAGCTAAGATTTTATTAATATTGCATTGAAAAAATAGATTTAATTTAAATATATAGAGATTATATATAAGTTAAACTGAAAAGAAAATAAAAATAATATTATATCCTTACTAAATAATAAGATAAAATAAACCTACATTTCTTAAGAATATATACATTAAACCATTCGTGACCTCCTTACATATGCACTGCCGAAAGCTAAATATTTACACGTTATGATATTTACAATATATTAAAGATAAATACGAAGAGAAAGAAAATAGAGAGAGAGAACTTTAAAAATAGCTTTCTAGAAAATTCTTATGATTTCTATGTGGGGCCGGACATGAATCCTATAAATCGGTGGGAAGGATGTGTGGATAACAGGCTCCCGGAATTTGAACACCTCCATGGGCTTTTTAATGTCACTATTCTTTTTAATGGGCCTTAATGGGCTTTCGGGATAGATGTTTTAAATGTTATTAGCCCAATTCTGATTTGGTGTTAGTATCTTTAAATCTTATTTCCAAGTAATTTAAAACTCATCTTCCAAAATAAGGTATTTTTTTCCATATAAATAACAAAATTTATATCTTCTATATGATGTGGATTTTAATACAATAACTACGAAAACATTATTACAGTTTAATAATCATAAACCTCTTCGATATTATTTAACTCCACCAAAACAGAAAATATAATCTATGGTTAGAGTTTGTTTTTGTTAGATACATTTGAACTTCTCAATTGTTTTCTTGTTAGGTTTAATCATTTTTTTTTCATTTTAGCTAAATAACATCACGCCTTCTTTCCCCGGTCTCCTATCACCAATTGTTTTTTAAAAATAAAAATAAAATTATATGTTGACATCTACAAGAAAAAAAGCCTACATTGGCAAAATAACATAACCACACTCATTTAAAATTCATTTTCTACACAACATTGTATATTTTCTCTCTCATAATTTTTTTAAAACAAACATAATTTTATTCCATACTAGCTTGTTCTCTCCTGGTCGACCCTAATGCCTTTAAGGAAACCATGATTTTCTTCATAATTTAACACTTATCACAAGCTAATTTAATCAAATTAGTCGACCTCATGAAGCATTGTTTAATGAAACATGCTCTTTTTATTAAAAATTAATCTTCATAATTTATTCCTTCTTAATTTCTATGAGATTAACATAGTTTTGACAAAACAACCTGTCATTGGAATGACTCTTAATCTTGCAAACATCTATTTGATTTTATTGGTGTCAACGAGTTTCTTTCTAAGAGAAGAGTTCCATTAAGGTGTTATTTTACCTTCATCTTGCTTAAAAAAAAATTTGGGTTTGGAAAGTTTTTTATAGTCGGGTTGATTTTGCATTATAGGACTGATTTTTTTAATTTTAAGCTAGAGTGTCTCTTAGGTGTTTTTAGATGAAAAGTTTGCTAGAAAATGATATTTTTTAGATCTAAAAAATTAGACCCTAATTTCTCAACCATCACCATGGCTTTCAAAAACTAAGTATCTAAATGACGCATTGTTTTATTATTTTATTTTAAAAAAAAAACGGATGACATTTTATGCTCTCCTATATAAAAGAAAATGAAATCAACTCAGGCATGGGGACCCAAAAGTAAGCAAGGCCCATAAGGGCTATGACTTATTTGTATTTTTTTTAAATTTTGATTAAAACTCCTTCTATTTTTAGATTATTAATCGTTCAGTTCAGTTAAATAAAAAATAGATGTAAAAAGACAAGGTTATTAAACTCATAAGGAATATGACTTAGATTATGAGTTGAACAAGTTAACCTAGTTTAACCCAGATCTATCCAGAATATCATTGTTTTAGTATTTTTTTTTTATATAAAGATAACGTTAGATCGATTCTATTTTAATTTTTATTTAAAGCAAATAGGGTTTTGGCTCGATTGACCAAGTTAACTGAGCCACATCTAAAGACTTGGATCCACCTAGAGTGTCGTTGTGTTAATATTTATAAAAAGATATTATACTAGCAAATTTTTTTGTTTTATTAAAATTTAAATTATTGATCTTCTTATATATAAAAAATATTACAATATAAATAAATAGAAAAAACTTCAATAGCTCCTTCTATAGAAGATGATCATGTCTTGTCTCATCTATTTCTTAGATTCTCGACTTGGTATTTGATTAAAAAAAATAGCATTATGCTAATGTTGATATTTATTGGCACATATAAACTTTATTTAATTTTAAATCAATATTTTTCTTGTTGCTAGAAACTTACATTAACATAAAAAA
>Ga0307515_10019903_pt1 | contig 12030 bp, 3 predicted proteins | sample 17_EM_MG_FD_194513 | JGI IMG/M metagenome (GOLD analysis project Ga0307515, IMG submission 194513) | Populus trichocarpa ectomycorrhiza microbial communities from riparian zone in the Pacific Northwest, United States - 17_EM | ecosystem: Host-associated > Plants > Roots > Unclassified | place...
ATATTTTTCATTATATATATATATATATATATATATATATATATATATATATAGAATGATTTTTCAAAACCAGTTTTTTTTTTTTTTGAATAGCTCGACTCTCGAAAGGTGTCTTAATTTTACATTGCCGCAAGAGAAATAACATAGATAAGATCATTGCTCGAAGAGTTTCATTGTCGCTTCTCTTATGAGATTTCGAAATGCTATTTCCTCCCTTCTACTCTAATGTTCATTAAGTGATTTTGACGGTTCAAAATGAATATTGTAAGCATATAATATAATATTTGTGGCAAATTATCCATTAAAAACACATCAATTTATAATCTTTCAAGCCATAAGTCTAAAAATCAATTACTTTTTCTCAATCTTTAGGATTGGGACTTGAATTACATAATCTCTCGAGTCACAAGTGATGACCATCAAAATCAATTGTCTTCTCCTTTTGACTTTTTCTCAATCTTTTGGATTTGGGATTTGAATTCCATTTTCACCTTTGGCTAGCTGGTCTTGTAATGGGGGCCGTCAACGCGTGCCACGTCAGGTCAAATGAAAGGTATGTTACACCTGTCATCGCACGTGTTTCATTAGTGTCATTGCTGACGTGGGCTCTCGCAACTTTTTTGGCTGGCTTCATCTACGTTTGTTTGCTCTCCGTGACGGAGAATTTTGTAAGATACCCCACCTTCATCTCTTCTTACCGTGTATGCCAGTCGAGCAGGAGCATAGTTTATTATACTTTTTTATATTTTGATGTATATATGATAATAACAAGGTGGTGTTTGGGGTGTGGTAAAAACACTGTTTGTTTAAACTTTGTTTTTATTTAAAATTAATTTTTTAGTATTTTTAAATTGTTTTGATGTGTTGATATTAAAAATAAATTTAAAAAATAAAAAATTTATTATTTTAATATATTATCAAACTCAAATCATTTTTAAAATATAACTTTTATCACATTCTAAACATGCTCTATATACAATTTAATTTATGAGAGAATTCTTTGCTTCTAACCATTAATTTTAAGAGAGTTTAATTTTTCCTATATTAAAAAGAGTTGATTTGGTGATTAAAAACATATGTTTTATTTATTTTTTTATGTTTAAATCTTATGGCTAACAATTAAAGAGATTTATTAATTATTTTTAAATCTACGAGGTACATCTTAAAATTGTTCCAAAAGAGAATCTACTTGCTATTAACGTGCAAAGTAACTCGAGAACATCTCTTATTTTTAAAAGAAAAAACTTCATCTCTAACAATTTGTACCCTTAACATTTATCTCTCTTTAAGATTTTTAAGAGATGTTCATCACAACTTGTGAAGATGAGTGTGACTTGTAATTCTGAGATTCAACCATCATGATTGGAACTCCTACTCTCTTTCCCTTGGATTTACATGGCCAGTAGAGTCAAAAGCGAACGGTGCACATGCTTGGGATCTTGCTAGGAAGTCACTTGTCAACACAACAATGGTAGACATTTTCAACCAGCGCGGTCAAGAATGGAAATGTAAGAAAAAACCAAGAATGTTCTTGTAGGTGTCACAAATGGACGAAGAGGTTACCGTTAACATTCTCTCAACTCCGTCCATCAACGACCCCATCTTCAAATCTTAAACTTCGTGACACCACTCGGCGCCGTTAAAATCCCACGAAACCCCCTCTATCTCTCCCTCCATTTATACCACTGAAGCCTCGCTTCTTGTTCTTAGGAACCTCTGCAAAAAACAAAACACTTCACAACCCATCAAAGGATCACATAAAAAGACAGTCAAAATAGAAAATCAGACAAAGCTCAACCACAAATTCTTTCTTCTTTTCTTGCCCAGAAAGTTAGTTTCTTTAGTCTTTTTGTTGTTTCATTTGTTACATACAGTTTTGTTCTCGAGATTTATACTACCTTTTCAAGATTTGGAACTTTGAAGATTTCTGGGTTTTGGTTTCCTTGTAAGTTTAGCCCTCTTTTTCTGATATTTGATTCTGTTTTATGTTCTTTTATGCTTCATTTTTGTGTGATAATTGCAGGGTTTTTCTTGGAAGCCTTGTAGTATTTTTTATTGAATGGTTGGTTGTAGCTTGGATTCTATTTCTTTGAATGATCAATGATTGTTCAATAAATAATTTTACTTGATGTTTTATTCTATCCTTTTGGTCCAATAAGAAGTCACATAAGTTAATTAACTCTTCATTTCTTTTTTCCTAAGCTAATTATAGTTTCTCTTGCTTTCCTTTGGAGAAAAATTCTTACCTTTTCTAATCAAGTCCTTGTTTTTATTACATGTCTAGATTTATATTCATCGAAATTAATGCAGAGCAAATGTTGCAAGCAATTTTATAGTTCCGGGTGCTTTCTTAGTAACTGAAATTTTAAGCGTAGTGTGTTTGGTAATTTGCGAAGTATTTCACTTTCCAATATGGTCTTGGAGAGGGCAAAGAAATTGGCGGCAACCCTGCACTTGGTTACTGATTGATTCTGCAACAGTGTTCAGCAAGAAAGTTTGAATCTTCTTCCATGTACATAGGAAATTAGGAACATCATAGAAGTCATTAGAAATGCATGAGTTAGATTATGGATGTTGATAATGAAGATTCTTTTGTATTACGGCTTTTTTGATTCGATCCTGCCTCTTTTTTTTTCTTAAAAATAAAACGATATTTGTCTTGATCTCTCTCTGATGTTTTACTGTACCTTAAATGTTCACAGTTTTGACTTTTGAGTAATATGGAGTTGTCTTGTAATTAAAAGAGATCGACTTAGATGTTCATTTATGTTTCTTTTGTTTTTACCAGGCTGATACATATTTTTCACTAAAGATAAACAAGTTTGAGTTCTCCAAGGAGAGTTGTAAAGCTGCCTTTAATTGCTTACAACAGAGCCTAGCCAATCTTCTGTGTTGCTAGAAGAACAATATATAGGATGGAATCACACCAGTATTTTGGATACGGTGTCACTGGTGCGGGCCTATCCTACTCATCTTCTTATCCGTCTGTTCCTTCCATGCCTAATAGGTTGTTTGGTTCATTGAAATTAGATATAGGAAATTCAACCAGCTCGCCTTTCTCAACTGAATTTGATTGTGATACATATGCTACTACGTTATGTGACAGCCAGGACCGCTACAGCTCCACAGAGAATCTCTCAGGTGAATCCAGCAGTTATTTTAGTAGGCTGAACCCTTCTGTGGACTGTCAACGAGAAAGTCTACTGCTCTTTCCTGGCGGCACTTCATTGCTGCAAGATGCAAGTTCTAGCCATAACATAAAACACACGTTGCTGAAATTGGAGACTACTCTAATGGGGCCAGACGATGATGAAGATGTAAACACACCAAATACTTGTTTGGGGGGAAGTAGCAGGCCACCAACATCAGATCAGAAACCTAGGGCCTGGAGCCAGCAGCGCGAGGGTTCTCATGTTATTCAGACTCAGACGTCTTTTGTTTCAAGGCAGAGGCAGTTCGGCAAAGGTGCTCATGTTGAGAAACGCCAAAAGGAAATGGAAGAAGTACATTTTCATGGCATTCCATCTGGAGATTTGAAGCAGCTGTTGATTGCATGTGCTAAAGCTCTTGCTGAAAACAAGGTGAATGATTTCGATAAGTTGATTGAGAAGGCCAGAAGTGTGGTGTCTATCAGTGGAGAGCCAATCCAGCGTCTTGGTGCATACTTGGTAGAGGGATTGGTAGCAAGGAAGGAGTCATCAGGTACTAATATTTATCGTGCCCTTAGGTGCAAGGAACCAGAAGGCAAGGACTTGCTGTCTTACATGCACACCCTGTATGAAATCTGCCCCTACCTGAAGTTTGGTTACATGGCAGCCAATGGAGCCATTGCTGAAGCATGCAGAAATGAGGACCACATCCATATAGTAGACTTCCACATTGCTCAGGGAACGCAGTGGATGACTCTCCTTCAAGCTCTTGCAGCCAGACCAGGTGGGGCTCCACATGTGCGTATCACAGGTATTGATGACCCTGTTTCTAAATATGCCCGAGGTGACGGTTTAGATGCAGTTGCGAGACGGTTGACTGCAATTTCTGAGAAATTTAATATCCCCATAGAGTTCCATGGAGTACCAGTTTATGCTCCAGATGTGACGAAGGAGATGTTTGATGTTAGGCCTGGAGAGGCTCTCGCTGTAAACTTTCCCTTGGAGCTCCACCACACTCCTGATGAGAGTGTTGATGTGAACAATCCAAGAGATGGGCTGCTTCGAATGATCAAATCACTCAATCCCAAGGTGGTCACGTTGGTGGAGCAAGAATCTAATACAAACACAACCCCTTTCCTCACTCGGTTTGTAGAAACTCTCAACTATTACTTGGCAATGTTTGAGTCCATTGATGTCAGATTGCCGAGAAACCAGAAGGAGCGAATTAGTGTGGAGCAGCATTGCCTAGCAAGGGATATAGTTAATGTCATTGCTTGTGAGGGGAAGGAGAGGGAGGAGCGCCACGAGCTCTTTGGCAAATGGAAGTCTAGATTCATGATGGCCGGTTTCCGGCAATGCCCTTTGAGCTCCTATGTAAACTCTGTGATAAGGAGCCTGCTAAGGTGTTACTCAGAGCATTATACATTGGTGGAAATTGATGGAGCTATGCTCTTGGGATGGAAAGATAGGAATTTGATCTCTGCTTCTGCCTGGTATTGAGATAGGAGGAGATGGAGGTAGGATATACTATATAGTTGTATTAATTACATATACTTTTCATAGGTGGGGATGGTGCATTACCCTTTTTAGGAGAGTGGGAAAACTGAGGTTAGCATTAGAAAGGTTGGCTGAGTTATATTTTTCAGTCATTGTCAATTATGTAATTCTATTGCAGTTAAATAACATCCTCTTCCTATATAGAGCTGACACCATGCCAATGTTTATATTGAGGATGAGGTCTGTTTCCTCTTTTTGTTAATCACTGTAATTTAAATTCCTTCAACACATGTGATTTATGCCTCTTTCTGTGGTTCCTCATGTCACTGATGGCGAAATCTTCGTTCAATTTTGTTACTTTCCGGTGAATAAATTTGTCATACCGCCATTCATTTTTTGGCTGCCAATTGTTTTTCCATCCATCTCTATGCTACCCTCTCCGTCTCAGGCAATGCTTTACAAATCTGAGGTCGAATAGACATGAATTTGGTGATTTTGTTCGTGTACAGGCTGGTCAATTTCAGTGTCCTCCCTTGTCACTTGTTAAGTGATCTAATTTTATATCATCATGATTCTAAAAACCACTAAGAGGAGATATATCATGATCACGCATGATTGAACCTAGTGTATTTAAGGGCTTACGGCTAACCTGTTGCTTTCAACCTGTTTTGGTCTTTGCTTAATCCCCTTCTTCCTGTTTTTTACTGCGATTCAGGTGTCTGGAACCGGAAGATATAGACATTTTCTGTGTAATATTCGTGTTAAAATCAAGAAGGTGAAATCATCTCAGACTTCAAATCTGTAATTTCTTAAATGGCCTGGTAGTCTGTATATATATAATTTCTTGAAATCATCTCATTTGGAAAAGGTGTTTGAAACTTCCGAAAACATGGAAACAACTCAACACACTAACCCATACATTTTGAGAAGAGAAATTCAAGCTTTTTATTCATTAAAAAAATGTGAAAATATATACAAAATAATTTATTAATTTATCATTCAACTCAACTCCTTTTCAAATGAGGGTTAATCAACTAAATTTTAAAAAACAACTACACACTGAAAACTTTGACATACTAAGTAGTCTTTTTGATTAAATCATGAAGTTTTATATTGGAAGTATGTAATGGTTGGACTTCCTGTGATGTTGCTTTTATAGAGAGACATCCTAAAAAAACAGTTCTAGCCCATTACATGCAAATAACAAACATTAAATAGTTTAGATAAACAAGCATAAAACATGTACAAAACATATTGAGTATTTTATCATAAAAATCAAACAAACAAAGCTTAACACTAATTATCCCTAGTTAGTCGGCATTCTATCACATTGGACATCTTGGTGATCCATCTTGGTGATCCATATGAGAAATCAAAAATCTTAGTCGGGCTTCTAGAGATTTTTGGGTAAGGGGTAAGTTATGTTAAAAGAAAGATAAAAATCACCATAAAATATTTTATCTAAGGTAAGCTTTATTGAATTTTGTTTTTAATGATAAAATTATGTATTGTGCATACATGCTAATATTTGCCTCAACTAAATACTTGTGTTTATTAGAGGTAAAAATTCATAGGATAGTGATTTGAGATTTAGACTTGATAACAAAGTCTAATCCTCACTTCTTAGATTATAAGACAAGATTTGAAATGATAGTAAATAGAGACTCGAGTTTTGACTTGTTTCTTTTCATTACACAAATAAATTAATCCACCATAAATTTATTATTTCACCAAACATGACCACCATGAATAACCATAAATATTTCAACCAATTCAATTAATACAAATGAGCATAATTGAACATGAAAAGAAATCATGTGCAAAATTAACAAAATATCACAAAGTTCTTTGAACAACAAACAACAAATGTATTAAAAGGCATGGGAGATTCATTGTAGCCCTCTCACATTTTCCTACTCACCACTATAATGTGGTGACCACTTTTTCTTTCCCATATAAAAAATAAATGCCTTTAAATTAGAAAAATTTTGGTATTTTTCATAGGATTCATAAGCTATTACTAATTTTTTTAGGGGTATTTTTGTCTATTCAATGTTTTCATAAACAGTAAAATAACTAAAATATCCTAGGAGCAAAAAACATTTAGTGTTCTTGGGTAGGGGTATTTAGGTATTTTTCTTTTTTATACATAGTAGAATTACACAATTATCCTTGGATGCAAGACATTTAATTCATTGTTGTTAGGGGTATTTTGATCTTTTAACCTTAGTTTTGTTTTTGTTAATTGTAAGTTTGGTTAAGGGTAGTTACATAATTTACCATTAAAATAATAATTTCTTATTTAAAAAGTTGTTAGCGTGTTAGAACCGCCACATACTTTGGACAACGCGTGTGACAATTTATGGTTGTTATAATGATCGTCCGCCGTATTATTTCTTGCGGTCTTCTCTTTCATTATAGGTGGCACGTGTGCTCCAGAGCTGATGACCCTTTCTTTTTTTCCATCATTTCTCTCTCCTGCCCTCGTAAATACATTATGGTCCTCATTTTTTTGTTATTTCAAATTTAGATCTTAGAGTTTTGATTGCTGTTTTTTTAGTCATTTTCCTTGTTGCTGAAGTTTTGTTTGTTTTCATTATAACTATTGGTTCTTAATTTGTATATATAATGTATTTCAATTCGGTCCTTTTTCTTCTAAATTCTTAATTTTTTTCCTTTGCTCTTTTCTCAAAGTTTTTATGGCTTGCAATTTGATCTTTCAAATCAAGTTTATGATTTTTATTTTTTCAATGATAATAGTGATTTCAATTTGGTCTTGTTTTTTTAATTTCTTATTGTTTTCCTTGGTTATTTTCTCAAAGTTGTTATAGTTTTCAATTCTATCATTCAAATCAAGTTCATAGTTTTTATTTTTTCAATAATAATAATAATAGTAACAATAATAATTGTAATAATAATCATGGTAATATTAATAATAATGATGATGCTAATAAAAATAATAATTGTAATGTTAGTTGTTGTTGTTGTTGTTGTAAAAAAATGATGATAATAATAATAGTAGTTGTTGTAGTGTTGTGATGTTAATAATACTACTGCTGCTATTACTATTATTACAAATAATAATAATAATAATATGGGAGAGAAGAAGATGAAGAATAACAATGATGATAATAAAAATACTTATAACAATTGTTGTGATGATGATGATGATGATTATGATAATTATGGTGTTGATTGTTAAAATAACAATAATATTAATAGGAATGTTGCTATTACTACTAATAATAATATTAGCAATAATTATGGTGGTGATAATAATAATAATAATAATAATAATAATAATAATAATAAGAATAAGAAGAAGAAGAATAACAACAACTTGAATAATGATGGAAATGATAATAGTGGTCATAATGATAATAGTAATAGTGATGATATCATTTATTAATAATAGTTGTTATAGTGATCTTGATTCTAATTTTTTAAATTGCTATTTTTTAAAATTCTTTTGTGTGATTAGATTTTTTTTCTTCAATTTCATCATTTATTTTTTTTCATTGAAATTGAATTTCATGATTTTTCTAGATTAGATGCTTCATGTTTAATAACTCGGATTACGAGTTTAAAAAAGTTAAGCTTTATAATTGTTTTTTATTTTTAATCAGGTTATTTTAGTCACATAATTCAGATCACGGGTTTGATAGATATCTCATGTTGGCTCAGCTCTAATTAGCGTTTTTACCTATTAATCATAAATGATTTATTATATATTTTTTTTTTGCTCATTTTCAGTACCTTAACATTGTTTTTTTGTTAAAAAAATTTTCTAGTCTCGCTGCAAAGCGTGGGTACAAAGAATGTTTAAGATAAATGGACTCACATTGAGTCATTGCTATGTCGCGAATCCTCTTGCCGTGGTACAAGAATTTCAAAGATGAATCTGCTGGAAATTTTCTACTGGGAAAATATCCTGCTGTGAATAAAGACAGCTGCTTGAACTGAGTTGCTGCTGGGAGGACGCATGTTTCTGCTGCTCCCGCTTAAGGCAACTGCTGCTGCAAGGGAATGTTACTGCTGATTTGGACACGTACTGCGGGAAGGAGCTGCTGGACTACTGCTGTTTTGAGCAGCTGCTGCTGGAGGAGATTCTTCTACTGCCACGCGTCTGTGTGTTTGCTGCTGCTGCGCTGCTACTGTCATGAAAGGAGAAGGCTGCTGCTACTGTCTATGCCGTCTTTTCACGTTAACCTTGGCGCTGCTAGTAACTGCTTTTTCTTATGGAAGCTACTGAATTGTTTTGAAGCTGCTTGCTGGGAGAACATTCTTGCTGTAAATAAAATTAAACAAGGCTGCTGCTTGTAATTTTGGAAACTAAAGCTACTGATTCTTTTCTGCTGTTTGCGTGAAAATTGACTTCCTTTTCGTGTGTGCTGCTGCTGTGAAGGAGAGAAAACTCTGCTGGTTCGCGTCGACTGCGCGCGAGTGTTTTGCTGAGGAGCTGCTGCTTCCTCGTCTACTGCTACCGAAAGCGCTGTTGTGTTTTCAACTGTCAAGGGAGAAAAAAGGCTGCTGTGTTAATTAATCAATTTTTGAAAATAAAAAAAATAAATATTTGAATGAACTGGAAATAGGTTACAACAGTGTTAAGAACCCAAAACAAACCAACAATTAAAAAACACCAATCAATTATATAAATTATTTTATATTAAAAATAAATAAATAAATAAATAAATAATGGCTCGATGTGTTAAAAGAAATTGATTTTTTTTTGAATGTTAACACTAAGTCTTGAACTCATGAAATCAAGGAAAGAACATGCCTCGATTTTATCTACGATTACAAAAAAAAAAAAAACAAATACCTTTTTGATCACCTAACCAATCTCTTTAAGCTATTATAAAAAAAAAAAAAATTTTCTATCTAATATTTTAGTCATTAAAAATCTTAATTATCTTAATTGATTTTAGAGTCTAAATAAGAAAATTAATTATATATAGGGAGAACATATCATCTTTAATATATTTTATTTAAGATAAACTACATTGTTTATTTGTCTGATACAATTTAAAGTATTATTTCATATTCTAACTGTTGATCTGTCTAATATTTAAAGTTGATTTATCCCAGTAAAGTGGACCATAGTTTTAGGGGTTAAGCATAACCATTCTACATTCAAAACATAAAAATAAAAGAAATTATCTTTTTACTCAATACCGAGAATACATATTATATATAAATTCATAATCCTGGATATTAAAAGAACCAAAATAATTTTTTGATGTTTTTGAAATTTAGGCTAAGTTCTCATAACTTTAATAATCTAGTTATTAAATCTAATATGCATGCAAAATAAAAAATAATTTTCTTGAATTTTTATATTGAAAATGCTAAATTATGCCATGTGTGTATATAAAATATTATTCATGAAAATATTTAAATGAATTTTTGAAAGAGAGATTGTTTCTTTGTATTTTTTTAATAATAAAATAAAAAAATTAAACTCTGATTTATCTAATATAAAAAAAAACACCTCTTGTATAAGTAATAATTCCAAATATTAAATATAAAATTATAAAAAAATAACTCAATTTTTTTTACAAAATAGACTTTAAAAACAACAACAACAATAATGCTTTTGATAGGCAAACAAACCTTAAAAACCCATAAATAATTTTTTTCATTTTGTCTTTGATAGAATTAGGCTTTACCATACACAACTTTAGATTTTAAGGGCTCAGCCCAGTAGAATGTACTTCCTAGCGAAGCCCAAAAATGATAAAGGCTTCAATGAAAGAAAATGAAAAACATTAAATATGGTCAATCAATTATAAAACAGAATATCTGTAATCTTAGAACTTCAAGATTGTTATATTCAAATAATTATTTAAAGAAAGCCTACTTTCATCCATAGAAACCCTTTAAGAAAATAAAATTTAAATGTAATTTGACAAAGAAAAATATGTTTCTCTTCTAACCTTTAATTATTTTCACTTAAGTATCTTATGGCATAAATCGTAAAATTATGGGGATAGAGGGAGGATTAATTTTCTAAATACACTTTTAATTATCGCAAATCTTTTATGTCTACCATTATTAAATAAAAAACTACTTTTTTAAATTGATCAATAAAGTTTTAAGATTAATATTTATTAAACAATTTAAGGTCATTATTTCATTCATATGCGTCATCTTACTTTCTTCTTTCACTTGGTACACAATATATATATATATATAGATGAAGGGAGGAAAGAACAAAGAATTCATGTTTCTTATCAGTTAAAAAAAGAATGGAATCGCTACCTAGTATTTTGTTCACTATAAATTCTAATTGATCTTGAAATCTAGATAAGAGGACTAGTTGTGTATATGAAAGACATATCATTCCTAGTACACATCTTATCTAAGGCAAGCTGTATTGTTTATTTGTTTGATACAAATTAAGGTACTGTTGTGTTTTTTAACTATTGCTCTCTCTAATAATTAAAGCTGGTCAACCCGAGTAGAGTGGAATATAGTTTTAGAGGTTAAGTCTAGCCATTTTAAATTCAAAACATAAAAATAAAAAAAATTATCTTTTTACTCAATATCGAGAATACATCTTCTATATAAGTTTATAATTCCCGATATTAAATAAATATATATATTTTTTTGATGTTTTAGAAATGTAGGCTAAGTTCTCTAAGTAGAGTAACGAAGGCCAGGAGAGAAGAAACGGTGGCTGTGATGGCTCCTACCAGGGTCTCTGATTGTTGTTCTTGGCTGGAATAGGATGCTGGTGGTGTTCTCGTGTGGTGTACTAGGTGCTGTAAGGGAGGAGAAATGGTATTTTTGGATGGAATAGGTGAGGAAAAGTGGTGCTTTGTATTTTTTATGATTTTTTACGGCTGGGACAAGGAATTCCCTCTGGTTTTGGTTCGACTGAGTGTTTATAGGCTGAAGGGTTTGCAAACGCAGTGTGGGTGTGAGTTTTTCAATTCTGTCGACTCCCCCTATTTGTTGGAATGGGTTCCTTTTATTTATAGAGGTGGTGACGGTGCATTCGCTCCCTCGGCTAATTCGAGTTGATTATCTAAGAAAATTATAGGAAAAATAAAAAAATACAGATAATTTTGAGGAACCCAAACAAAATTAAGTTCTGACAAATTATATCATATATCATAAGATGAATATTAAAAATCATAGTTGAGACAACTTTTATTTCATAATATATATTTTAGCGCTAAAATAATTTAGCAGTTTTTATCCCACGAGTGAACGATATGAAATGGGAATTAACTTAAGATCTCGTTTTCTCTTAACAACTTGCCAGGACACATCCTCTTTCCAGCACCAAATGGGATGAATTCAAAGTCGATACCCTTAAAATCAGTCGAAACATTGATGAATCTCTCTGGATAGAATCTCTCAAGTTCATTCCAATAAT
>Ga0307515_10019905_pt1 | contig 12030 bp, 15 predicted proteins | sample 17_EM_MG_FD_194513 | JGI IMG/M metagenome (GOLD analysis project Ga0307515, IMG submission 194513) | Populus trichocarpa ectomycorrhiza microbial communities from riparian zone in the Pacific Northwest, United States - 17_EM | ecosystem: Host-associated > Plants > Roots > Unclassified | place...
TGAAAGTTTTCGAGCACGGTGTACATTAGAATTCAAGACACAAAAGGTCAAAAAACGCAATTGGTAACTACAGATCAAACGGCCTGATTTACATGATTACACACGGCCAACCATCGTCGTCAGACTCGTCCAATAGATCCTGCAGCCGTCTGATCTCCCACTGCATCCTCTCTCGTTCTGCCTTCGACGCATTGGCTGCTGACTCAAGACGGCGATTGAGATTGGTCATCTGCCGATTATACTCAGCCTCGGTTCGCTCCCTCTCTCTCTTCGCTTCCCGCTCCATCTCCTTCATCTTGGCTTCCATCCGCTCTTTCTCTGCGGCATAGTTGGAAGCCATCCCCTCCTCGTCCTTCTTGATCTTCTCCATCTGTTCTTGCAATTTCCGTGTTTCTTCCTCCAGTTCCTGCCTCGTCTCCTCGTCCTTCTCCTTCATCGCTTGCATCATCTCCTGTTGAACCGTCTTCATCTCAGCCTTATGCCGTCTGATCTGTTCGTTGAGTTCTCGGTTGACGGCTTCGCCAGCCGCAGTGTCGACAATATCCTTGTGTTCATCAACCAACTCTCGTTGAATCTGCAACACGACCGGGCGGTTCTTCATAATCACCCGAATGATATCTTGAGCGGATTGTGCCGTGTTGTGATGGCGAACGATTTGTGCGCCCTTGTCGAGGACCGGTTTGAAAAAGGTGCTGGAGAGTTCGTCCTCGCGAGATTCACCGACGTCACGAGGGACCTCGCCCCACATGTTGGTGACGAGAACGACGTTCTTTAGGGTCTTGTCACCACAAAGCTCGCGGAACATCTTGAAGTTCCGTCCGGCGATTCCGGTAAATCGTTTGTCAGAGATGCGGTGAATGTAGATGACTCCGGCAAGCTGAGACCCTTTCTCGTATCTGTTGAGGGGCTCAGCCCGGAAGGCTGGAAATCGGCAAATGTCGATGTGCACTTACGTTGTGGCCAAGAAAGCTGCGATCATCTTTAGGACATCCGTATCGCTCTTCGAAGTGTCATCGAATCCCGGGGTATCGATGAGAATCACCCTTCTTCCATCGAGAGTGAACTCGTCTGCGAGTTGGACCTCGGCAGTACACGACATCAAGCTCAGTCCGATCCGTAAGTTCGAACGACTTGCGAGATTTACAAACTGGAGGCAGGCGGGTCAGCTGCTTGTCATTATTCCGAAAGGTGTCTCTACCTACGGATGTTTTACCACTCCCAGTTGCACCCATGACTCTGTGGCGAGTGTAAGGATCGCATTCCAGCAGGTGAGCGGGTTGCCCGGTACGCACGCGATCATAATGGGTGGGCCAGGAGCCTTCCGATGCTTGCTCGCACTGGCACTCTTCCGTGGGGGAGGAGGGCTAAAGGGATGTTCAATCGCTACGCAGTGACCGAGATCGCGGAGATATCTGACCTCGAATTGTACGACCGGCTCGAACTCCTATAATTTGAGCACTTCAGTCATCGCGAGTGGCCCAGCAGAAAGGGAGTTGGACATACGAAGTTGGGCGGGAGGACATCTGTGGAACAGAGTGAACTGAGCGGATGCGACGGGGGTTGGGGAGACCTTGCGTTGACGGCGTTCAATCCAACCCGTCCCTCTTATGCGTGGAGAGGAAAAATCGTGGTCTGCAGGTGGCACGGTGGCGACCAATGAACGCGTAGATTAAACACCCTGGGAGTCATGCACCATGAGTTGACTGTACAAGCGGAGCAGCCGGAAAGCAAGCAGTCAATAGAACATATGATCGTTATCCGGATCTGGCGTGACGGGACGGAGAGGAAGGTGAAGTGTTTGATAAACAATAGAGCCAAGTTTACGTTGGTTTCAATAGCGAAGCGGTACACCGCACAAGGTGGTGTGCACGCGTGTCTGCCAACATGCGAACAGGGTAGATATCCTTTCCTCGCACAGAGACTAGAAAAATCATTGCCGACTTCGCGTCGGTCGAAGCGCCGAAACCTTGCATGCCGACCAGCATTAGTCGGGAGGTATCTGGCAAGAGAAGCGAAGCATACTTGTGTACCCGCATCTGCACAAGATCCGGCGGTAGAGTTCATCCTCACGGATCGGATTGTACATCCGTTTTCTTTTTTGGACCGGGGTTTCGCTATTTTTCATCCCCCCCCGTCCCGAAGGGTCCTGCTGCGTAGGTGGTACCGGGTTTGAAGTGGTGGGGAGGGTATACATGACCGATCAACTCCGTCGACCAACGAGGCACGGTCACCGCGCGGCACATGAGACGTGGGCAGAAATCTCAAATACGTTCCTGCAACGTACTTCCAACGACCACTTCTTCCTCTGGGTGGATTGCTTGCTTACCGGTCCAGGGTCGCTGACACTCCGGTGTGCTTATTTGCGTTCGATGGGCCAACTTGGGTGGCTTTTCTGATGAACGGGGGGTGTGATATGCCGTCCAGCTAGCATCACCATTTCCGAAACCGCAGTTCGCCTGTTTCGACGGTAGTGAGGTCCTTGACCCTCTAGTCACCGTGATTCATCCGAGAGTAGGCCGCCTTCCTCAAGGAATAAACGACCCTTGAAACCATCAGTGGAATAAACCTAAACCGAATACACTTTTCAACACTCGGCCCACCCAAGCGCTGCCCACGAACATACAAATTCGTTCTTAAACGGACTGAACGCAATTCATTAGCCGGATCAGGCTCGCAATGGGGAAGGAGACTCATACAACAGGAAACAGCCCGAGGGTACTAAACAAGACGCGTGGTATAAGAAACTCCGGAGATTCAGAATTATGCATTCAGACTCACCGGAGCTCCGGAACTACACGGACACGGCTACGAAAATCTGAATGGACGATATGAACGGGAGATACACAACGGAGTCCTGGCATACGGTCCGGTGGGTAGTCGTGGATCAGTGCTTGAGCCTCCAAGGGTGCGAGAAGCGCTCCGACTCCTGATCACCATGAACGCAACAACGCCTTGGTTTCTTGTAGCCGGCGGACGCGAGCAGGAGGTGACACATACAAAATGTCGAGTTGAGGACAGTATAAGGCATTTGAAAATCGCCTCCCAATGCACAACTTCGATGAATCGAGAAGCCTCATCGTTTCCACTGTGTGGCACTTTCAGATACGTTGGCGGTGCGATGGCGTGTTGACGAGTGGCGCCTCTGCTCAGTTCGAACGTTACGAGGAAAGGGAAATATGTACGATTACAAGTATACCTGCAAGGTGTACTTAGAATCCAAAAGGAGATATACGTAACCTGGCTCACGTTCAGATGGCACACCGGAAAACATTTCGAAAGATAAGGGGGCGGGGAACATTGAAGTGTGGACTGAGAGCAAGTAGACTTCTTCGATTAGAGATAAAAGGCACAAGGGAAGACGCAACTCAGAATCGCAGTCCAAAGACCATGATTCTGAGGAGGGTCTCAACAAAGTCGAAAGCAAAGGCAACAAGATGAATAGGCCAGCCCCGAAGATGAACTAGAACTCGAAGAGATCGTTAGCGTCGTGACTACATCAAAGCACCCCAAGAGATCAGTGGTCTTGTTGAACCTGTTGCACCGGTACACCTGCCATAACCACACTGTCAGGATTACCCGGGTGGGGAGGTGGTGGAGGGGGTTGCAATACGGGCGTGTGCGGGTGGTGTCCTGGGTGGCCAGGATGTGGTGGATGCCCCGGGTGTCCAGCTGGCGGGGGTGGGGGTGTGAAGAACGCCGCCCTCAACTTCCACAACATAATCCTGAACCACTCTTGATCGATACCCGTCTTTTCCTGTTCTTCCGTAACTTGGATGAGCTGGCTCAGCTCCTTCTTCCACATAGACTTCCAATCAAGGTTCCCATGTTCGTCCATGTCGAAAGCTTCATCTGCATTGAATGGGGGTAAGATCCCCGGGATTCCGGGAGGAGGAGGGAGTAGATGAGGTGGGAACGTGGGATCGAACCTGTGATAAATGTAAAACAAGTCAAAAAGGTGCGGTGGCGCCATAATGTGATTGGACCTACGAAGGTGGGAAAGGGGGTGCGAATGGTGGTGGGGGTGGGGGTGGAGGCTGCACGACCCTGCTCGTCCCCTCATTTTGTGGGATCTCCTGGGGTACCGCATACGCGGTGTTATCGAACGGAGTTCCCGAGGTTCCTCCATTCCCGGTGCCCCCGCCCGACCCACCAGACGGCGGCGCGTAATCAGGGTCCATGTCAGGATCGTCGCTACCTGTACCGGATGCTGTGGCGTTATTGTTCTTGGATCCTTTGCCCTTTTTCTTTCGAATGCGATGAACACCCGTGCGCGGGTCGACTGAGTCATTGACAGTCCAATATGAACCTTTGCCCCTGTCCGTCAATGGTCTGGCCACTTTTTCGAAACAAGGGTTCAGGGAGAGGTTGTGGCGGACAGAATTCTGCAAGGCAGACGATGTTGAACAGGGCGCGTCAACGAGCAATTCGTGAGAGATGTACCTTCCACCCCGCTGGAGCATTTCGGAAATATGGGAACTGAGATGGTCGTGAGCGAACCCGACGCGATTCCAACATGAACCAGGCGCTACTCACTCTAGATTCGATAGCGTAGTAGATATCCTCCAGCAAAAGCTTGCCAGTCGGGGAACCTTTAATCGCGTAGCTAGAGAATAATCTCAGTGTTCGGTGAGGTGAATGAGAGGGTGAGTGAAAACACAAACCGGATGAGAGTTGAGTAGGGATAGAAAGGCTTGCTCCCTGGTGGACCGTCCCTGAGAGAATCGAGGCTAATCGGTAGGCCCCCAGTAAGGTCGGGATTTGGATCAGGGAAGTATGGATTGGGAGCGGTGAGGATGTTGGTGGGGATCATCTGCTGGAGCTGCTGCTGCTGGGTTTGCTGTTGCTCAAGGTCCATGGCAACGGCGGGTTAGGGGGTGTCGAGCGAGCAGGTTTCTCACGAGAAGCCGAATGTATAGCTGACTGAAAGATTGAGAGTCGTAGAGGAGGGGTGGCTGGCCAGGTTGAGCGGTGGACCGTGTTCGTGCTCGGGTGTTCAAGTCGAGGCGAGGCAGGTTGCTTACGTCATCAAGAGTTGGGTCGCGGTCGGCGGGGGTTATGGGCGACAGAGGAATGATGCATGGTGACAATAAACACTTGGAATCTGAAAAGAGACGGGTCTCGAGTGGAAATCGCAAGAGAGAGCGAAGAGATTGGGAAGAAGGATAAGATAATTGTTTGTGGTCCACAACAGATTTGTACTTGTTTGAAGGGACAAGCATGCGCAAATCCAAGACATCCGCCACCACCGGGTTTCGTCTCAATTCATGGAGGAAAATAAAGCCATCCACATAAGCATTCCCCCCAGGCTGTACCAGGTGCCGGGGGCAGCGTTGGTGGTGGGGACCGTCATTGGTGCAGCGCGCGGTTCACGGAAGGAGGGTCTACGCTTCCTGGCGGAGAACGCGCACCGGGCTCCGACCACGCTACAGGGCTGGTATTTCTACAACAAAACAAAAAACTACCGAAAGATACTCGGAGGGCTGGTGGAGGGGGGCAGACAAGGCCTCAGGCTGAGTGCGACGGCGATGGGCTGGGTCACGATTGAGGAGAGTATCCGTAGGTTCGGTCATGGGCTGGAAGAAGCGGCGGAGGTCGGGGCCGGAGTGGGGACAGGAGCGATTTTCGGTCTCATCTGTAAGTGCCCTCAAACCCAGCGGAAGGGTCTTGTCCCTCATTTCTCGTGCATACAGACAGGCTGGGGCTACGGACGACCGGACAGTCAATTCTCCTGGGATTTCTCGTCGGTTCAGGGATGGCGGGGATACGAAAGGGCAAGGAGAGGCTTAGTTTAAAAGTGGAGCGGTGAATCCAACCAATATTTCCATTGCGCCTTTCTCTCCACTGCATGCCATCTCTCCTACCTACCACCACCGTTCCGCTCCCAATCCGATTTATGCTCAAGTTTTGGATGCCTAGTGGCGAAACGACGCCAAAGCCTGGGCTGAGCGACGGAGAGAAACCGAACCCTTTCGATTCTCCCACAGCCCTGTCCTCTGTCGATTGCAACAACGTCCCGACCACTCCGACCCTCCTCCTCACACCCACATTCACCTCCGAGTTGGTGACAAAAACTCAGATAGCATCTCCTACCACCACTTTCCATGCCCCAGTCTTCAACATAATGGAGCCCCCAAAGCCCAAATCAAAACCTCCACCATCCCAGCCATCTCCGAATCCACAAGCATCCGGCCCATCCAAGGGTCAAATCCATGTGAAGCTCATTCAAGCAAGGGGTTTGAACGTACCTTCTCTTCAAGCTCGTCCCTACATCGTCGTCCAGTTCGAGCAGAACGAATTCGTCTCAAGAGATCCCACGGACGAGACTGACAAGGAAGTCAAGGGTGTCGCCACCACCTTATCCCGGACTTCTTCCTCCACCGCCCTCGCCACCCTCAACGCTATCGGCAACAGGGCTTCAACAGATAAGAGGAATGGCTCGATAACTCCCAACGGTCGCGTCCCCAATTCACAGCCGGTGAAATCGCTCCTCTCATCAAAGACCAATGGCATTCTTGGCTCCACTCTAAGATCGGCCCACAATCCCGTATGGAAGCACGAGGTTTCATTGTGAGTCTTGTGCTCTTCATCCCTCTTCTCATCGGGTGCTTCGACAGACACCCCATTCATCCCCGATACACTCTATATCTCTCCACCTTCTTTTTTTTTCCCTTTCCGGCCCTCCGTGCGACTGCTGAGCGAACCCCCGTTCTATCAGCGATGTTACTTCGGAAGAATCGCATTTAGTGTGCAATATTTACGACCGGTCGGAAGACACTCATTCTTTCCTCGGCACCGTCCAAATCAAACCGACCCTCGTGCATGATCACACTGTCGATCATTGGTACAAGTGTGTTGTGGTTACCCCGGATCTTTGGCACACGAACTAATTTCTTCGTTTGAGGTTAACGCCGTTGGAAAACGAGCCCGTGACCGGCGAGATGAGGGTCCAGATCACGTTCGAAGCGTACAAGGTTGGCATCGCCGTCGGCATTTCCATTTCAGCCACCACACTAACGGGCGGGATGACAGAATAAGCGCGCGTTGACTCCTAGAGACTTCGAGTTCCTCAAGCTCATCGGTCGCGGAACTTTCGGCAAGGTGTTCCAGGTGCGGAAGAAGGACACCAAGAGAATCTATGCGATGAAGGTCCTTTCCAAGAAGGAGATCGTGGCTAAGAAGGAGGTTGCCCATACCATCGGAGAACGCAAGATCCTTCAACGATCCCTTGATTCACCGTTCCTCGTCGGCTTGAAGTTCAGTTTCCAGACTGATGCCGACCTATATCTCGTAACAGACTTTAAGAGCGGTGGAGAGCTTTTCTGGCATTTACAGAAGGAAACGAGGTTCAGTGAGGAGAGGGCGAGGTTTTACATCGCCGAGTTGATCTTGGCCTTGGAGCACTTGCATAAGTATGACATCGTTTACAGGCAAGCCTCCGCATCCCCCTCCTTTCTCCTTGTCCCTGATCCTCTCTTTTTTTTTTCTCCCCAGGGATTTGAAGCCAGAGAACATCCTTCTCGATGCTACAGGTCATGTTGCCTTGTGTGACTTCGGATTATCGAAACCAGACTTGCGCGCGGATGAGCTGACGAATACGTTCTGCGGAACGACAGAATACCTGGCACCTGAAGTGCTCTTAGACGAACACGGGTACTCGAAGATGGTAGATTGGTGGTCACTCGGTGTACTTCTGTTCGAGATGTGTTGCGGCTGGAGTCCGTTCTACGCAGAAGACACACAACAGATGTACAAGAACATCTGCTTTGGGAAGATCAGATTCCCCAGAGGCGTTATCAACGAAGATGGGAAGCAGTTTGTGAAAGGGGTAAGCCGAATTCCGTTTTGGGATCCCTGTCCTAACTACCCACTCACCCCTCGTACAGTTATTGAACAGGAATCCCAAACATCGGTTAGGAGCCCAACGAGATGCGGCAGAGCTGAAAGAACATACCTTCTTCGCGCCCATCGACTGGAAAGCACTCTCCCTCAAGCAAGTTACCCCGCCTTTCAAGCCCGTCGTAGAATCGGACGAGTCTGTCGCCAACTTCGACCCCGAGTTCACCACCACGGATTTGAACGACAGTGGGCTGGGCGTCAATGACTTCCTGGATGATGACGATCCATCCGAGGCTTGGGTGAGTCGTAGCTCGAGCATGACCCATTTACCGAACGGACCACTGGGGTCAGATACTGGTGGGCGGAAGCAGAGCGGCGGCGTGCTCGGAGGACTTGCTATGACGTCTGTATCCAGCTCAAAACCTAAGGGGATCGAGATTTCGAAGAGCGCGCAGAAGAAGGGCGTGAAGATCAAAAGAGGAAGTGGAGGTAGCAAGGGGTCAAGGGGCAGGAGGGACGACAGTCCCCCGCTAACAAGCAGCATACAGGAGAACTTCCGAGGGTTCACCTATCATGGGGAGGACACGGGGGAACTGATATCCGCCGCGATCGGCAAACTGAGGGGAGAGTGTAGAACGGAGGATGCGCTCGACGATGACGAGTTGCAAGAGCCGACTACGGAGGATGAAGTCGAAGATGTCGCGAAACCTGCTGGACGGTACGCGAATCAGCGGAGGAGAGTACAAATCGAGGACTTTTGAGAGTGGATGCGCTCGTATGAAATTCCACCCATGCTTTGAATGCTCCTCCTCTTTGTCCTTCCCTTCATCTTGCTTCCGGCCCAACGTGCGCAAGGCCGACCATCCCTTGTAACAACACCACAAACAACGCCTCCGTTGCATTCCCCACCATTACTATGAATCAGCCTTTGCAATCACCATCCTATCCTCGGACTCATCACCTTACATTCGTCACTCGTTTTAGGGACCCACTCCCCCGGTACTTACACACATTATTCCCGGCTTCGCTCCTCGACATTCTCGTCGGGATGTATTCCCCAAGGATAACCCTCTCACATCCTGACACACTTCCCCCCCGTCTCCACAATTACTGTGCCATCGCAACTGACTGCAGTGAACCCTGCTCCTTGTATGTTTCCCTAAACCTTTTCTTGTTTGTTCTCTAGACGTCCCCCTTTCTGCCTGTCGTTTTTTTTTCGTCATTCATAGCAATCAAAGCCCAGCCTCTTCGCATACATCCCAAAATACTTAATTTCCTCCTCCAACCTTTACCTATTTCTGAGTTACATGAACTGGTTCGTTCTTCTTCCCCCCCGACGTTCATAGCGTACTGGGTACAGCTCATGGTGTCGCTGATGTCGCAATTGACCATTCAATACAAAAGTTTCCCATTTCACCTCTAATTTCCTACAATCCAGCGCACGTCATCCGGCGTACACTTAAACGCGGAAAACAACAAGAACCCATTATATACACCATCGCTACATCTAGTTGGGCAAGTTGTCGGAGAACGTTTGGCCATGGGGCCGTCTGAGTTAGAATCCCCGCAGAGGTCGGGGATCACCAATCGTGTAAGGAAAGACAGCCTGGCCTGGAGACGTTCAAACCAGCTCTAAAGAGCGAGGGTATGATTTTTCCCTGAACGATGGTCTGTTCGACGATGGTGTCGACTTCGTGAGGAGTGACGCGGCTGTACCAAATCGACTGTCCCCCAGGTGTGCAAATCTAGAAATAAATATATAAAAAAGGATGAGACGTCGGTTAGATTGGACGGGGTTTCGAAAGATGGGAGATAAGCGCTTCGAGAGAGATAACGAAAGCTCGGAGGAATCGGAACGGTGAATATACTGGAGCACTGAATGCCATTGAATGCAGTGGGATATGTGGAAATCGCCGATGAAGCGCCCGTAAACGCCTAGTGGGAATACGGCATGGATTCCCTCACTCTGGTCACTCAAAGGACCGGTATCCAAGCCGTAAAGAAGGGAAAAAAATGCGCCGAGTCTAAATTGGTCAAGCAAGGCGGTGTGATCACTCACTATGACATTTCCGGCGAATTTGTGTTGTCCGACGTGAGAACTCTTGACGATTAGCACGCGCTTGAGGTCCCATAGCTTGCGAGGGGAGACTCCGCCGGGGAACGGAGCGGGTCCCTTGGACTCGGTGACGCCATCGGGGTCCTCTTCTTCTCCTTCCTCCGAGTTGTGGCTTGCCACGGAGGTTGCGGCGGTGGAAGGTTTCGATGGGGGGAGGACGTCGTGGAGATGGTCGTGGTCGAGGTTGGTTTCCGCTGTCCAGTTACGCTGTTGCAGAGAGTGAATAAATTCTAGATACGTGGGTCACTTGGGAAACGTGCTATGACTGATTTTTCAATGAGGGGCGTACCGTGTTCGAGGATAGGAGCTGAAATATGGCAACGGTTGTCTCGTTTCTTGTGGGAACCTTGGGAATGGGGGCAAATAAGCGGAGGAAGGAAAGTTATCAGATAAGGATAACGTGCAGAGTAGAATCACGCAGGAATAAGGTATGGGGAGGATTCCAAACGGCAATTCTCCAGCTTCGCTTTCCTCCGGTATGGTTGGGATGTAAGTCGTGCTAGGACTTACAACCTTCTCGTACAAGAGCTCCGCAGCCTTGGGTGTGTTCTCGACTCCGAACACGACCCGATAGTCCGGAAAGATGAGGACCGTTTCTCGGTCGTGATGCTCTGAGATCGTCGTGTGACTTCCGTTGAGAATAACGAGACGGGTGCCTTCCCGCTGAGTGAACACCCCGGGAACAGAGTGTTGGAGCTTCCCAGCGGTCGCATCCACGGATTTCGTCAATGATGACTTGGAGGACGCGAACAGGTCATTAATGGAGGCGGCCAGAGAGCCGTTGACTTCTGTGACCTCGCGTGCCCAATCGGTTTTCCCGGTCGATATCACGACCTGAGAAATATCTTAGGATCGGTTCGTTCGCGGATGATGTGGCCGGTGAGAGGCTCTCTTACCTGACGGATGTAGGGCTTTACGGTCCCAACCATCTGAGTCTCCATATCCCTATCAAATTTCCAGTCTTCATGGCCTACATCCCAAAAAAAAAAGAACGGGATGAGTGAATAGATCTCGACATAATATCGGAAGCCGAGAGGAGGGGAGGGGAATGTCGGAACAGAGTTACCTTCAGTGCACGGATCGGCACAACTCCTACAATCCCCGGTGTGGAGCGGGACGGCGACTGTCTCTAGCAAGTTCGTGATCCGGTCGATGTCTGTCGTTTGGGAGAGGACGAGACTCTTGAGTTTCCGTAGAGTGCTCGCCATTGCAACACCAAGGCAACTACTACTAGTACTGGGCGCAGTACTCAGTACCCTCCCCCTCCGGACCTTGCCGACCGAGTCCCGGTCCGCTCCTATGGTTATTCTGTAGCTCAGATTCTCACCTCTGTGTGAGGGAAGGATATCTGCCTCGTTCGCACGTTGGCAGGTATGTCTGTGCACTACCTTGTGCCGTACACCACTTCGCTATTGAAATCGACGCAAATATGGCTGTATTGTTTATCAGACACACTGTCACCTTCACCTTCCCCTCCGTCCTACATCCGGGTGTTTGATCCGCGCGTTTATTTTTCACCACCCTACCACCTGCAAACCACGGTGTTTCCTCTCCACGCATGGGGGGGACGGGGTGACTTGAACGCCGTCGACGCCAGGTCCCCCCATCCCCATCGCATCTGTTCAGTTAACTGCGTTCCACAGATATTCCCCCGCCCAACTCCGTACATCCAACTCCCATTCTGCCAGGCCACTCGCGATGACTGAAGTGCTCGAATCATAGGAGTTCGAGCCGGTCGTACAATTCGAGGTCAAACGTCTTCGCAATCTCGGTCACGATGCAGTGATTAAGCATCCTGTACTAGCCCTCCGCCCCCGCGGAAGGGTGCCAGTGCGAGCAAGCATTGGAAGGCTCCTGGCCCACCCATCATGGTAGAGTACGTACTGGGTAACCCGCTTGCCTGCTGGAATAACATCCTTATCCTCGCCACAGAGTCATGGGTGCAACTGGAAGTGGGAAAACATCCGTGGATAGAAACGCCTTTTGAAACAACGACAAGCAGCTGCCAGTTTGTAAATTTCGCAAGTCGTTTGAATCTACGGATTGGACTGAGCTTGGCATCGTGTACGGCCGAGGTC
>Ga0307515_10019906_pt1 | contig 12029 bp, 5 predicted proteins | sample 17_EM_MG_FD_194513 | JGI IMG/M metagenome (GOLD analysis project Ga0307515, IMG submission 194513) | Populus trichocarpa ectomycorrhiza microbial communities from riparian zone in the Pacific Northwest, United States - 17_EM | ecosystem: Host-associated > Plants > Roots > Unclassified | place...
ATTTGATTTCTTCCTGGGGCTGTATTCTGTAGGCATTTCTTCTTCTTTTTTTCTTTTCGAAACCCATATTTTCCCTCAATGTTACTCATTTGCTTGCAGGTTCTGATAATTTGAGACACCTTGTTGAACTGGATTAATGTCTTGTGCACAATGTTATATTAACATTCCATAATTTGATTTCTTCCTGGGGCTGTATTCTGTAGGCATTTCTTCTTCTTTTTTTCTTTTCGAAACCCATATTTTCCCTCAATGTTACTCATTTGCTTGCAGGTTCTGATAATTTGAGACACCTTGTTGATCTGGATTAATGTCTTGTGCACGATGTTATATTAACATTCCTTGTTATAAAAAATGAAAAAAATTATAACATCTCCACTCCGAATTGAAATGCCATCCTTGTGCGAGAACATACAGCCAATTCATAGCAACCACACGCTTGCCATCAAAACAAAAACCCAATCAGTTGTAGTCGCTGAATTCCACATAAAATAGAGGATTGTGGTTTGAATCAGGAGAATTGACGAACCAAGGAGGTCTTATGCAGAAAAGACCATGGCTTTGGAATGAGCAGCTTTGGAGAAGAAAGGGTATGGAGGACGACAGAGAGGGAGGGATGGTAAGGCCATTAAAGCAATCAAAACGGGCAAGGCCATTTTAATTTTTTCACGGGCAAAGAGTCTGTTCTATTTTAAATCATTTAAACTTGTGTTGGCACAGTGGGGCTATCGAAATATCATCTGCTACTGTCACCTGAGTGAAGCATCGAAGGTTAAACTAACGACGAGTTTCGTATTTCCCCGACGGAGAAATAGCATGACAGTTGTGTTTGCATTAGGATGACATGAATAAACTAGCAAGGAATGAGAGATATAGCATGCCAAAGAGGGTGCAAATTGACCTTATGATACAAGGACGAGGCAAAGAAAAGAAAAGAAAGAGAGAGATTCGTCCGTTTTCTTTGCAGACATTTGAACATGACATTACAAGGTAAAACAAGTTGTGTCCAACACATTCGATGACAGAAAATGGAGAGCGAGACCTTCTAAGGCACAAACAAAGAGTAGTAAACGAGTCATGAAACAGAATATTAGTACAACTCAAGTTCCACATGTAAGAGGGCAGTCCCGATGCATCTGTTTCTTTTTGGATGCGTCTAAAACATGTTGCAACCGTCAGAAACTTTTTAAGGGACAAAGGGGGAACGAGACTGGAAATGTTTTATCAGGATCTGAACTGGTATGTCATTGCAGTAATTATCTCTGATAATTTCCCATACCCCAGGCGAGACTATAAATTCCAGGATTTCTTCAAATGAAAAATCATGTATCTATTAGATATGTGAGCAAATTATTTTCTTAATCGACTCCTTGTCACTTCCTGAGCGAGAGGAACTCAAAGCTCCGGAAAGTGTCCTCACGAGTGCCTCTAACAGCTGCGGCACGGGTCTGGGATGATTTGATCTCATACCCTGGTTGCACTCTTTGAGTCGAAGGCAGACGGCCACCACTAGAGAGTAATCGGCCCGAGCGACCTTCGGAAGGTTCTCCAGAGGAACTTGGCCTGCTATTTGAGATAATGGCTTTTCTTGAGGTGCTTCCATATCGAGAAGAACTGCGCCCTTTTTCTGGCTCAGGTGGCTGAAAATGAATTGACAGTCTAGATAAGGATTTTAAATACAAGCGAAGGAACTTACTGCACAGCTAAATGAATATTAAGTTTGCGGAGACAATTGATTGGAAAAAAAAAAAACTTTTTTTTCTGCTGCTTTTATTCTTGTTCAGAAGTGGAAATTAAGGGCCTCAACTGCAATAATACTAAAATTTAAAACTTTTAGAATCATACCCCAAAATGCTTCAAAATATGAAAGACATTTGGAAGCACGAAGCAATCTACAAGAAGAGAAACAAAAACAACTTGTCTTGATGGACAACACTCTGCTATATTTGGGTTTGTAATTAATGAACTCAAGAGAAGAAAGGATCTCCAGCCTGAATCAATACAAACTAGGACAAAAGGTAGCTTGCAAAAAACTATAAAAGTAAATGCTGAAAAGTCCTGGGCACCAAGGGAATAAAGCTACCTTATCCAACAAGACCAAGTGACAACATTTAAGTTCCAACAGAAAAATGCAATTATAAGTATTTAGGTAGGGACTTACATTATCCAAGGTCTTGTTTCTGGAAGTATCATGTAGACTAGAACCAGTGACCCTTTTTGTTGAAAATGCTTCAACTGCACCTGAGAATCTTTCCCGAATCTCTTTTCCAACTGAATGTAAGTATTGCAAAACAAGAATTAACCACCAAAGGAATTGTGAAAAACAAACCTAAAAAGAAATTATCCAGCAGGGGGGAGTATAAAGTTACAAAACTCAAAATCATTGTAGGCATCTATATAAAGTACAAGTCCATCTAAATTGAAGTAAAGGCATGTTCTAACCCATATCCAAGCTAGTGATTAGCATTCACAATCCCAAATGCGTATGACAGTAAAATTCTAAGAATAATCATAACTTAGGGTTTCAATAAACCTGGCACCAAAACTAATCCATTTTTGTGTATAGAAAGCATACCTGAGACCCTTTCTGCTGGTCTTTCTGCGGATGGTCCAGCATGACCAGGTTTCCCACTAGAATACTGAAAAAAGAGGCAAAAATTTTAAGGCATAACATTCTCTCCTTTCCCCCTCTGAAACTCATGTCCACAAGTTAAAACACTCACCCGTCCTCTAGAGCTGGCACCAATCTGAGGGTACTTCAAAACAGTCCAGTCAAAAACATAGTCAAACTGATAACCTGCAGCAGCAGCAACATCAAAAATTCAAAGATTAGAGAGATACCAGCAAAATAACTTGACAAGAGCAACTGCTAGTATTTTACCTTCTCGAATAAATAAGTCACGAAACAGCCTCTTCAAATATGAATAGTCTGGTTTGTCTTCAAATCGCAGTGACCGGCAGTAGTGGAAGTATGATACAAATTCAGAGGGGTGTGACTTACAAAGCATCTGTTACACAATATGGATTTACATCACCAAGTAGAAACATGAATAAAATGTATATCAGAGACCAAAATTACCCTGCAGTTTTCAAAATTGGGCTATGATCTAGTGCCCAAGACCATATTCAGTGAGAAAATGTGAACGCACCGTGATTACATACTCTCTAACTTTACAAACAGTACACATGACACATTCACATTTGGTGCAAACACTAAACTATTATTCATATGAAGAATATTGGGCTGTGCTAGTTGATGCTTAACAAGAAGCATCCAGCCTAGTCTGGATCCAACACAGGCAGTAATACTAATAGTTCATGCTTGGTTTTGCCAACTAACTGTGTCCATATAAAACTTTGTGATGCATTTCTATGAAAAAAGCACTTTGAACCGCAACCGCTACCACAATCCCAAACAGGCTGCCTGTTTGGGATTGTGGTAGCGGTTGCGGTTCAAAGTGCTTTTTGCTTATAAATGCATCAAAATAATATTTTTTTTTATTTTTTAAAAATTATTTTTTATATCAGCACATCAAAACTGTCTGAAAACATAAAAAAAAAAAATTAGCAAAAAACAAATTTCCAAATTTGAGGGAACATGGTCCCAAACAAGGCCATAACCAAATCCTTCATGAGGTCCCTTGCAAAATAATTGCATTAATGATGTTCTCCATTATAATAAGGAATACATGGCAAATTACCTCAATAGGGGTTGAAACTTTCTTTTCGCTGATCTTATCATATTTTTGCTTCTTTGTGCCAGCCTTTAATCCTTGCCATGGAAGACTGAAGCAAAGAAATTGAATAAAATTAATAGGCAAAAATTACCATTCAACATCAAGTAGGACATACCACCCACTCTCCCACACAGAAATTATAAAAAAAGAGAGTATGAATTCAAGTGCATGGCTACTATATAATCAACCTGCCCCTTAAGAAATACATTAGCACATAACCAAGGGATTCCAAATCATCCCGTCTGCTTTGTTCTGCAAGTAGAGAAATAATAATTCCATCACTAATGCATAAATAAATCTAAGTATCAGATAGTGAGTACCTGTTGATAGTTGGAAAATCATTATGAGAAAAAAAATGACTTACCAACTCCAAGGTGAGTGTTAACACTTGCATAGCGAGCCGTGCCTGTAAGGTTCTTGTTCTCCCTACAATGGAAAAACCTTGTAAGTTTCATAGTGATATCATTTTCCTACACTTGCTGTAAACAATACAAATTAGGAAAAATAGATAGAGAGAAGCATGAACAAATACGAGAGATGTGACCACAAGAAGTAGAATAATCATCACACACATGAGAGAGGTATGCAGGCTCTTTACATGTCACTTTGTTTTTTCTGTAAATTATTGCATTTATCTATTTCTAAACAGGGAGAGATTGCATAAAAACTGGAGCAACAAATTTGCAAGAAGCAGAAAAGATCTAGTGGCAAAAGAATCAATGATGTTTTTAGTGAAAATAAACTTGAGATCGAGCTGTACAAGATTTTATATAATACAATTTATCTTCAAGTACACAAATGTGATTATCCATGACTAAAAACCATAGTTAATGGAAAAGGAAGAACATTAGACACACGAAACAACTCACTTAACTCATCATCAAATCCAAAAGCTGCCACGAGGTCCATGCCATGACCAAAAATAACTTAAATAGGGTTGTTTTATTTCCAATAGATAACACTCTCATTATTAGATATGTGACTGTCTTTGGGACTCTAAGGAGTTGGATCAGAGTTGTATGTGCCATAAAACCACGCTTCAACATTAAGTTCCTCAAATCTTAACTTTCAGTCTGGTTCACTGCCATGAGCATGACATTACCTATGCATAAATCTAAATAAAGCTCAAGTTTTAATGCATAGAAAGGAGGTAAACTTGCTGAGTTCATCATTCCACTCCTAATATGAGCAAATATTGCAGTGATAATCATGTCTGGTGGAGTTTGCTGCTTTCTTATGAAACAGAAAATCTCACGGGTAAACCTAGTCTCCAACCTCTTCCAATCATTAAATCTTAACTTTCAGTCTGGTTCACTGCCATGAGCATGACATTATCTTTGCATAAATCTAAATAAAGCTTGAATTTTAATGCATAGAAAAGGAAGTAAATTTACTGAGTTCATCATTCTATTCCTAGTATGAGCACATATTGAAGTGATAATCATGCCTGGTGGAGTTTGCCACTTTCATATGAAACAGAATCTTATGGCTAAATATAGTCTCCAACCTCTTCTAGTCGCCACTATTCATAGGTAATGAGAAGTTAACTGTCATGTCTAAATGGATGACTCGCGAGCCAATGAAAAACACAACAGATCATCTCAATATTTACCATAAATCTGAACTTCATGCACCATGAGGCAAACATAAAAAAGAAAAATTTACCTGTATGGAATGTGCTTGTGGGTCTGAAGATCTCTATACTTCTTTGCAAGACCAAAATCAATGACATAAACCTGTATTACATGATCCCAAAAAATTGCAAATGTAAAAACAGAAAAAAGCTGGAACCTATAACAACAATTGGATGATGTCATCTCCTTCACATAATATACATAATAACCAATAAATACAAAATGCAAAAAACAAGCTAACATATGTTCTAGTTTACTAAGGTGGCTAACAAGAACCATGTAGGAATAAGTACCTGATTTGCTTTGCGGCCTAGGCCCATCAAAAAGTTGTCAGGCTTTATATCACGGTGAAGGAAACCTCGTGAATGCATGTATTCAACTCTGTTAATCTGGAGACAGGAAATGAGAGGAAAATTTTATCTACAGTGTAAGATATATTCATGAACAGAAAAACAATCAAATGTACTTACTAGTTGATCTGCAAGCATCAGCACTGTTTTCAATGTGAATTTCCTGTTGCAGTAGTTGAATAAATCTTCCAAACTTGGCCCAAGAAGGTCAATGACCATGACGTTGTAATCAACCTCAACTCCGAACCACTTGAGATGGGGAATTCCAGCTTCATTAAAGGAAAAACAATTAAATTATTATAAGAAACTCAATGCTTATAATATGTCCCCTCCATGTACTCTGAAGTAAACTTCTAGCAAATACTGGGGGCACAGCCTTGACATGAAGTTGCATTCATAAAACTAGAAGGTGCATCTTAAGAAGAATAACATAATCCACAAGTATAAAAAAAAAACACCCAGCAGCAGATATTACAAATTTGTATTTGCTTGTTTATGTCTGGGCATTTTTTGTTGTTGTGTGTGTGTGTGTGTGTGTGAGAGAGAGAGAGAGAGAGAGAGAGACGTACTCCCTCCTTGAAGAAGCATATACAACTTTGACTCATAATGAAGCTGTGGATGCTTGGTCTTTACAGATTCCTGAAATTTGGAATAATTAAGGGTCAAGAATCGCAAGGAATATTGGAGAGAAGAAGTACTCGAATAAATATTCTCATGCAAAACAATCTCTTACAGGGAAAATAAAGGAATACAAGACTTGTTTTCACATCAATGCATTTAACAATAACGTAATTTGTATTGCGCAGCAGGGCATTTGAATAAGGATCAGATAATTAATCATACAAAGCTCAATAAAGATACAGATCCGTGTTCCTACTTTCCTTCACTAAGATAAGTGCAGGTTTCATCATCGAAAAGCAACGAACACGAGAGGGGTCTAGCTCTGTGCACTTATTGCAACAAACACGATAGGGCTCTAGCTTTGTGCACTTACTGTGATCGATGAATCTGTCTTATCAACAAAATAGACAACTCTCTTTATCCAAATGCATGTGGCACTCCATCACTATCTATAACAGTTCTAAATCATGTAGAAGTAAACAGCCCTAATCTAAATCTAAATCAATGGCTGCTTCAGTAATAAAATTTGACATCTCAAATACTCCTGCGCAATAAAAGGGGAGTATCATACAGGTTGATAAACGTGATTACAGCAAAGTAAACCAAGCACAAAACCTAACCTACAAACACCATCCATCATGTTATACATTGCAAGAAATCATAACACAATCATGCAGAAAAAACCCTAATTTTTGGCCAAAAAATTAGATGAATAATAAATACGCAGCTAAAAAAACCACTCCTCTCCTTCAAAATCCAAAACATCAAAACATAAATGAATAATCCTTTTAGAAAATACCAGTTTAACAGCAACTTCCTCTCCAGTTTGCACATTTACACCTAACCAAAAAAAAAACAAATCAAATCACCACAAAAAACACAAACTTTCAGACCCAAAAAAAAACATAAAAGGTAAAAAAAGCAGCTAAAAAAACGCTATACCCAGAAAGAGTTCTCCAAAAGATCCACTGCCAATCTTCCTCCCAAGCTTAAACTTGCCACCAACCATATGGTCAATCTTCGATTTTTCCATTCTTCCCTCAAGCCCTCGAAAGCTCTGGGCTTTCTAAATTTACCTAGATAGATTTGTGCTCTCCCTTTCTCCTATGCGCAAAACCCAACACCCACAGATTTACCAGATTGACACGAAAACTCAAAATTAAACAAAATCGAGAAGAAGAATCAAGAAATCATAAAAAAAGTAAAAAAAATATATCACATCCTTAGATTGTGTTAACAAAAAAGAATCAACTAATTAAAAGAAAATTTTAAACCCTGATTTTTATTTTTTTTAGGAAGATCAAACCAAGCTACATTGACCTGACATGGAAAATCCAAAATATACTGAAAACAAAATTGGACGATGCAGATCGAGAAAACTTGATTTGAGATTATCAAAAGAAAAGGGAAAAATTTTGGAGAAAATCCGGCGATGTGTTTGGGTTTATGTCTGAGAGAGAAAATGCAAGGAAGGAGGAGGAGGAGGAGGAGACGAAGAACGGATAGAACTTTTAGTTTTAGGCATGTAAAAATAAGGTTTTATTGGTTACCTGGAGTTATTTATTTAATTATTATTATTTTAGAAATTATGACAACTTTGATTTTTTTTTTTTTTTTTTTAAGGGAAGCGAGACCTTCTCTTGATGGTCTGCCGTCTAACCTAACACGTTCGGTTTGGTTTGGGTTGGGTTGGGTGGTTGTTTCGGTTCGGTTTGGGCTGTCAGCCTCCTCCTTTTATTTTGGTGCAGAAAACGTGCCTACCTTTCTCTTCTTTCTACCTCTTCCTTTTTTAATTTTTTTATTATTGCTTTAATTTTTTTTTTGTTAGGTATGCTTGGAGTATGTCCTATTATGAGTTTGTTATTTTAATACAAGATGTTTTTTTAAAAAAAAAATTATTTCAAAATATATTAAAATAATTTAATGCATGATGTTTGTTATTTTATTGCATGATGTTTTTTTAAATAATTTTTTACTTTAAAATATATTAAAATAATTTATTTTTTATATCATGCATCAAAACTATAAAAAAACACTAAAAAAATATTATTTTGATATTTTTTCAAGTTAAATATATTTTTAAATTGCAATAAAAAATAAAAATTATCATGCTCTCGTACACTTAGTTAATATTAATAAGTTAAAAGTTAAAACTTTGCAGCAATATCAAATTATATATTAGGATTAGGATTGTGATTATGATTTATTTGTTTATAAAGTTTAGACTTTTTATATTTCCTGATAATTCTTGTTATTAACAAGAAAAAATTAAAGGACAAGGGGGTTTTAATGTATCCTTTCTCGTTAAATATTATTGGTTTGATTAGTTTTTTTTTAACAATCTATGTTTTCGTTTTCTTTTTAATTTTATCCTTTAACATTAAATTTGCTAAAGATAATATTTCATAATTAACTTTTTATGAAGTTATCACAGTCTCATGACCCGAATTGCAAGTTTGACGAGTTAACTCATTTTTTTTTCTTTTTATATTTAACGTTTTTTTTTAAAAAATATATCATTCAACACTTGGTTGATTGAGAATTAGTCTTTGTGATCTATTTCAGTTTTCTTTATGTGAAATTATTTCAGTCTCATGACTAAGGTCACAATTTTGGTGAATTAACTCAGGTTGACCCATGTCTTTTTTTTTTTGTCATTTTTAATCAATTTTTCAATTTCATTTTCATTGTTCAACAATTTGTTTATCGAAGATTAACCTTCATATATATTTTTTTTTACTTTTTACAAGGTTAATCTAGTTTTTTGACTTGGATCGCGGGTTAGATAAATCTATTCAGTTGACTCAAGATTTTTTTTCCCTTTCTAAATGGCTTTTTCTCAATTTCATTGTTTAATATCGAGTTAATTGTGAGCTGAGCTTTGTGATTTTATCACAGTTTGCTTTTCATAAGATTATCTTTATTTCATGACTTGAGTTACAAGTTTGATAGATTAACCGAGGTTGATTCAAGTAATTTTTTGTATCTTTTTTTAATTAATTTATTTTTTTAATTTCATCTTTAAACACTTAGTTGATTAGGGATTGAGTTTCATAATTTATTTCAATTTTCTTTCTATTGCGTTATCCATATCTCATGATTTGAATGGTGAGTTTAGTAGGTTAACTCGAATAAATTTTTTGTTCTCTTTTAAATTGGTTTTTTTTTAATTTCATCATTCAACATTGAGTCTATTGAAAATTAAATTTCATAATTTGTTTTGATTTGCTTTCCATAAGGTTATCATAACCTTATGACTTAACATGCGGATTGATAGGTTGATCCGAATCGATTCAATATACTGTCATCTCAATATTTATAAAAAATATCATCTTAAGTATATACTTTAAGTCAAACAATGTTTTTATTGGTTGTCTGGGTTGTTTTTTGAACCTTTAAAATCGATCAGATCACATTGAATCAGTCCACACATGATTTTTCTTTTACAATAAAAAAAATATTAGCAATTTTTAAATATTTTTTTTATGTTAAGAAAAAATTGATTTGTCTTGCAGCATAGCATAAGCCAATAATCTAATCAAGTATTACTCTAAAAGACATGGGTTTTTCATTGTGCAAAGCTCCACTGTTTATCCTTTCACACATTACTGTGAATGAGCTGTGCAAAATTTTATATTTTTCAATTTGGTCCTTAAACTTTTTTTCCAGCTATTTAGTCCTAATTAAAGACCAAATTATTTTTATTTTTTATGAAAATATAGGATAAAGAAGAGGGACCAAAATGAAAAGGACATCAAACATACGTGGCATACTATAAGTTTCGTAAAATATGCATTTTGGTCCTTAAACTTTAAAAATCACACAAATTATACAATTTCAGTACCTCCATATTTTCCAATTCAATTTTGGTACAATAGTTCATTTATTTATTTATTTATTAGTCCCTAGTTGAGAAAGGCGAGAGAGAAGTCGCTAGATTTCAATGGTAGAGAGAGAAAAGTGTTGTTGACACCAATTTAGGCTACCGAAATGAACTATATTTATGTCAAATAGTTCTACTTGATGAGGGAAGTTTATATTATGTGTTTTTTATATATTTAAAGTTTGTGAAAAAAACATATATGGGCTTGTATTGATTTTTGAATTTGGGATGATTTTTTGGTTTTTTTTAAGGTTATGAATAAGTTTATCATAATTCTTACAGTATTTTATAGGTATTTCACATAAAAAAAATAGTTGAAAAAAAGGTATAAATATCAGTTAATTAGTATTTACTGTAACATTAACCGTGATATAAATATGCGTGGGTGGTTCATATAATCAACCTTAACATGAATTGATTAGTGACATAATATTTTCTCTCTTTTATGTTTTGTTAATTATTGAAACAAATATATTATTAATTATCACTAGATATTTTTTTTAATTAGTTATGCCATTTTATTTCAGGTATTTAATCAGCTATGCTACGATGTCTCAAAATGGAAACTTCAGACATCCCTTTTTAATTACTTGTCCTAATTCATTGATTTGCATTTTTATTTTTTTTACATGTCTGATATGATGATGGTTTCTCTATAATTTTCTTTTTTCCATTTTAAGAATTTAATTATGTGCCCTTTTTTCTATAATATTCGTGTCCGAACGTTTATCCTCGACCAGTGCTAAGAAAGGGAACTCTCGAGTACTTTTCCTTTAGTTCATATCCATTCCTATTCGAGTGCCACGAGGAAGTCAATCTGTAAATGCTGACTAGGCAAGCCATGCCAGATCGAATCCACTCACGGCCTTGAGTCAAGAAAAAAGAAACCACAAAGCTGGAATCACATTATATATTAGTATTACTACTGCTCAGTGGATTCTCTTTATTTAGAAAAAAAAGAGGAAAAATTAACATGATAATTCTTTAATTTAGTTGTTTTTGTTTTTGTTTTTATTATTTATGTTTTGAAAAATTACAATTTATATATTTGATGATGAGGGTAAAATGAACTAAATTATAATATGATTTATGATATAAATTATTATGCGCGTATAAAAGTTTAGGAAGTAAATTATTTTTTTAAAATATATGAAGGATAAATATAAAAATAAATAAATTATAAAATAGTTAGAATATTTTTTTAAAAAAAAATGATATATACACACACGAGCGCGCGCAAAGGTAACAACTCGTGGATAGTTCATCAGTGCGCAATGAGATTGAGAATTTGGCTGGAGAAGTTAATTACGCAACCTGTTTCCACGTTTCCTAACAGTGTCAATGTCATTTGTTTTTTTTTTTATCTTAAACTTTATCTTTTTGGATGAATACCGAAAATATAACTAAATGCTAATAGTATAGGATAATTTTTTTTTTGATGAAATAGCAGAGTTTGAAGATATTATATTTTTAAAACGCGATATTATTAAAATGTTGCGATTCACAACTGTTTTTAGAATCGTCTGAATATTTGATGAAATGTCTAGACTATAGTCAAAATGGTCAGATCTATTTAGCTAATATAAAATTTTGAGTTATTTATGTGTTTTAAGTCTGAAAAAGTTTATAAAATTATAGTTTTCATCAATATGAAATTTTGTTTACTTTATGATTTTAGAGAGTTAACATTAAAATTTAACGTTAAAATAAACTTAACAAAAATTAAACATAATTCATAATACATTATCAATCGATATTTTTTATGTTCAATTGCATTAAATCAAACGCAAATCTATAGAAAATTAAT
>Ga0307515_10019907_pt1 | contig 12028 bp, 7 predicted proteins | sample 17_EM_MG_FD_194513 | JGI IMG/M metagenome (GOLD analysis project Ga0307515, IMG submission 194513) | Populus trichocarpa ectomycorrhiza microbial communities from riparian zone in the Pacific Northwest, United States - 17_EM | ecosystem: Host-associated > Plants > Roots > Unclassified | place...
TGTTGGAGGCACCAATACAGCCTCACCGCTCCCCAAGGGCGAAATGGTCTCCTGGCGCCCAAGAGGAAAGCAGTTGGTTCACCCAATCGGCTTCAGTGGCTGGGAGTGTGGGAGTCTACACCTAGGCAGAGTGCCTTATGATGTCATACCCACTAAACTGTGGAGGGCCTCTAAGTCCGACATTGGTATTGGTGGCCCCTGCCTGCGGCTGACAGGGCAAACCGTACCAGACCACCCCTAAGTCGTTTAACGTCCCTCCCTGGGCGTGGGCATCAGACCACTAGGGATCGTGTAGCCCGACACCACTATCTCCGCCGTACAGCAGGAGTAGAACCCACTCCCAGAGGGCGGGAGAAGGGTAATGAGGATGACTAATGGTAAAACTCCCCTCATCATCCATGCAACAGCCGCAGCCTGCACTCTCAAAGGATGGGGGAGTCACGCCCCTGTGGCAAAGAAAAGTAACCAGACACCAGATTTAACTATCACTGGGCAAAACATCCCAGGGCACAAGGGGTCCATATGCTGTAACGCCATCCTTGCCGGGACAGTGACTTAACGCACCAAAGGCTTCCACTCTTCGGGTACAAATGCCCCTAATTGGTGGTACTGCACAGCCAGGGGGGTACTTTTTTGTGCGAGGTTTTATAACGCTGGTTTTCACGGCTCCCACTTATACCAGATATCCCCGAAGGGGTCCTACCAATTGGTATACCTACACGAGAAACCTATAGGCTCATCTAGTGTATATGGGTTGATAGCCTACGCGCAGTGGCTGCGGCATCCCACACACCCAAAGGACTCTGGACGCCTAAAGCGGCGGGGATCCCACCCCTATTATGGCTAAGCTTAGTGCTGGTGCCCCCGATGCTGACCGAGACGATCACACCCTCATATCCAGTGGCCGGCGACAGATCCGTACGCCTAGGACCGTGCACTACACGTCACCTGGCCAGGGCCAGGGAGAGGTCAAAGAGCTGGGCGTCCAAGGACACCCAACTATGGCATAATGGGTTACATAGGTGGAGGTCCATGGACACTTGTGGGCAACCAAGGCCCCCACCTGGGCAATACGCTGTCAAGGGCACATTATGTCGTGCCCTCTCTTCAGTATTGGGTGTCCGCGGACCTCCAAGGAGGCTGCATGGTGTCTGCGTGGATCTTGAGGAAGCCTTGTGGGCAACCAAGAAAATCCCGGAAAATTCAGTGAGCACTCTGGCGACCACTGGTGACCCCAGAGCGGACGTATCGGCTAAGGGGTCGTGCCCGCAGGCACCCAGTGGAGTTGCCAGAGTGGCAACACCGACTGTGTTCTGATTCCCCAGGGGGTGGGGCAACGCTCTTTCAAGGCCGCCCAGCCTGGGTACCACTATTCTACGAATCAAGGAGAGTCTCAGATACGGGGGAGCACGACCCCCGCACCGGTTTCCTACCTTCACTCACTGGGGCCCTGTCACGATGAGGTGGCGACCACAGGGCAACAACTACGTACAAGAAAAATCTGCTAAAAGCAGAGACACTACTATGTACCTAAACGAGAAGACAACTGACGTTAGCTAGGCCCAGGCTTGCAGCCCAAGCCAGCAACCCGCCTGTCGCCCCCTGTGACGACAACCATGACTGGGGGCCAGAGCCCAGGGTCATCTGCAACCCCCAGTCACTTACCTTGACCACCTTCAGCCGCCCTGTTGAGGATGTTGCCCGGTTGGAACTACTCGGAAGTAGTGGTTGGGTCCAACCTGCTTTGATTCCACTTTTTTTTTTTTTTTTTTTTTTTTTGGTGGGTCAGGGAGGCGGCTCTGCCACCAACTGCACGATAGGCCAGAGAGGGGAGGTGGTCTCCCGGCCCCTGCAACTGACGGATCTGTGGAGTGGCGCCCCATCACCTGGCACCGCCTGTTTTCTAGAACTCTCCCTACTGTCACCCGCAGGAATCTGGTTTAAGACCCTGTCGCCTGTTGGAGGCACCAATACAGCCCCGCTCACGACCATGTGCATGAGTGAGCTGGTCTCCCGGCACACATGCACAACGGACTGAGACTCCAAGGCTTCAGTGGCCAGGAGTGTGGGGGTCGCCAGTGGCCGGAGCGACCGTGGAATACCCACTAAACCTGCGGGGGGCCTCCAGTCCGACATCGGTGATGATGACCCCTGCCTGCGGCTGGCAGGGCGCACCTTACCGGACCGCCCAGAAATGGCTTAACGTCCCTCCCTGGGACCACCGCCGTCTGCCCGAGGTGAGCTCCAGCATGGCCCGCTATTCCCTACCTTACGACAGGAGTAGGACCTGCCCCCAGAGGGTGGAGAAAGGGTGATGAGGACGACATGGGATGTTACATTAGTGAGGCGAAGATCAAACGCACACTAGGCGTAAGCGTCATCAGTGAGGGTCCGCAGTATCGCTTCCCTTCTAGAGGGGCGGTGCGGGCCCCCGCTCGCAACTGGCGCCTGGAGAGCACGCAGTATCAATTTGGCCCTGTCAGAGAGCTGGCCCCCGGTACCCCTCGCCAGGAGGTGGGACATGGGGGGTGGCAGTTTAGTGAGGTCTCCCGACAAGGGGGCAGACGTAGGGCCAGGCATAGCACTGGGCGGCTCCTCGCTGCCCTCATCCCCATCTAGCTGTGCCAGTAGGTGTGCTGGGATAGGCATGGCTAGCGTGGCACGCAGTGAGGCCGCGCAACTCGCGGGCAGGAAATTAAAGCTTGTATCGTGGATTTCCTTCATGCGCCACTTCCATATGGCCCAGTAATAATTACCTATTATCCATTCATGTTGTTGTCTCGACTTCCTGAGCCCCTTGAGTATTTTCTTCCGCCCCTTTACTATAGGGTATGCCAACTCCTCCAGGCTCTTCAGCGCAAGGAGGGGATACCAGGGTGACGCGCCCCAGGAGTCAGGGGACAGCGTTTTGAAGCTGGAATTTGGGTGTAACGCGCCCAGAGCATCTTGTAACACTGACAACAGTGGCTGCAGCTGGTAGACACCGCAGCCCAGGAGGATGTGTCCCAGGGCCATTTCTTCCCCGCAAAGGCAGAACCTACCCATATCCGACCTTTCATGCCCCCGACCATAGTACCTGTGTCCAAGGACTTGTGCTCCGTTCATTTCCTTCCAGAGCACTTCTTTCATCCCTTCAGGAATGGCCAAGCGCCACACCTCCTTAATATAGTTCCCAGGGTCCAGTACCACCCCAAACATGTGGCCAATGGTGACCATCCACCTGTCAGAGAAAGCCTCGAACTTCAATGTCTTCGCAGGTGCCCCCACCCGTGTGCGCACAACCATCCTGGTTAGGTAGTCCAGGGGCTGGTGGCAAAGGACAGGCGCGGTGTCAACCCACCTGCTTGGCACGGCTAGTGAGCTTATGTCCAGGACTCTACCTTTCGTACGCCCCTCGTTGGCGAGTTTGTCAGCGAGGTTATTCATGATATCATCTCCATGGGCTTTGGCTTTCTCGAACCGCAGCCTACCTGTCCTGTCCCGTAACAAGCGCAGGAGAGTTTGTAAGAGGGGCGTGGGCGGGCCTCTACTGAAGTGCCGCGGGGCATCACCCCATCCATCTCTTTCCATAGCCAAGAGGCCCCCTTTCAGTAGCCCCAGGACGAATGTAGAGTCAGTGTGAATGACTACGTGAGCATCCCGCCAGGCCATCAGGCACAGCACCACTGCTGCCACCTCGGCAACGTTATTAGAGAGGACCGCCCCCGTCAGCGAAACGGTGTCTTGGAATTGCAGGTCTGACACCCATGCGGACCCCGCAGTGCATATGTCTGTGCCATTGTCCTTCGCGGACCCGTCTGTCCAGATATGTATATCCCTCTCGTAGACTATAGACTCCACCCGCCTGGTGGTCGGCAGTGCGGCAGGCGCGTAGTCAACCATATAGTCCCGTACTCTGGTTTTCTTATATGCGTCCTTGACGACTCGCCCCACGACTAATGACTTGGGGGCCGTAAAGACTCTTATGCACCCTAGGGGGCCGTCCATGTCGGGCCAGACGTTAACACTAGAGTGTACACCCGCGGCACCTAAGTTCCTCAGCGGTGACCAACTCGAAGCATGTATCAGCTCCTTCATGGCCGATACCGTCTTCTTCAAACCTGTTCCTCTCAGTGCAGGGGGGGCATAAAGGTGGACTACCTTACGTACCCCACTTGACCCGAGGCTCAGTAATTTCCCGAACCTCTGCGAGCCAGGCCTAGGTAGGGCCAGGTGATTCAGGATGGGCGTGTTCATTCATGCCACGAGAGACGGGTTAGCACAAACCATGTCCAGGCCGAACCTCCTAGCAGTCATGAAGGCCTGGGACACCCTGCTTTGGAGCAGAGAGGGCATCATGTAAGCCTGTTGCAGGAAGGGGTTAAGGCCCATGTGCGTGCCGGCCCTGCTAGAGGCCGACGCCATCTTCAAGTCCATCCAGGTCCACTGTTTCCAGGGCACCTTCTGGTCCCCTGTAACTAGGTCACTCAGGAATTTCAGGTCAGCAGCCATCTTTCGGGTTGTGAGGGAGGGCGTATTGAGGCCTCCCTCCACCAAGGGAGCTTCCAAGGTTTTGTAAGCCATCGCAGAGAACTTTCCTCTAACGAAGTTCATAATTCTGTTCCCTATCCTGCTGAGCATGCTCGGTGGGATACCGTTACCATCCATTAGGAAGTGGCACCTGGACAGCATGAGGGCTTTGGCCAGGATCGACCTATTCCTCACAGACACGCCGATAGCTCGCCACTGCGAAATGATCTTCTTTATATGTTTGTCTATCTGTTCCCACCTATCCATGGCGAAGTCTCTACTGCCGACCCAAACCCCTAGTATACGTAAAGGGTTTGCTGGTGGCAGGATGTGTGCGCCCGGAATCGACGAGCCGTCCATGTCCTGCTGGGTATAGCAGCCTAGTTGGAAGTTGTGTGGGCCGACTGGTTTAACGTCCGTCTTATCCATGTTAAACTTGGAGCCAATAATCCTGGAAACTGAGGTCAGGCACTCGGACACCTCTGGCACAGAGTCTTCTCGCCCGAGAAACAGATTGATGTCATCAGCGTATAACATGACCTTTACGGGCTTGAGGCCCGGGACCGAGAGGCCTTTGACCACCTGCCGCAGCTTGATGGCCAGAGGTTCTATGGAGAAGTTGAACAGCAGGCAGGACAGTGGGTCGCCCTGTTGCACCCCACGCTTCAGCACAAAATACGGGCTATAACCGCTGTTGATTCGGACCCTGGACCTGCAACCGCTAGTAAGGTCACTGATTAGCAGGATGAGATCCGGGGGGAGCCCTGATGCAACCAGGACTTGTAAAAGCCAGGGTTGGTCCACTCTATCATAAGCTTTTGCCTGATCCAGGCCGACTATAAAGCCTGGGGTGCCCGTGGCATCACAAAGGTGAGCGACCTCGGAAGCCAGCCTAGTGTGCTCACTCATCAGCCGTCCCGGCACGAAACCTTTCTGGTCCGGGTGGAGTTTGGCTACCGCCCAAGGGGCGAGCCTCATATTTAGCAAGTTAGTGTACATTTTACAATCCGTGTTCATGGAAGAGATTGGCCTATAGTTGGAGACCAGGGTGGGGTCTCCTTTTTTTATAAAAAAGGCTAATGTTAGCGTCCTTGAAACCTGCATGGGAGGATCCTCTCTCCGCAATATCCCCAGTCAAGTCCTTGAAGGCTGACCAAAAGGTCACGGGAGGCACATCGCTGTCCTGCAATGCAGCGAGCGTTTTTATGAGCCGTTTCCAGAAGCTGTAGTGGATGCCATCCGGCCCAGGGGCGGTGTTCGGCATTTTTGACAGAAGGGCGCTCATCTCTTCCTCCGTGAAAGGCCCCTCTGTGATGTCTTCAGGCTTGGGATTGGGGCAGCGCAGGCTTTGGAGCCTGACCTCCTCTAACAGCGCCTGCTGTGCTGCAGACCTATCCTGGTCCATTCTTTCTGGGGTGTGCAGGTCAATGAAATAGTCTTTGGCGACCGCAGTCATCCCGGCCAAGTCTGTGCGTGCGACATTGTCCGCTGGGCGCCGCAGCCCTTCTACAGACACAGAGGCTCTGCTGCCTCTTTCATCCAGTTCCTTATTAGAGGACTGCTTAAACCACTCGGACGAGTGGGTTCTGGTCATCTTCTCCCACTTCGCCTTGGTAGATGAGTCTAGTTTAGACGCCCGTTCCTTCAACAGGTCAGCGACACCTTTGTCCTTTTTCGGTTTCATGAACTGCGCCGCCTCAACCCCGCCGGGTTTCGGCGCGGTGGAGGGCTGTGCCTTTACCATGACCTGCCACGGCGACGTCTGGCTCGCAGTGAAGTGCTTGCTTGTTTGTGGTGGTATCTCATACGATGGCACAGCACATTGCCACTTCGGCGCGGTCCTGGCGGGAGGGCGCCGCGCGGCCCACAACTGTTTGTTAGCACTTGTGACGGCGCTCATTATCATACCAGGTGGTATTGCTTCTTTCTTCAAGGCTGCTACCCAGTCTCTCTTGCTAGACTTTTTCATGGCACGAACTTCCGTCAGCCCTACGTCAAGAACGATTCCTTTGAACTCGGCCCACTTCTCTAGCGTAATTGGGCCATGATTTGTCAATACATTCCATGCCAGCAGGACCGCTGGCCAGAACTTCCTCGATTTGTCAAGTATCTCAAGACTCGGCAGTCTGGGCGCCGGCCTAGCCTTTTCAATCTTTGGTTTCTTTGGATATACGGGCACCAATACCAGCCTATGGTCTGATGCCCCCGTGTCCAAAGGCGTAACTTCACCAGCCAACCACCCCTGTGCTGGGCGGTAAATCCTATCCAGCCTGGAGTATACCCGGCCGTGAGCTGTTGCCTTACTGTAAGACCACAGTGGTGGGGCAGGGTCCGCTCCTGCAGTATCAACAAGACTACATAGCGCCTTTATGCTGTTGAAAGTGGTTAATAATCTGATTGGCGCTCTGTCCGGGTGGGCTGTGGGGAATCTGTCCCCAGCATATTCCACAAAATTCCAGTCCCCGGCCGCAAAGCAACCTCCCCAATGTGTTCTGGCCTGCTGTCGCACGAGAGCTTCAAGCCTTCCGTTCAATCTGTCGTAAAACTCAACCAAGGACGATTGGCCCCTCGATATATCCCCGTAAACACCAAGGACCCAGAGGGACTCCCTGCTAGTTCTGTGAGACGCATTAACTATTACCGCATATCCAGGGATTATAACTTCTTTGTGCAGGACCTCCCATCCTGAACCTGCTTTGACCACGATAGCCACTCCGGCCCTGTGTGCCAGGCCAGATTGTTCCAGAACCTGCACTCGCCGGCTGACCGGGAGCGTAACTGTGTGTGTTTCTGTCAGAACTAATATGTCGATGTCTTCTAAGGTTAGTAGGTGTTCAACCAGGCGCATTTTGGTCTTGTCTCTGGGCGCAGACTGGGAGCCTTGCCCGCACATGTTCCAGGTGGCTAGTTTAAAGGGTTTCCTAGTTAGCACTAATGGGGAGTCCTCTGGCTCTGCCTCAGCCCCATCCGGGAACCTCCCTCCGGTCCTTTTGGGGGCCGAGGTCTGGCCTGACTCAGAGCTAGGGGGGGGCGGATCGCTGTTTGAGCCTGCAGCCCTCCGCCTTGGAGGTGCAGGGTGGGGGTTTTCGCATATCTGGCTGTTTGAGACACTGGCCGCCACCACACCAACCAGGGAGGTACCCGCTGTCCCTCCGCCATCACCGTCAGCCCCTCGGCCCTGAGCCGGGTAGCCGACAGCCTGTGCGGGACGTCTTGAGGTTGCGAGCTTGTATTCCATGGAGCTGTGGAGGGGGATTGCCCCGTAAGTGACCAGATCAGTAAATGGGGAACGCCGGAGGGCCATGGCTAATTCCCCTCTAAAGTGTTGGTGTGGATGGTCGTCGACGCAGAGTACATATATCACTGCTATATAGCATTGTTAATAAGGCCATGTCAATCACAATAAGGTCTCGCAAGCACTAGGGGGGCGTGGAAAATAGAAGTCAGTCCGCATATGACGTATCTGCAAGAAACTACAAAGTCAAAGCATGTAACCCGTGAAGCAGACGATTCAGAAAAAGAACAAAAAGTTCCATCAAGCCCGGTCAGTCTCATCTAGAGCAGTACCCACTGCATCTCCTTGCTCCTCTTCTTCTTCAGGGATGTCTCCACTGGGCGACACTCCTCGGACCCGCTTACTCTTCCTGGAACCTCTGGATTCAACAGACGACTTGTCCGCCTTACTCTTTTTGGGTGAAGAGCGGGCAGCTTTCTCTCTCTGCTTCTCCAGGGCGTATTTGATAGTACCCAGTACTGCACTCATGTAAGTGTCCCGTGCAGCCGCGGTATCAACCTTCGAGCCGTGAGCGCTGCCTTGTCGGCTTATTGTCTTGACGCTGGCCGCCATGTATACATTCCTATCGTTCCATATTTTTCTTCTAACAGCAGGGAAGCCGAAGAAAAGGGGAATGTACTTGTCATATGACTCCTTGTCCTTGAAGACACTCAGCGCGAGCCACGCAGCAGCCGCTGGAGACGCCAACCCGTCACCAACTAGGATGTGCAAAATTGCAATGGCCGGGATGCTCGCCTCCCTCCCGTCGAAGCAAGGCTCAGGCTCTCCCAGGAGGGCCACCAGACCGTTGAACTCATCTTGCACCCGCAAGACTCCCAAGGCTTTACTAAACGCCGGCCGATCCATGTGGTACTTTCCAAGATCGTTGACGTACTGGAGGAATCTGAGGGAGATAGGACGTGGGGCAACTGCTATGGGCGCCAGCTTCCCCCAGAGACGGTCCGCCTCCTCAGAGTGGGAGACTCTGTGCCGTTTTATCTGGACACAAGTCCTCCACCACTGGTTCTCGAAAGATCTAGCCGCGGCGTCGTCGTATATGACCTCAGCGGCTTCTTCCTCGATGTCCATCACTCCTTTTCTTCGTACGAAAGAGAATTCCGACCATTCGCTCGTGGGCTCATGATCCACTCCCAGAAGGTTGAACGACAGCATGAAGTCTCCCTTATACAACTTGACGGCAGATTCCACCTCGTCCACTGAGGTGGTTGGGTAGGCCGATATAAGCGTGCTCCTGATATGCTTCATCTCCGCTATCATTTGCATCCAGGCCAGCGCGGTTGGGAGGTCGTTGTCATGCTTCTCCAAGGTGAGGGACAGGTGCTCCTCCGAGATGGCAGGGAAAGCAGAAACCATCCGCTTCAGGTTCTGCGAGAACGGGAGATCCTCGTATGTGTCTGAAGTAGAACGAGTGTCGAATTGTGGTTCCATGGTATGGGGGGATATCTCGTCTGATGCCGGGGCCATGGCTTTCGGGATATGCCAGGAGTCGCTCCTTTTCTTTCCCTTCTTCTTGGGCAAGTCCCCTACGTCCTCTGCCGTGATACCTGCAGCTCTAACCAGCGCAGCGCCTTGCAGAGGCCTAATGTTTGAGAAGAGTAGTGACTCCTCTTCGTTCAGGGGCACTAAAGAAGGCAGGAGAGGGGCAGAGATGATGGGGAGTGGGACGCCTGTCATGATATCCTCCCTATCCTGCTCCACAGTTCGTCCAAGCGCCAGGGAAGTCAGGGCTTTCTGGACCGCCGGGTGCTTGCTTATGTCTTTGTCGGGCAGCAGCGTGGTATGTTCTGGCTCGCTTCCGCTGGTCATCTCGACATCCAGGAGGCTCTCTGGCCAGGTGTATTCTGTGGTTTGCTTATCATCGTGCTGTGAGGCCACGACAACATTGGCTGCTTTGGTTGGACTGATTGGGATTTCCTGCGACAAAGGCTGGAGAGGGGACCTTAGGGCGGGTCTGGCGGAGCCCTGAGATAGCGGGGCTTCTGCCTGAGGGGGGGTATCGCTAATGTGCGACCGGCTCGTGGCTACCGAGCCATTCTCCTCCACTGGTGCCGGCGGGGCGGGACGAGTAGCTTGAAGCATGGCTGGGGTTTGATCTGAGGTGTGCGTTAGGGCCTGAAACAGGCGTGAACATAGTGATAGTTCTCGTACATGTAGCAGCGGCAACGCCTGCGGGGACTACTTGGTGCGCAGCACCTTGTATAGGTATAGGCATGGAGCCTGGGCAATAATGTGTCAAAGACATGTGTGTGTCAGTAAGGCATCCTTCATGCGACAGCAGAGGATTGCACCAACCGCCAGCTTGCAAAGAGGAGGCCCCCTCTGTGAACCTGCTGTACTCGTACGACATGACTTGGTCCGATACCGATGTCGGAAGCCACCCGTCCTTTCTCAAGGAAGCCAGGACCGCAGGCAGGGAGCCTTTATGGGATTTGCAGAGGAACTGGATTTTGGACTCCGTGAGGCCCAGTCCCTGCGACAAGCTCCCAGCCAATTGCAGCACGAGGAATCTGACCAAGGTATCCACAACTTGGTAGGGGGGATTGTCAGCTGGAGGAGGGGCGGCGATCGACAGTCTTGCGTCCGAGGCCTCAGATAACGCGTCATCTGTGTCCATCCTTGAGCTTTTCTCCTCTACGACCGACAAAGGGGCCGCTTTCCGGACAAGGGGAATCTTCGGATGTGGGCGTGATGGGGAAGGGGGGATTCTTGGTGTGCCAGGAGCAGGGGGAACAGGCAGTTCCCAGGCCGATCTGTCCAGAGAAATAATTCTCTCTGCAGCCTTCTTCTTGATAACTAGCGTCCTCGCAGGTTGGCTAACTAGGCTGTTACCGCCAACTTTCATAAACGGGAGCGGGCACTCCTCCGTGAAGTGATCGGTCGAGTAGCAGCACTGGCACGCATAGGGGCGCCTCGCACTCCAAGTAGGCTCGAAATTTAGGAGAGGCGACAAGTCGGGGACGGAGCCGTGCTTGTGGCCCCAGTCCATGGACCACGGCCAGTAGACTGTCGCGGAATCTAGGATGAATGTGCCTCTGAATTTCGAGGTAGCACCGGCTTTGCGGACGCCTAGAACTTGCCATCCGAGCCTAGTGTCTCCCATCTCGAAGTCCAATAGCCGTTTACACATCTGTGTATAGATGGTGTTGTCGTCTGCCAAGGATCCCTTAACTACCCATTCCAGGTCTCTAGCCCTACCCGCCGGGGCGAATCTCCTGATGACGTATACAGCATTACCCTCCGTCAGCCTGACCAGGTCGTATTTCAGGGCCTCCTTCTCCCCGTCCGAGTTGGAAGGGACTGTGCATAACATCCAGTCCTGTCTGGGATCCATCTTTTGTAGCGCGACTGTGCACCGCCAGCGCGCGGCGAGTTTGGAGCGAAGGGTGCTGAGCTTGGGGTCCTTATATTGTGGGCCGACCTGCGCTACTCTGGCAATCATGAAGTGAAAGCCGGGTTTGGAGTAGATCTCAGAGAACTCATTCCACGTCCAGCTCTTCACAGGCTCCATGGGGTCCTCGTACCTGTTATTCCAGCGGGGCAGGCCTTTCGGCACCACTTTAGCCAGCTCTTCTACCGTGTATAGCTCCAAAGGTCTCGGGAGGTACAACTTGGAGTCAACCGGCTCTTCCATCTTCATGAATAGGCTGTCCAGTGGCACCTTGCCAGTAGGCATCAGGAACAGGGGCCCCACCCTTTCAGCGTAGTCCTGATAGTTGGTCTGCTTTGATTCCACTTCCACTATGTGATGCCACCCACCTCACTGCCTCCTGCAGTCTCATAGCCACATGTTCATAATTTAGACTTTGTATTTAAGCTCAGACTCGATGAGGACTGTACCTCACTCGACATCTCAATTATAGACATTTGATATTGTGCGCCCCACTTTGCTCTATTAAGAATCCCGACTTGCTCACTCACTCACTCCCTGTCGGACTTTCAACCTCAAGACCGTGTGGAACATTCCCCCGCCCTTGTGTGCTGACTCCCACCTGTAGCACCGCCAGGCTAGCCAGCCAGACCGAAACCCCACTTCAGTCAGCCCCTTCGGAGTCACACCTAGTCAGAGTGTTTACACTGAGACAGATTGGGTGCCTGTTGTGCTTTTGGGCAGTTGCTTGGGAATTAGGTCCAACAAGCCCCTAAGTTGTCATCCCCACTTCCCCCTTCCCCTCCTGGAGATTATATTCCCACTGGCACACGTGGACAAGCAGAGAACCTAATACT
>Ga0307515_10019908_pt1 | contig 12028 bp, 5 predicted proteins | sample 17_EM_MG_FD_194513 | JGI IMG/M metagenome (GOLD analysis project Ga0307515, IMG submission 194513) | Populus trichocarpa ectomycorrhiza microbial communities from riparian zone in the Pacific Northwest, United States - 17_EM | ecosystem: Host-associated > Plants > Roots > Unclassified | place...
GACGTTCATAAGCAGCATGGTTACAGCATGCAAAACGTGCACTGCAACACTTGCAAAATAGTACGGCTCCCTTGAATTCAAAAGAGGATCTGTACGAGGTAAAAAAAACAGCAATAAGAAACAAGAGTGATCCCAAATAAAATAAAATTACGTATCTGTCATTGCATAGATTGTCTATTTTCCCTTGAGTTAAGTCGTCGTAGATTTATTCTCATAGTCGAGGAAATGATAGATACCGCTTCTCTCAGCATAGGAGATCGACTCTCACATAAAAATCTTTAAGGAATTGTGACGGCGCAGGCTAAAGAAAACCATGTGGCAAAAACAAGTGGCAGAAGCTAGCTAGAAAGCTTCAGACATCCAGAGCAACCGTTGTGGGCATACGGTAATTCAAGGTATTTATATAACCTTGTCAGCTCATCTTACTGGAATAATCATTGGTACAGAAAGGAAATGCCTAATTTACATCGAATGCTACACTACCATAGAATCGATAAATACAAATAGAAATATCGAGGGAATATTTCCGTCGGTAAATTTTCTATATATCAAGGGAATTACAGTGGGAAAAAAAAATTAAAACAAAGCAAAAAAAAATAATGACGTGTCATTTTTACCAACGGAATTACCGACAGAATTTATCCATCGGTAAAATCCGTCAGTAAATTCGTTGGTAAATTGTGAACAATGTTCATCATGTCAATTACAAAGGAAATCACCGACGGAATTTTCCAGAGAGCTCTAGAACTGTTCACTTTCCAATTGCACTGTTAATTGTTGTTCTTTATGGACAAAATCACTGACGGATTGAAAAGTCGTCGGTGTTATTTGATGGTTTTCTAAAAAAATTCAATTAATTTAAAATTTTCATTTAAATATTACAGACGGAATCACCGACGGATTGAAAAATCGTCGGTGATTGTTGGCGGTTTCAGAAAACTTTTTATGAAATTGAAAATTTAAATTAAATATTACAGACGGAATTACCGACGGAATAATTAAAAAATATTAATATTTAATTATCCGCCAGTAAAACCGTCGCTAACGCGCCCCAATAAAAAACATGAATCCCTTTATTTCACAAGAGACAAACTCATTTCTTCTTCTTCTTCTTCTTCTTCTTCTTCTTCACTATATGTAAAAAACATCAATATTTATTTCTTTCTCTTCTCTTCTCTCCTCATCTCCTTCTCTTCTCCTCCATACTCGGGTATGTCTTTTTTTTCTTTCTTCTTTTATCCTTTTAGTTTTTTTTTAATCAATATGTTTTACGAAAATTTTTTCTCTCTCCTTAGCTTTACTTGCAACTACATTAAGGTAAGATTTTTTTTTTCATGATTTTTTTTCACTATATTTGATTTTTAATTGTTTTTGTTCTTAATAATTGTATAAATGTTGTTATGAGATTTTTTTTCTTATGAGATCAATTTTTAGTTGATTTATTTATAGGATTTTTAAATTTTTAGCAATTGCAACTTCATTTTTTTCAAATAAAATTTTTTAGTTGAATTTATTTTTTTGTTTTATTTTTTTGTTGCAAATTTGTTTGAGTTGATTTTCTTATTCTTTTTTCCAAGAATTTTGAGTATATATTATAGAGTGTTGATTTATGTTAATTTAATTATTTAATTATTTTATAAAATGGAGTTTTTTTAAAATGTTTTTAAATAATTACCGACGGAATTACCGATGATATTTTTTGAGGGATATACCGACGGAATGAAGCGAGTAATTTTTTTTACGCGTATGTTATGTTAGTAAATCCGTCGGTAATAATATTTTTTTATTACCAACGGATAAAAAATTACCTATGAAAGATTCACCGACGAAACATTTTCATCGGTGATTTCGTTGGTAAATTAATTACCAACGGAATATGTGTCTTACGCCGATGAAAAAATTTCGTCAGTAAAACTGTTAAATGTTGTAGTGTTATGTGTGTTTCCACTGTCGACTATTAACTGGAAAAGGTAGTGTCAACCTTGTATAAAAATATATACTTGTAGAGAATACATCAAAAAGTATATCGGTTAATCATAAAAATATTGTTTGCATGAGCAGTACAACGACACGTTCTAACTCCTCGAAACGTTTTGTGAAAAAATACATTGAGATATGTGTTGGTGTCTTGAGATAGATTTCTATCGTGTCATACTGTTATCAAACCTCTTTTGGCTTTCCGAGATTAAATCTCAATCTTGATTATGGGTTGCGTGACCACGTGATCACGAAGTTCGCATCACAGATATAATACTTTTCCAAATATCTAAGGAAAAGGTAACCCTCGGTAATCCTTCAATCAAAAATTCAAAACGCAAATAATCAGATCACTTGGTTAAAAATTTTTTTCACCTTGTTATTCCCGTTATTATTAAAATAAAACCAAGGAAATCATGGCTATGGTTCAAAATTGAAAAAAACTTGAAAAATGATTACAAAATTATGATGAATAACAAAAATTAAAAAAATCCTTGTTTGATGTTCAACTTTTATATATTGTATATGAAGACAACTAGATAGTGCTAGTGATAAACCTAAATTTAACGAGCCCAAAAAACCCTGAAAACCACCTCACTCAGGCTTAGCCAAGAAAATAACCCAACCTCCCTCAACCTTTATTGGGCTTAGCCAAGCGAAGGACCCAATCTCCCCTGGGTTTAGGTAAGGAAAGGGTCCACCATATTTTCATCAATATTAATATTGTGTAAGAGATAATGTTTAAAAGTCTTCTACGGGCTCACCATATTTCAATCAACATTAATACATATGTCAAGGATATTTTCCATCAACATTAATACATATGTAGATATATTTCTCCTCATGAAAAATATCAGGGCAATATTACGCTTTACCTCCTTTTCTCCATAAAGAGACTCATGAGTTATAAGTAGATCATGAATCATTCAACCAAGAAAGGTTCAAAATCTTCATTCTCTACTGTATATTTATTTCTAGAGTATCTCCTTGTAATATTATTGCAATTTTCTCTAAAAAAAAACCACTGATTTAATCATTAGAGAGTCTTTAAATTCATCAAAAGTGACCTTGTGCAGGTATCAGGCACTCGTCTCTGGCCACTTTAGCTAAGGAGAAGGGATCAAATTGCTAGAACCAAAAGATTAACCAATTATCCAAGACATAAGCTTTGCCTCCAAGCTACTTAGATTTTTTAGAACATCATCATTGATCATGTTTGTGGGAAACTGATCAAATAGACGTTAGTTTCATTCTAATGACATTTCCAAGTCATTCTATGGCACACAACCATAACACACTAAGGCTAGACCACTTGATTAATCTATGTGTTACCATGAGCACTTTTGCCCATTTGGACTTCCAACGACTCATCACCAAGTGCAACCTATCACCCGGGATGTGTTGGTCGCTTAGGGAAAAAATCAAGTTTTTCCACCTCAACAAATCTTGGCACCCACGGCATCCCCATCCTTGGAAGGGATTGACTAGGGGTCTCTCTAATGCAATAATACCACTCTTCAAGGGATGGATCAAAGGGCTCCCTAGAGTCCAACAAATCACCTTAAGATATATTATCCTTGATAGGAAGTAAGTTTTTTTTTTAATTAAAATAACTGTCTCTCTAAAATATATTTTCTATCTACATATCTTTAATAGGGGCTTTTGGACTCTTGCATAATCTTCTTGGAAGGGGTTCTCTCTAGTACGGTTGCACAATCTCATTGGAAGAGGTTCTTCCTAGTATGGTTGTATAATTTTCTTGGAAGGGTTCTTTCTAGTATGATAACTCCACCCTTCATGATGGCTTGAGATGGATAACCTCAACAAAGCAACAAGACCCTCGTCCTATGGTTAAGTATATACCACCATGGCTAACTGGAACCCGGAGAGCTAACACAACTCTTTAGATAGGCTCCAAGATCTTATGCTATCTTCAGAGATGATTTCGAATCTCCCACTCTTAGGTTTGATCTCTCTCCAGTAGGGGGTTTCAAGCCTCATGTCCTCGTCAAGGAGGATATAGACCGCCCACTCTTAAAAAATACAATAACTCTTCAAGGAAGGAACTGACTTGGTTTTCCTGATGCAATAACATCACCCTTATTGGATTTCCCCTAGCCACTTAGAAATTATCTATGTACATGCTCTTCCTCTATGAGTTTCTCCACCTATTAGAAGTTTTCTTTTTCTCTTCTAAGTATGGGTTTCCCCATGGTTCACCTCGACGCACTTATAAGTTCTTTTTTCAAACATAGTGCACACTCCTGCACATGGGCTCTTTAGTACATTAATCGGGGTTTTCACCCTACTTCTCATACAAAAAAAATCAATAAACTCGTCGGACCGGGAACTTTTACAAGTCTTTGCGTATAAATATGACAAAGACTTGGGGGGTTAATGATAAATCTAAATTTAACATGCCTAAACCCCCCTTAAAAAATCACCTCCCTTGGGCTTAGCCAAAGGAAGGGCTCACTATTTTTCCATCAACATTAATGTTGTGTAAGGTATGATGTATAAAAGTTTTCTAAGAGCCCACTATATTTCCATCGATATTAATACATGTAAAAGATATTTTTCCTCATTAAAACTATCTAGGCAATATTATGCTTTAGCATCTCCCCTTCATAAAAAGACTTATGAGCTATCAATAGACCATGAATTCTTTAATCAAGAAAATATTTGTAATCTCTATTCTCTACCGTATATTTATTTTCATAGTATATATCTCTCTGTAATACTATTGTTTTTTCTCTTAAAAAGTCACCGACTTAATCATCAGAGAGTCCCCAAATTCATTTAAGAAGACCTTTTGCAGGCATCAGACACTTGTCTTTAGCCACCTTGACTAGAGAGAATGGATCAGATTGTCAGAATCAAGAGATTAATCGATTATCCAAGATATAAGCCTTGCCTCCAAGCTACTTGGATTTTTTGGGACATCATCAGCTGAGATACAAAAAAATTGATATTATTGAATTTTAAGGTTGATGTTGTGTTCTATCTAGAAGACTTAGTGTTTGTTTGTTATTGTAGTAATTATTTATTTTTAAATTGTTTTCGCTTAAAACAACACTAAATTTATGTTTTAAAGTATTTTTTTAAATAATTTTAGTGTTAATGTTAAAAATAAAAAACCTAAAAAAAATATAATCTTAATGTATTTTTAATTAAAAAATATTTTTAAAAAATATCATATATCATAATATTAAATATATACATACATATTGTTTGGTAGTGTAGCCAACCGCACAGTTGGCTTCACTACCAAATGGGCATTTAATCTTTAATCTTGTGTTTTATATATATATTCAAATATTTTGGGCTATTAAACTTATTTGAGGCTAATATCATGTAAAATTTAACAATTGAGTTTGGATTCCTTCTACAAATCGTAAATCTTATGGTGAATAGTTAATTCTCAATTTTATATATTATTTATTAGATTTTATTTATTCAATATGAGATGTGTTTATTTAACTATAAATTATTAATAAACTAACCCTTAATCATATCTGCATTCAAGTGGCTGCTGCTTGTGTGAAGACTCTTAAAAAATCAACATTAGAATTAGTTACTGTTAGCATTAGCGCATGAAATCACAAGCCTCGTCAGGACTTGCCACCAACTATCACACCCAACTATATATAAACCAAGATGGTTAAATAGTAATAAAAAAATAGTTTGAGGACTTAAAAAACTTAAAGGTTAAGGGTTAAATCCTTGTTGACCAATTAATTTTGGAATCAATTAGTTAGAAATAAAATAGAGGGGAGACCTCAGTTTAACAACTGATGTATTATTTCATTATCAATTGAATCCCCAATCTTTTTGTTTTATCAATTTTGGTCCAAGCACAATATCATGTCTAATTTTCAAATTATGGATTTGGGTTATTGAAGCTTGACATCAACAACGGCTTTCTCGTTTCTTTGTTTATGGATTTGGGTTTTTAATATCCTTTGTTTTGAAAGAAAAAAAGCAAGGTTGGGCTATTGGTTCTTATAGCCCCATTTGGGCCAAGCTTGATTTTATTTTAAGGAGCCCAGCCCGTGAGGTTTGGGCTAAGCCTATGAAGGGTTTTAAGGTCATGTTTAGCTTGACCAATGTTTGTCAAAGAAAGATGCATCATTTGGGCTTTTGGGCTTTTAAGATTTGTTTGGCAAACATGTTCCATTTATTTTTTTATCATGAACGTTTATGGAAAAAGAGGCAAAAGGACCTTTTGAAAACCATGATGACAAATAAGACTTTATGTACTTGGTCTTAGGACTTATGAACCAAATAAAATTTCTTCCTAATATATAAACCATGTTGAGAAATCAATCCATGGACTCTTTTCGTTATTTATTAATTTTGAAATATTCTTTAATATAAAATAAAACTATTAACACTCCACCAAATACTAATATCACTTCGCATATTTTATGGTTCCTTAGTTATTTCTATAAGAGAGGAGTGCTAGCTATAAAGAATAATTAGAATACTAATTGTTTACATATATATTTTATTGTTTTAATAACGAATTAAAGCACATATTATCGATCATAATTTCTCTTGTTTAACATCAAAGTCTATCTTAAATTAGTTTTTTTTTTGTTGCATTATGATTATATTACATTTTGGATTGTATCATTGTAAAATAAGTCATTCTCGATTGTTTATCAATTAAAACTTGTTTTTCAGAATTTGAGTCTCGATAATATATACTCATAGGATATATTAACACTCTAAAACAGACATAAAACTAGGGGTGCTAGTGAAGCCATGAACTCCAATAAAAATCCAAACTCAAATTCAAAATAGTTCCTAAAATTCAATAATATAGTTTTGCCTTTTTTCCCCATAAGATGGATTTTTTTTGCTTTTTTTTTTTAAAAAAGTATATTTTAATCCAAAACCAATAGTTATTGCAAACATTTTATATATATATATATATATATATAAATGATATCTTTGGATCTCAATATGCTTGTGTGACTCTCTCAATCTCAAAGTGTTAGCTTTGTCCTTTAAACAAGAGCAAACTTTTTTTTTTTTAAAATTTTTAAATGCTAACAGATGTCCATTTTGCATAATTATAAGGCCCATATTTGAATAATTTAATTGAAATTAAAATAAAATAAGAATAAAATATGATTGTTCCAAATAAAAACTCTTAGATTACTCAATTTTCTCCACTATCTTATCACAAACCAAACAAATTTTTACAACTACTTGAAAAAGATAAAAAATCAATTATTTTTTCAAAATTAATAATTTTAAACACAAATTCCCTAAACAAAAAAAGCTGATTTTTTTTGTATAATCTTATGCATGTTCTAATTTCTTAATAAAATCTTTAATCTTCTTTATATATATATATATATATATGTGTGTGTGTGTGTGTGTGTGTGTGTGTGTGTGTCCATATCAATCTTCATCGAAACCTTAAACTTTTTAGTTCTTTAATTTGTTGCTTCTTTATTTTTATTTTATTACCTAGTCAGTTATGGTTAACACAAATTAATTTTTTAATGTCTTTTGTTGTTCTCTTAATATAAATAAACTCTTAAATTTTTTAATTTTAATTAACTCAGTTAATATGGTTCACATAAGATTGTAAAGTTAATATTTGTTAGATTTGAAAATTAAAAGCACTCATTGAAAAATTTTTAGAAGTACCTAATTAAAAATCTATAGCAAAAATAATTGTTTGGAAAGAAAATTGAAAGTTTGTGCACCAAAAATATCATTAACTTGAATTAGAAAACAAAGTAAAAATTGAATTAGATTTTATTAAATAATATTTTAAATATATCTTTAATTGATTTATTTAAATGAATTTGAATAAAAAACTTAAAGACCTTGTTTGAGTTAAAAATAAAAGAAATGTTTCGAGATGACGTGGTTTCACCTCATTTCATTTAAATACTGTTATGATCACATTTTGGATTGAGACAAATTAGCGTGGTTAACTGAGTCAAGTGATAAATTCGTTTGGGTTTAATAATTATTTTTTAGTATCTATCTCTCGGTTAATTACATGAAACTAAAATTAAATATTCACAAAAATAAAATAAAATTAAGTTAAAGATTAAAAAAAATAACTTAATTAAATTTATATTTAAATAAAAATAAATAAATTTAAAGAGTAAAAAAAAATCAATCTTACCATAAATTGAAAAGGCCACGCACACATACTTAACCAACATGCTTAACTCTTTCTTATGTTTTTTTTTTTTTTTTTACTTGGCTCAATGGCTAAACATATAATTGTCTATCTTTTTTATAAATAAAATAAATAAATAATGTTTTGTTTGTTAGAGAGTTATCAAAAAAATCAAACCCAAAATGTTATTTTTTTAAATATATTTTTATTTAAAAACATCGTCATAACTTAAAAAAACTAATCTTTCAGTCAAAAACACCTAATTAATAAAAAATACAAAATTAAATTGGAATTTTTTTTATAAATATATCATCTCAACTCTTGAAACAGATTGTAGAGAAGATTTTTATTTCTAGAGAGAGAGAGAGAGAGAGAGAGAGAGAGGAGCAAGGGTTGAATATATCATTAATTTTAGTATTAAAGAAAATTTTGTTCATTAAATTATTTTATATATTATTAATTAGCAAGGTACATATATAAAACCCTTCCCTGGCTCTCATGCAGTTCTTCTACTCTCTCTCTCTCTCTTTTATATATATATATATAACTAAAACGTTGAGAGTTGATTTTTTTTTAATCGAATGATTATACAATATGTGTCATAGCTCTATGTTCAACACGTGGAAGTAATGTGGACTTAAGGGCACCATATTCTTTTCTCAACAAAAAAAAAGGAAGATTAATATATTATTTTAAACGTTTTAAAACAAAGTGGTCCCTCTTCAATATAATGAGTTGGAGTCGTACTATTTGATTTAAAACACACGACTTCTAATTTATGTTATTTTTTCTCAAAAAAAGGAATGGTAGGAAAAAAAAGATGAGCTCTGGGATTTTTTATATCCACCTGCATGATATTTTTATTGAATTGTATGATTCAGTTTTGAGCTCAACATGAGATTTTTTTAAGCCCGCCAGCTTGATTTTTTTTATATTTTTTGTTTTTTTGTTGTTTTTAATTCTATTATTTAGTGTGAGATTTTTATTAAATTGTATCATTCAATATTGAGCTCAGCATGTATTTTCTTAGATCCACCTGCTTGACCTTTTTTATATCTTTTATTTTTTTTGTTGTCAATTCTATTATTTAGCGTAAGATTTTTATTGAATTGTATCATTCAGTATTGAGCTCAGCATGAGCTTCTTTAAGTCCGTCTACTTGATTTTTTTATATTTTTTGTTTTTTTTATTGTCAATTCTATCATTTAGTATGAGATTTTTATTGAATTGTATCATTCAGTATTGAGTTGATAGTAAACTAATCTTAATATTTCCAATTATATAATAAAATAAAAAATTAATTTGATCCAGTTGCTGGTTGATATACTGACTAAATATCAATTGAATAATTGGATAGAGATTTTTGTTTTATCAAGTTTAATAACATTACTAGAAACTTTTTAACCATCTAATTTTTTTTTTTTGGGTGTCTAACCTAAAATGAAAGCTTGAGCCGTTAAACCTATATATGTACACACACATTTTTTCTGTCTCTTTTGTTTGTATTTGATTGCCTTTTATCTTTACCTTTTTTCTCGGTGGTTAGTTTCTTAAAGAGGGGATATATTGTGGCCATCGTAGGAGGTGAGAGGCGGTGTCTATCATTACCAGCACAATGACCACCCATCTCCGGCTGATTAAAGGACAAGGTGGTGGTAGGTGTTATCCTACTTGGCATATGGGTGTTGTCTTCCAGTCAAAAACGTAACATGCGCACGCACCTACTTCACCACCGATCTCCATTCTCTACTATTTTTTAAAAGAATTCAAATTAGGTGATCAAAGATTATAATAAAAAAACATAGTTAAAATCCTACCCTAAAACACATGGCAACCAATTTATTGGAGCCCATATATATATTCGGATACGATTAGCATATCATTAAATAAAATCTGCTTTCTTGGATTGTGTTAGTGATAAAGAGTGAAATCCCCATCAACTCCCTCTCACCGGTTCTCCTCTATCATCACCTCCTTGTATATTACCTCAACCTAGAAGCAAAACCAAACACTTACCTTTTTGCTTCCAAAAAAAGAAGAAAAAAAAAATCTCTCTCTTTCCAAACAATGGAGGCCAATAAGGATCAAGTACAAGAATTCATTTTCAGGTCCAAACTCCCTGATATCTATATCCCAAACCACCTCCCTTTACACACTTATTGCTTCGAAAAGCTTTCCCAATTCAAAGACTACCCTTGCTTGATCAATGGCCCTACCGGTGATATCTACACTTATGCGGATGTTGAGCTCACATCACGCAAAGTTGCCTCTGGCCTCTACAAGTTAGGCGTCCAACAAGGCGATGTTATATTGCTCTTGCTCCAAAACTCGCCAGAATTTGTTTTTGCATTGCTTGGAGCGTCGTTCATTGGCGCTATTAGCTCAACTGCAAACCCTTTCTATACTTCAGCTGAGATCGCAAAACAAGCAACAGCATCAAAGGCAAAGCTGATAATAACACAAGCAGCTTACGCCGAGAAAGTGCAACAGTTTGCTCAAGAAAATGATCATGTTAAGTTAATGACCATCGATTCTCTTACAGAAAACTGCTTGCATTTCTCAGAGTTGACAAGCTCTGATGAGAATGAAATCCCTGCTGTCAAGATTAAGCCTGATGATGTCGTGGCACTCCCTTATTCGTCAGGGACTACAGGTCTCCCTAAAGGTGTCATGTTGACTCATAAAGGGCTTGTTACTAGTGTGGCACAACAAGTTGATGGAGAGAACCCTAATCTCTATTTTCACGAGAGGGATGTGATTCTTTGTGTGCTGCCTTTGTTCCACATCTATTCACTCAATTCCGTATTACTTTGTGGGCTAAGAGCTGGTTCAGCAATTTTGCTTATGCAAAAATTCGAGACGGTTTCATTAATGGACCTTGTACAGAAATACAAGGTGACAATTGCTCCACTCGTGCCCCCTATCTTTCTGGCAATTGCAAAAAGTCCAGTCGTTGATCAGTATGATCTTTCTTCGATCCGGACAGTACTGTCTGGCGCAGCACCGATGGGGAAGGAGCTTGAGGATACAGTCAGAGCTAAGCTGCCTAATGCTAAACTTGGACAGGTAGTTATATATATCATATATTACGATATATCATGGATTATCATTTATATATGTACATAATTTCTTTTCTAGTTCTACACCACATTACAAGAAAATACTTATAAATAACTCTTGGATTACAATGTTTTTTTATATAATATTTAGTTTGTTTAGATATTTGAGATTTGGTGCTAGATTTGAAAATTTTATATGGTGCTCAAGTTGTAATTATAGAATACTTACAACATAAGAAAGATATAGACACAAAAAGAAATGAAAAAAAATCACATCAGATATTGATAAGAATTCCTTTTTTTTTTTTTAATTTTTAAGATTTGTTTTTTATTTTCTATATATATATTTTTTAAAGATAGTGGGTAGGAAAATTAATAATCCCATTAAAGTTATCAACCATAATTAGGTTTGACATGGCCACACTTCAACACTGATCTGTAAATTAATGCTGGGTCATGGGCTAATAACTAATCAATTACAAGGATATGCAACTCTTCGTTTTCCCATTTACGCACTCCAAGTTTATATGCGTAGGGATATGGAATGACAGAGGCAGGGCCCGTGATAGCAATGTGCTTAGCTTTTGCAAAGGAACCCTTTGATATTAAATCTGGCGCATGTGGGACTGTTGTTAGAAATGCAGAGATGAAGATTGTCGACCCGGAAACCGGTGACTCCCAGCCGCGAAATAAAGCCGGCGAGATTTGCATTAGGGGTTGCCAAATAATGAAAGGTACGCATTTCTACCATTTTTCTATAACGTTTCCTTGCTTCGTTGCATGTTGTCATCGTGAATATTAATTAATGTTCAACAGGATTCAAAATCTTATATACCATCAT
>Ga0307515_10019910_pt1 | contig 12026 bp, 13 predicted proteins | sample 17_EM_MG_FD_194513 | JGI IMG/M metagenome (GOLD analysis project Ga0307515, IMG submission 194513) | Populus trichocarpa ectomycorrhiza microbial communities from riparian zone in the Pacific Northwest, United States - 17_EM | ecosystem: Host-associated > Plants > Roots > Unclassified | place...
GCGGCGTCTTGGCCTGCTTGTGCACCGGTACGGAGATCGCGTACTGGTTGTTCTGGCAGAAGAACACCACGGGGGCGTCGTAGGCGGCGGCGTAGATGAACGCCTCGTTGACGTCGCCCTGGCTGATGGCTCCGTCGCCGAAGTAGGCGATGACCGCCTCGCCGTCGTCGGTGCCGACCTTGCCGTCCTTGGTGATGCCCATGGCGTAACCGGTCGCGTGGAGCGTCTGCGCCCCGATGACGATGGTGTAGCCCTGGAACCGGTACTTCTGCGCGTCCCAGCCGCCGAGGTCGATGCCCCGGAACAGGCCGAACGGCATGATCGGGTCGATGTCGCGGGTCCACAGGACACCGTGCTCGCGGTAGGTCGGGAAGACCATGTCCTGCTCCGCGAGGGCCCGCCCGGAGCCGATCTGCGCGGCCTCCTGGCCGGCCAGACTGGCCCAGATGCCGAGCTGGCCCTGGCGCTGGAGGGTGGTGCCCTCGGTGTCGAGCCTTCGAACGATGACCAGGTCGCGATACAGGTCGCGGTACTCCTGGTCGGTGAAGTCGACGGAGTAGTCGGGGTGTTCGACCCTCTCGCCGTCAGGGGTCAGCAGCTGCACGAACGCGGGATCTGCCACATTCGCTACGCTGCGATCGGTGGTTGCCTTCTTGCGTGGCGTCGGCTTCTTAGTAGCCGTGCGCGTGGTCCCGCCGCTCTTGGTGTTGCCGCGGGCGCGTTCGCCGTTGACCATCTGCCTTCCTCCCTCATCTGTGTCGATCATCGGGGTCACCGTGGCCGACCAGTGGTCCACTCCGTGGGGATGACCCACAGCATTCCAGAGTCTGGGAAGGTGGACACGCCCTGATGGGTGCCTTTACCCTGCATGTTCGTACGATTACCGTGAGCCACATTCAGCAGGTGGTCGCCATTGTCGGCGATGTCGGCAATGCTGGGTAGCGGAAACCGCTCCCACGGTCCGACGGTGCCCGAAATGACGGGTTCCGCATACTCCCGTGGACGCGTCCCGCGAGGATCGGGGGTCAGGCATGCCGAGGTGGTTGAGCAGGCACACCGTGGCGACGGCGGGTCTGGTGACGGTCGCGTCGCTGATGACCGCGGTCGTCGTCGCGGTGGGCGCGGCCTCGGTGTCCGACTCCGGCGGCGCGGGCTCGCCCGAACCGCTCCTCGCCGACGGGACTCCCCCGCCGACCGCCGTCGCGCCTCCCGTGCCCGAGGCGACCGACGAGAGCCCGAAACCCCCGCCCCCACCTGCGCCGAAGCCCACGAAGACCGAGGAGCCGAAGGCCCCGGAGGAGACCGGGAAACCCGCCCCGGAGAAGACGCAGGAGCCGACGACGGCACCCCCGCGCACGCCCGAGTCCGGCGAGACGCCGCCCTGGAAGGATCCCGGCGACCCGGAGTGGCCGTGGCCGGGGTACGCCGACTTCGCGCTGTGGCTGTGGTGCTGGGTGCAGCCCTGGGCGGGGCAGTGCGAGTGGGCCGGGGGCTGAGTCAGTCGCCGATGGCGCGGTAGATCGCCGCGACCTCCTCGGCGGACCCGTTCTCGATGGTGACGGACGTGCCGCCGGGCGTGGTGACCGTCACAGTCGGATTCTTCCGTTGACCCCGCGTCATCTTCCAGGCCGCGATGGCCGAGACGACGCCGCCCATCGCGCTCACCGCGGCGATGACGACGCTGATCGCCTCGGCGACCCCGCCCATCTCGCCGGGCCGCGGCGGGCGCTCGACGAGCTTCGGGGCGGCGAGGCGCACGTCGAGGTCGGCGGAGAGCCACCGGTACAGGTCGTAGAGGTCCGTGTCGTCCTCGGCGTCGTCGACTCGGACGTGAAACGTGGTCATGTCTCTCCCCTGCTCAGGCCACCTCAGGCGTAGCGGATCGCACACCCTGTCCGTCCGACGACAACTGAGCGTTACTCATTTGCCGGAACGACGTTAGTCAAAGTGTCAGCATTCCGTCACACCAGCAAGTGGGGGGAAACAATGGACAGGTTCTCGCGCACGCTCCTGGCGGCCTCGGCCGAGTCCGGACTGGCGACGATCACCCTGAGCCGGCACGTGCCAAGCCTGCGCCGCAATCTCCGCTCCGACGACGAGGTCCTCATGCTCACCCCGTGCCTGCGCGCCGGCGGCGGGTTCCCGGGCGAGTTCCTGCTCCTGCTGTCGAAGCGCCGGCTGGTCATGACGCGGCAGTCGAAGCTCCTCAACCGCATCCGGCTGTCGGTCGACGCGCCCATCTCCGAGCTGTCGGACGTGAAGTGGACGACCGAGCCCTCGACCCCCGGCATCGAGGTCGCCTTCACCTACGCCGAGGAGCGCCACCGCTTCTGGATCAGCGCCCAGCACAGCAGGCACGCCTGGCGCCTCGAAGCCGCGCTGGCGCGGACGTTCCGCCGTCCGCTCCAGTCGATCGCCGAAGCGGCCTTAGCTCTCCGGAACTGGGACTTCCCGTTCATCTCGAAGTAGCGGGCCGCGCGACCCGCCCCGCCCTCGCGCGGGCGCCGCGCCGTCACACCCTGTCGCGCATGTCGTATCAGGGACTTCCCCATTACCGTCCGGTAACGCTAGCCTTTGGCTACCGACTGGTAAGGAGGACAGAGATGTCCACACTCGACCGTCCGAAGAGGACCCGCCTGACCGGGGTGTTAGCCGCCGCGCTCCTGGCGGTCACCGCCCTGACCGCGGCCTCCCCGGCGCAGGCCGCCGCCGCACGTCCCGCGCCGACCCCCCTTCCGGCGAACCTGGAGACGATCAGGGCCGCCGAGGCCACCTCGCTCTACGGCGACCCCGCGATCCGTCCACTGGAGACGCGCAAGACCTCGCTGATCACCATGGGCGACTCCGAGATCTCCGGTGAAGGCGTCGGAAACTACGAACCCGGCACGCACCAGCTCAACCCCGAGAACTTCTGCGACCGCTCCCTCGACCAGGCGGTCCACCGCGTCGGCATCCCCGCCGACGTCCGCTACAACGTCGCCTGCTCCGGCGGGGCGAGCCCGCACCTGATCGCCGGTTCCGGCCAGAAGCAGTGGACCGAGATCAACCAGGGCGACAACCTCGCGATCAAGGCCCGCAACACCCACATCAAGCTCGTGTGGATCGTCATCGGCGCCAACGACGCCGGCGGCATCGAGTTCGGCACCGTCGCCACCGACTGCGCCACCCGCCGGATCCTGTTCCAGGGCCCGTGCTGGCCGACCTACAGCGACACCTGGGCGGCCAAGGTCGCGGTCTCGCGGCAGGGCGTCGAGGCGAGCATCGACAGCGTCCGCAGGACGATGACCGACGCCGGCTACATCGCGGGCGACTACGAGCTCGTGGTGATGAACTACCCGAGCCCCGGCAGCCCCGACGTCGAGGACAACCCGAACTTCCCCGGCTGGTACTCCGGCGGCTGCACCCTCTACCTGGCCGACGCGGCCTTCGCCCGCAACAAGGCGGTCCCCTTGTTCAGCAAGGGAATCCGCGACGGCGCCCTGGCCAAGGGGGCGCGCTTCCTCGACGCCGGCAGGCTTTTCGACGGGCACGGTGTCTGCGAGGACGTGACGTGGGCGCGCGGCGTGTACGTCGAGACCTCGCTGCTGCCCAGTTCGCACGCCTTCCGGCAGTCCCTGCACCCGAACTTCGCGGGGCACGGCGCCTTCGCCGAGTGCATGACGCAGATGTTCAACAGCGGCTGGGCGACGGCGACGTGCGTCGACCCGGGCAGCACCAGCCACGGCACCCTGTACAACGGCTTCTTCACCTTCCGCGACCTCAAGAGCGCCGACACCGGCCAGTGCGTCGACGCCGAGGGCTACGACTCCCGCAACAACACCCGGTTGACCTCCTACGCCTGCCACGGCGGCCGCAACCAGGGCTTCTGGCAGGACCCGACGAGGGGTTCGCTGCACGTCGAGCTCTCGCACGACAGGTGCGTCGACGTCAAGGGCGGCACCATCGCGGCCGGAGCGGACCTGATTCTGTACAACTGCCACGGCGGCGCGAACCAGAAGTTCACCGTGGACGGCACGAAGATCCACCCGACCGGCCGCACGGACCTGTGCGTCTCGTTCGCCGGCGCGGCCTCGGGATCGGTGCTGGAACTGGCGGCCTGCTCCGCCGCACGGACCAACTTCAACCTGTCGACCCGGAACTACGCCAACCCCGTGGGGTACGGACACGACGACTGGATCGGCTCGCGGGTGTACTGACCCGCCGACGTACCGGCCGCCCGGCCCCTGATCGCTCCAGGGGCCGGGCGGTTTTCAGCACAGGACACGATCCTCGTCGACGGCGTCGTCGTGGTGGTCGGCGTCATCCCAGTCACGCGCGGGAATCAAGGTGCCTTTCCCGCCTTCTTCGGGCGCCCACTCGAACGGCGCCCGCAGCAGGATCGGCACGCGTTCCGGTTCGGCCGAGCCGGTGTCCTCGGTGCCCTCCAGTCCTTGCAGTTCCTCAAGGTGCGCCCGGACCCTCGACTCCAGATCGCGGGCGCGGGCGAGCACCTCGTCACGGGGGTCGGCGTCCAGGCAGAGCTGCCGAAGCCGGAACATCCGGCGGGATCTCCCGGCGCCCGAACGTCCCGCGTCGAGCGCCATCTTGAGCCAGGTCGTGATCAGCTCACCGGTGGCCGTCGGCGGCCGCCCGGCATCCTCCGGGAACTCGATCGCCGGTCGTCCGGAGCCGAAGCAGGAGTCGAGGACCACGACACGGCGGCGGCCCTCCAGCCAGCGGTACTCGGTGAGCTGCCACGCGCCCTTGCGGGCCTCGGTCCGCGCCTCCTCCCGGATCTCCGCGGCGTGCCGGCGCGCCTCCTCCACAATGGACTCCGCTTCGCGGCGGGCCCCTTCGATGCGCGCCGAGGCCTGGCTGACCGCGCCGTTGAGCACGCGGATGGTCCGCATGTGGTTCCAGTCGGCCTCCGCGCACAGGTCCTGTGCCCGCGCGAGCATCGCCCTGGCGCGCGCCTCGGTCTCGGCCGCCTCCTCACGCGCGTCGCGCAGGATCTCCTCGGCGAGCAGCTGCGAGTCCATAAGGGACGGACTCCAGTCCCCGGCGGCCACCGGGTCAAGCAGTTCGCCGGGCTCGTCGGCCCCGTCCATGAAGCGCTGGAGACGCGCTTCGACCTCCTCATCGGTGATCCGGTCGATCCGCTCGTCGACGGCGTCGAAGTAGCGGCGAAGTTCCCGCGCGGCGGCGGCGAGCTCGGCGGATTCGCCCTCGCCGGGAATCGACGGGTCGTGCTCAATGCCCATGGTCCATCCTCCCTGAGCGATCCGGGCCCGGTCGGGCTCCGTCACCTCGTGCTTCCTCGGCCAGCAGGTCTTTGAGCCTTTCACGGGCCCGCTGGAAGGTCTTGCGAATCGCGGCGGGGTTCCGCCCCGACATCTCGGCCATCTCGTGCGGCCGGTATCCGTCGAGGCTCCAGAGCATCACCTGCCGCTGGTCCTCGGTGAGCTCGGCCAGCAGCCGCTTGACGTTCTGGCCGCCGTGCCAGATCGTGAGGTCGTCGCGCTCGGGTTCGAGCGGCGGTCCGCCTGCGGCGAAGCCGTCGTCGAGCGAGGTGTGCCGCTCCCTTTTTCCCGCGATCTTGTAGAGGTTCGTCTTGACCGCGCTCTTGGCGTAGGCGATCGGCGTCCGCACCGTCGCCCAGGAGCGGTAGACGTCTCGCATCGCGAGGTTCACGACGTCCTCGGCCTCGCTCGGGTCGGCCGTCAGGGACATCGCGTACCGGAGGAGTTCCTTGTAGTGCGCGCGATAGAACTCCTGGAACCGCCCGGTGGCGCCCTGTCCGGTCTCCGCCAGGGGCACGGGGACCGGAAGGGCCAACACCTTGTCGGCTTCCACCACGGGAGCTTCTCCAATCTTGGCGGGGGTGTCTTCTTCTACCCGGGAGGTCCGCTCGGGGCCCTCAGCGTGACACTCCCTTGTGGACTTGGCGCTGTCACCTGCGCCACACCGCGACCGCCGTGATCAGCCCCGCCGCACAGAACACCGCCCCGGCGACGGCGGGTGAGCCGGTGACGGCGTACCAGCCCGGTGCCGCGGCGAGCGAGCCGCTGATGAGCGGCGGCAGGACGTGCCCCCGCCAGTCGCATCCGCCGCCGGGCGTCCGCATCGTGTCCACTGTGGCCCCTCTCCGGTCCGGCGCCCGCGCTCGCGGCCGCCCATCGTCTAGGGGCCCGCCGAAGGCGCGGTCGTGACGCGCCGCGGCCACGAAGAAGCGGCGGCACCCACCGGGCGCCGCCGCTCTTGTCGATCGCTTCCTACGCCGGGTACAGCTTCCCCGCCGGAATCGCCTGCCGCGCGAGGTTCGGCGACGACCACGCCAGCTGCGCGATCGCGTCGTATCCCTTCTCGTAGTACTCCATCTTGATCGTGTGCCGCCCCGGGGTCAGCGCGACCGTACCCACGTCGTCGCGCTTCGAGTGGTCCGTCCACGCGTCCACGAGCAGCTGCCCGTCGACCCACAACCTGACGCCGTCATCCGTTGTGGTGATGAAGGAGTAGGTGTCGGCGGCGGGCACGTCGACCTGTCCGGTCCAGCGCGCGGAGAAGTCGTCGACGGTGATCGGGGCGCCGGGAGTGCCCATGCCCCAGTCGAAGTTCACGGTCTCGTCGACGCGCGTCAGCGCCGGCGTGCCCGACAGGGTCGTGCCGGCGAAGTACTCGCCCTTCAGCCCCTGGTCGGCGAGGACGAGGGTGGTCACCGAGCGGGCGGGCAACGTGATCGACGCCGCGCCGCCGCTGATCGGGAGGGTTCCGGTCTGCCGGGGCGCGAAGCCGGTGACCTCGGTGTCCCCTGTGGACTGCCAGACGGCCGCGCTGCCGGCGGTGTAACCGGTGAGCGCGAGGCTCGTGGTGGTCGCCGAGGTGGCGCCGTTGACGAGCACGATGTTCTTGGATCCGTTGGAGGCGAAGGCGTACAGCAGCGGGTCGCTCGACGTGGTGTCGACCATGGTGGTGCCGAAGCCGCGGAAGAGTCCTTCACCGCTGAACATGCCGAGGCCGTGGTAGATCGGCATCGGGTCGTTGACACCGCCGGGGCCTTCACCTTCGGTGCTGGTGATGCCGAGGCCGGTGCCGATGCCGTCGCGGGCGTTGCCGTTCTTGTCCCCGTAGATCAGCGAGGAGACGCCGTTCTCCAGGATCGTGCCGAGCGCCGCCGCGCCCCAGACGGTCGCCAGGTGCGAGACCATCCGGTGCTCGGCGTCGACGTAGTCCATGTTCCACTCGCCGACCTGGATCGGGATCTGCCCGGCCCGCGACGGGACGAGACTGTCGATGCGGGCCTTGAGGTCGGCGATGTCGGTGCCCATCTTGGCGATGACCGGGCCGACGAGCTGCTCGGGCGTCGCGGGCGTCTGGCCGGCGCCGTAGTCGTGGTAGTCGACGAAGTCGGTGCGCGTCCCCGAACCCTGGAGGAACGTCGTCATGTAGGGGTATTCCCAGGACTCGGTGCCGTAGGAGGCGACGCCCGGACCGCCGACCTCGACGGCGTCGTTGCGCGCGTGGAGGGCGTCGTAGATGGTGTTGAAGCGCGTGACGTACTCCGTCGCGGCCATCTTGTCGGGGTTGCCGCCGTTGTCGGTCTCGTTGCCCACGATGAACTTCAGCACCGGGTTGCCGGTGGCGGCGAAGTGGTCGTAGACCGCCAGCGCGTCGGCCAGGTCCTCGGCGAGCGGGCGCGTCCCTTCGAGGGGCAGGATCAGCATCGGTTCGGCGCCCAGCGCGCGGATCGCGCCGACCCAGTCGTCGCCGTCGAGCTCGGCCTTCTCGCAGCCGTCGCCGCCGCACACGAGCCGGCCGGTGCCCTCCTCGAACATCAGCTCCATGCGCATGGTGCCGAAGTTCTGGCGGCGGACGTTGGCCGTGTGCACACCGACCGGGTCGGTGATGTAGTTGTGGCTGCCGTACCCGGTGATGTCGAGCCCGTAGTCCGACGGATCCAGCTGCGCCACCGCCTTCGTGAAGTCCACCGCGACGGTCGCCGCCGCGGCCTGCGCGGGTGCGCCGGGAACGGTGACGAGGGCGAGCGCCACCGCTGCCGCCGCCGCTCCGGACACGGCCGTCGATGCTGTCTTTCGCATGATGCTCCAGGCATTGAGGGGGTCAACGGGCCGCAAGTCTGGCAGAGAAGCTGATCAACCCACAACGGCCGTGTGTTACCGCGCGGTTAACGCGCTCAGACCAGCGCGGCGACCGCCGACATGACCTCGTCACGGAACGTCCCACCGAACAGCGCGGTGTGGACGAGCAGCAGGTGGAGGCGGTGCAGGGGCGCCCGTTCGCGCCAGCCGTCGGCAAGCGGGTGGGCCTCGTCGTAGGCGGCGAGTATGCGCTCCAGATGCGGTGCGCCGCCGAAGAGTCCGAGCTGTGCGAGGTCGGTCTCGCGGTGCCCGCCGTGCGCGGCCGGGTCGATGAGCCAGGCGCGACCGTCGGCGGCCCAGTGGACGTTGCCGGGCCACAGATCGCCGTGGATGCGGGCGGGCGGCTCGGCGGGGCCGGCGAGCCCGCCGACGCGGGCGAGCACCCTGTCGACGGCCGCTGCGTCCTCAGTGGACAGTGCGCCGGAGTCCCGGGATGCCTTGAGGTACGGGGAAAGGCGGCGCTCGGCGAACCACGACGGCCAGTCGGTTCCGGGCCCGTTGTCCTGGGCCAGCCGTCCGATGAAGCCCTGCCAGGGGGCGCCGAAGCCGTCGGCTCCGGCGCGGTGGAGCCGCGCGAGGGCCGCGCCGAACTCCTCGGCCGCGGCGGCGGTGGGCTCACCGGTCGGGACCCAGTCGAGGACGAGGACCTCGTCGGCGACCGCGACGACCTCCGGGACCGGCGGCCCGTCCGCGTCGGCGAGCCAGCGCAGCCCCTCGGCCTCCGAGCGCAGCAGCCCGGCCGGGCCGTCCTCGACGAACTTCGCGAAGACGTCGCCGCCGTCGTCGAAGGTCAGCCGCTGCGCCACGCCCACCGAACCGCCCGGGACGGGGGTGCAGCGAATCCGCTGATGCTCGATGAACATGGGCACCTGATGCGGGTGCGCGCGCAGGTAGGCGAGGTCCACGCAGGGAGCCTAGCGTCGTCGGCGACCGCGTTCGCGCGCCAGGTAAAGCCCCACGGTCGGCCGAATGAGAGTAGACATGAGGGCATGGTGGACACCCAGGCACAGGCGGTCATCCGCGGATACCGGCCGAGCGACCATCTGGCGTGCCGCTCCCTGTGGGCCGAGCTCGTCGAGGTGCACCGGGAGCTCTACGCCGATCCCAAGTACGGGGGCCACGATCCGGGCGCCGCGTTCGAGGACTACCTCACCAGGCTCGACCTGACCGGCATGTGGGTCGCCGACGACGAGGAGGCCGGGGTCGTCGGGCTCATCGGCCTGATCCTCGACGGGCGCGCCGGCGCCGTCGAGCCGGTCATCGTCGCCTCCGCGCACCGCGGCGGCGGGATCGGCAAGGCCCTCCTCGGGCGTGTCGCCGCCGAGGCCCGCAAGCGCGGCATGACGCACCTGTCGGTCGCGCCCGAGACCCGAGACCTCCCGGCGCTGGCGGCGTTGAGCTCGGCCGGGTACACGACCCTGTCGCGGCTCACGCTCACCCTGCCGCTGGAGACCCCGCACGAGGATCCGGACGAGCGGCCGTCGCTGAACCTGCTCGGGCACGATCTGCGGTACTGAGGCGGCGGAGGCTTCACCGCCACACGCCCCGCCGACGTCGTAGCGACGCCCTCCGGTCCCCCGCCCGGCACGCGGTGGACCGGAGGGCGTCTCCCCTCGGCAAGGTCGGTCAGAAGCGGAAGACGACCCCCGCGTCGGCGTCGAGGAAGCACGGGTTGAGGTAGTCCTTCGCGACGTCGACGGGCACTCCCGCCCACGTGCCCTCGGCGCGCACCGAGACCGGCGCGGGCTGGAGCGGGCAGTCGTCGGGATCGGTCGTCCCGGAGAGCTGGTCGAAGTCGCCGTCCGCCGCCCACAGCGCACCGCAGGCGTCGGCGGCGTAAGGGTGCCCGCCGCCGTCCGGACCGCACGAGAGCGTGACCGTCCGGGGATCATGGCCCTCGGAGTGGCGCGTGAGCGTGAGCTCGGCGGTCTTCGCCGCCCCGCCCGCCGCGCCCGCCGCGCCCGCCGCCGCCGGACCCGCCACGGCGACGCCGGCGAGAACGCCGACCGCGATCAGTCGCAACACTAGGACTCCTAGAGGGTTGGTGCCGGCGCTCCCGGGGGTCTGGGAGACGTCCAGGTCCGGCAGTACCTGGGAACCGCCGGGAGCGCCGACACACCCCGCCTGTCGGGGGTGGTGGAAGGTCTAGAGAGCGAACACCGGGCCGGTGGCGGCCCGGAGTTCGCAGCCGTTGGTGAACTCACGCACATGGTCGACCGGCGCGCCCCGCCACTGCCCCTTGGCAGTGACGGCGACCGGGTCGTAGATCGCAGGGCACACAGAACCCGCCGGGGCCTCCAGCGCGTCGAAGTCGCCGTCGACGGAAACGAGCAGCGCACAGGCGTCCGCCGCCTGAGCATGCGTCCCGCCCGTAGGCTCACACCGCAGCTCCGCCTCGGCGGAACCACTCGCCCCCGACGTCGTCAGTACCAACGCCGCCGCCTCCGCAGGCCCGGCGGCCGCAGAGGTCGCACTGCCGGCCGCGAAAGCAGCGGCGAAGCACGCGCTCAGCGCCACGACGGTATGGACTCGCATGGTGTTCCTCCACTTTCGGCGGCGGTTACGAAGACGATCCTTCAACACAGAGCGCCGGAATGGAATACAGGGAGCGAAGGATGACGGGGATCCGCCACTAATAGTGAAGTTGTCGATGGCGGATTGTGCGAGGAGGGGTGGGTGGGGTAGGGGTGGGGTGGCAGCGGAACTAAGTGGACGCCGCGGCGAACGGCCCTGACGACACTTGGGCGGCTGGCAGCGGGCACTGGGCAGCTGGCATCGGCGGCTGCGGCGGCAAGCCGCGACTTGGCCGGGCTCCGGCCCAGGTGCGCCAGGAGTTCCGCCTATCCGTATGGACACACGGCCGCAAACAGCCGTGGGGCCGGTCGGAACACCCGCGATTCGTCCCGCGACGACGGCGCGACCGAAGCCGCCCAATGCCTCACACCGGCGGGGCTGATGGCTGCGCGACCGAGTCGCAACGATGCTGCCGGACATAGAGATGTGGCCCGGGCTCAAGCATGGAGCGGCGGCAGCGAGCGGAATCCAGCCGCCGTGCGACAGCAATCCGGCTGGCCGTACGGAGGCACCGACTAGATCACGGCACCGGCGCCTCACGGCGAACCGCCCGTCTGCGCGGCTGCAAACGGCGGCCGTCTCCGGGACCCCGCCCACCTGCGACGGCGATGCAGTTATGTGGGCGCCAATGGCAGGTACGTCGGCGGATGGAAGTAGCTGGCGGCACCGCATCGGAAGCGCAGTGGCGAACGGCTACAGGTCAGAACGTGCGGGCGAGGCACCGCGGTGGGCCGAGGGCGGTGGGCCAAGGCCGGTGGGCCGAGGGCGGCGAACATGGTTCGGGCGGTGGACGGTCCGGGTGTGGTGGTGGTGCTGGAGTCGGCTTACTCGCCGGATGACTCGGTGGCGTGTCGTTCGCGTGCGGCGGCTAGGGCTTTGTTGAAGTCGCGCTGGGTGTCTTCGCACCAGTGGAGGAGGTCGGCGAGAACGCGTTGGAGGGTCTCGCTCGGGGATGCGCGCCAGCCTTCGGCCGACAGTGTGTACTCCTGGATCGTGGCGTTCGCGCGGCGTACGGCGTCGTCGTGGCTCATGGGGTTGCGTCTCCTGGCGGGCGTTTGGCTGGAGGCACGGGCATGGGGCCTGGCTACCAGCGGATCGGTGCTGTTTGCGTGGGGCCGTCGGCGGTCGGCGACAGTGGCCCCGTGCCAGCCGCGTGCGCCTTGGTCACTGGAGCAGCGCCAACGGCCGGGATGCGGCTGCCGGAGCCGCGCGCATCGCTCCTGGACGTCATGCGAAAGGCCCGGCCAGCCTACGGCGATGCGCGGGCGGCCCGCGATGCATAAGGGCGCGCCGCTCACCGGAAGGCACGGTCAGCGC
>Ga0307515_10019911_pt1 | contig 12026 bp, 1 predicted proteins | sample 17_EM_MG_FD_194513 | JGI IMG/M metagenome (GOLD analysis project Ga0307515, IMG submission 194513) | Populus trichocarpa ectomycorrhiza microbial communities from riparian zone in the Pacific Northwest, United States - 17_EM | ecosystem: Host-associated > Plants > Roots > Unclassified | place...
GTGCTTAAACTCCTTACTAATAAAGTTCTTCCTAGCGTCTGTGGTAATTAAGTCTAGTGGTCCTAAATAGCTGTTAATCTAGCACATTTATAGAACGTCCTAAGTGTGCTTGGCGCTGATATCTTATAGCTATCTGCTAGCTTAAAATTAAGTTGCTTTGTCAACTATGTATAGTAGGGGGGAGCCGCTAATATATATAATGTTAACGATAATATTATAATAAAAATTAATGTCGTCTTATAAGGTGAAGCGAAATCTACTTAGAGATTTACTAAACTTCTAGTAGTGGTGGCAAAGTCTAGTTAGCTCTTTAATAGCAGATCTATTAGTATTATGGCCGTAGCCAGTTTTATTAAGAAGCTTTTGCAGTCTATTAACTAATAGGTGACCAAATTGACGGTGTAGACGTCGTAGCTCTATGTTAGTTAAGTAGCAAGGGTTTACGTTAAAAGACTTAACTAAATAAGACTATAAAGAGAAGCTCTATATAAGAAACGGGTGGCCAAATCGTCTAACTACTGGCACCTTTTTAGTGCGAGTAATAATAACGTTCTTTAGGTTATTATATTTAATATAGAGTCTATCTATATCTGCTAAGCAAAGTAGGAAAGAAGTATCTGCTTTAATGATATAGAATTATATCTTACCTATAGGGCTGTTAACGTCTATAGTTTTAATAGACATAGAGGCTCTAATCCCAAATTAGATAGTTACTTAGCCCTTAGTTAACGTGTTAAGACTTACAGACTTATCTACGGCCTATAGGGCTTAGAATTGGCCGTAGCTAGCCATAGACTTATGCGAAACACCTATATCAATTATAATTCCTATAAAGACCGTTAAGGTATATTATAACGCTATAGTTGTGGCCGTATTATAAGCGAATAGGTCAGTCTTTATATAGGGTTCTGTGGCAGACTCCGTGGTAAGTTCTAAAGCCGTAAGCAGGTATGTATAAGCCTTATTAGCTAGCTCTACGCTTATAAAGGTTGCTTCCTCTATAGTAAGTGTTCTAAAGGTGGTAATATAGGCAGAACTATTATTAGGTCCTCCGGCATTACTCCTAGAGTCGTTAGCGTCTTATATGTAGGCTTTAAAGTTTAAATCTTTATCTTTATCTCTTTATAAGCAGTAACGTATTGCTTAAAGTGGTTGTTAAAGTTACCCTTGTTGCGGCCCTTGATATTAATGAAGCGTCTCCTATAGTTGTCTTTGGACCAACTACGCTCCTCTTCTATATATTTCTAAGAACGGTAGTTCTCCTTCTTACAGACGTAGCACTTAGCCTTTAGTCTGTTATTAGTTCTATAAAAGCGATTGCTGCCATAGCGATTGGTGTTTTGGTCTCAACTCTGGTCGTTCTAATAGTAGCGTTAATCCGTAAAAAAGGCTTAGTGAGACGGTCTTATTAAGGCCTATAAGGGGTGTTCTTTTTCCCACGCGATAATAGAGGATTGTAGCTTACTAATTAACTAAGAAAGGTCTTTTAAAGGGTTGGAGATAGTGATATAGCATGCTAGCACTCCCTAGCAAGCAGTAACTAATTTATTTATAAGAATGCGGTTTGTATAAAAGTCTAGGTATAGTCCATAACGTTACTTTAGCAGTTTGTCTATAAGCAGTTGGAAGTTCTAATAGATTAACTTATTAGGGTTCTTGTCCATAACTCTTTAGAGGGTTATACTATTCCACTTTGTAAGGTTCTTACGGTAGTATTCTAGCCCTTTAAAGAACTGTCGCATATAGTTATAGGCTTTAGTAAAAGGTCTTAACTTAAGGTCGCTGTTGTAGTAGTGGTCCTAAGTAAGCCCTTTTAGCATACTAGGGAATGCCACTGCGTAGCCTTCTGGTAGTAAGCCAGATCTCTTGCAGATGTTATAAAAAATGGTTAACTTAAAGTTAAAGCTGTTACTAACTCCATCGTACTTTTGGTTGTTTGTATAGATCTTTACAATTATAGCTACCTCCTTACTATATCTAGGTTCTTGCCTAGGTCCTTACTCTACACTAGGCACGGCCAGTTCGGGTAATATATGTGTGTGTAGCTGCTGCGGTTGCTGCGGCTACTGTAGTTACTGCTCTCTTGGCCATAGCAATTAGTCAATAAGGGTGTGTATTTGCCTATAGTTAGAGGTAGGCTAAATAGGGGTAGGCTAAATAGCAGACTAAATAGCGGGCTAAATAATAGGCGTCGGAGGTAGTAGGGGTAGTAGAGGCGTAGATATAGGTGTTTGCGTACCAGACCTAGGTAGTATTGCAACTATAGCTATAAGCTGAGACGATAGACCGTCATAAGTATGGTTTAACCTATTTTATAGTGCTCTCGTAGCTAGTGGTTCTGCCAACTCCTCAATAGTTACCACGATCTCCTTATCTGTCCATTAATGTAGTTCTTCTTATTATATAACTTTAAATAGCAGCTTAGATATAGTAACTCTACTATTATATTTACCTATATAAACACCTCTTTTAAGGAGATGTCTTCGTAGTTTAGATCTAATATCTATGCGTATCTTCTTAAAGCTCTCCACTGTGAATCCCTTAAACTGCTCTTAAAAGACGGCCCACAAGTTATTGTTTATAAGGTCTTGTGTTTTGTATAGATATATCATTGTTTCTACAAACTCTATCAGTTCGTCCTTTATAGCCTCGTCTATATTAATTCCGTATCCGTATTTACTAGCTATTGCGACCTATTCTTCCTCCGTTGGTGCCACGGTTGTAGGTATAAGGGTAGGTGTGAGGGTAGGTATAAGGGTAGTATAAGGGTAAGGGTATTGAGGTGAGGGTATCAAGGTGAGGGTGTTTAAGTGTCCCCTTAATAAATCTATAGTTTTTGAAGACTAAAGACGATTTTTAGCAAAGATATAATCCTCTAGGCGATCTTACGCGTTGGTGGTTAAGCTAATGCGGGGTCTTAAGCTTTAAGGGTGGTGTCTTCTGGGTGTGTATGTGTCCTATTAATAAGTCTATAGTTTTTAAAGAACTAAAGACAATTTTTAGTAAAGATACAAGTCTTTAGGCGATTGAACGCGTTAGTAGTTAAGCTGATACGTAGTCTCGAGCTTTGAGGGTAACGTAGCTCTCTCCTTTAACTAAAATAGGGCGATAGCTCTGCGATTATTAAACACTAGGTAAGTAGTGCTGTTTCTTAAGCTTTGCTATTGCGTATTTCCTAATCTGTACGTCTACTGATTAGTGTCAGTATACTCGCATTATCAACGTGCACGAATATCACTTGTAGTGGTACGTATGCGGTGTTGAAGTTGGTAGTTGTTATTGTCTAGAAATAGGGGTTTGCTCCAAGGTCAGATTAGCTAGTCTCGCTTCGTGGTCCCGTAACCACGTCACATGACTAACATTCCGACATTAACTAAAGCGTATAATAATATAAATTAGAGAAAGGTAATATTTCAAGAGCTTTTGGTAAAGGACTAGCTTAAGGTTATAAGGGAGGACGTATTATATACGCCAAATAAGGTGTATTAAGTGCTATAAGTAGTTAAACAGTTTAACTAGCGGCTATTTAATATAGAGGATTAATTGAGGGCGGTAGAGGAGGGCTTAAAGGAGGCTATAATAAAGGCTTAATTAGCTTTACCTAGTCTTCTATTATAAAATAATTAAAAATAATATATAAATTCTATACTTAGTTAAGTTATTACCTTTTTATATTAGTAGTTTAGGTAGGATTTATAAAGTTTAATAAACTAATAAGTTAGTTTAGTTCTTAAATCCTGAAGATTATAACTATATAAGACTTATACTACTTAAGACAATCTATTACAAAATGCCGCTAAACTTAGTAATTTGTGTATTTACTTAAACTTCTTAATTTACCTTACTATTAATAAGCATTAGATGGCGGTAATTTGCCTACTAATGTTACTACGGAAGCACTTAACTTTAATATCCATTTTGCCTTATACTCTTTACCTTTACTACCTTAACTAACTCTTGCGTAGTACCTCTATACAACATTAATTAGTTAATTAATTAGTTTAACCGCTAATTGCTGCTTTAAGCTATAACTTATACCCTAAAACTATAGCAATCTACTCGGTTAATTAATTCTTATAATTAGTTTGTCTTACCTACCTACTTTAGACTTATACCTTTACTAAATACTAACTAGATTCTTCCGCTCTTATATAGTAATACTCTACTTCTTTTTTATCCCATCTCGGGATCTTTACGCATTACTATAAAGGACTCAGATATTATAAATAGATAGAAAATTAATGCTTATCGCCTTAAGGAAATTAAGGAAATAATCTTGGATAGTATAGTAGAGGCTAGGCTTAATAAAGTCGCGTTTTATACCGCTAAAGATAAAGTATTACGTAACGACTTTATTTAGAAGATTTTTAGTAACTTACCTAAAAGGGAAGGTATTTTAGATAGCTGGTCTAAAGATACTATTATTACTTTAATAGTATCTTAAAGAACTAATGCTATAAAACGGCAAAATAAGTTAAAACTTAGAAGTTAGACTTAAACTAAATTCGAACCTATAATAACGCTAGCGCCTACATTTACTTTTAAGTAAATTTTGGAATTACTAGGCCCTATATTATTAGGTAAGCCGCTTTTACTTAAAAATATAACCTTCTAATTTTAAAGAATAAACTTAACCACCTAAAATATTATAGAGCTTTATATAATCTATAACGTTATAAAAGCTAATATAGAAACTCTAATAATTAAAGAAATTAGTTTCTTACTATTTTAAGAGGTTATAGCATTAGTAGGGTTTAACCTAGATAAAGATTAAATTATATAAGTCGATATTAAATCCTATAAGGAGGCTTGCATTGCCTAGTAAGGGGTATTATAAGCCGCATTTTAGCGATGTATGCTGTACTATAAAAGTAAAGTAGAGTTTCTGCTTAAGAGTACTAATTATAAGTTCTATTAATAATATTTGGCTATCTATATACTAATAATTGCAGCTAAGAATTTAGTTATAGAAATACCGCACTAAATACCGCGTAAGTAGAGTATAAACCTTCCTAGCATCACCGATATACCAATTCGCCAGTCTTTATGCGGTAAGCCTATATATAAGAAACGGTGGAAGACTGCGTCTAAGCAGACCTACAAGCACTTAGAGTACTTAGATAATGAGTTCGTTAATAAAGACACTAAAAGTAAGAGCGATGCTTTATTAACCTTATTAGCGTACAGCAGTATTCTAAATCTACTAGGTTAGAAGAAACGTAGTTATAAAAGGGAGTAACCTACTAGAGTATTTAAAGGTAAATTACGGTAAGCTACCGAGGACAACCGCAGCAGTTTAGCTATCTAGCCTATAGGGGGTCCTAATAGTATAAAGGAGAATAAAGACAATCACAATGCTTTTTAAAGCGTAACCGCTCTAGATCCTAAACCAGCCTAACTGCGGAGCGTAATTATAGACAATTTAGTTGGTAATACTATACAGGTTTCTATAGAAGACGATAACCTAGAAGAAAAGGCCCTTAAAGATACAATAAACGAAGCCAATAGGGAGGTAGAGGTAGCTAATTATATTAAGGAAAGGTATAGATATATAAACATATAGAGTATATCTTAAATTAGACTAATATTAACTTTTTAGATTTTAAGAAGCCGCTATAGCAAAAGTAGGCGGCAAGGTTAAGAGAATAGAGTAGTGGATATATAAACGCTTAGCTAAGCTATAGGGGGTTTCTAAAAGGGCCCTCCTAGGAAATAATATAGTCCCTATTCCCCGCAAATAGGGTCTAAATTTAAAGTTTAGGGCGTTCCTATACTAGCTATATAGTATATCTAAGATATTTTACTAGGAACACATAGAGCTAAATAGTAGGGTTTTTGTAGACGGTATAGGGACTAGTAAGATAGTAACCGCATACCTAACTATTATCCTTAATTACTACTATGCTATAAACCTAGACGAAGTAGCTACTAATTAAGCGGCTAGAAATGCTACTTAATATCTACTAAAGGGCCACTAGGCTAGTAACGCTAAGTGTCCTAGTTAGGATAAAATACCTCTACTATACTTATGCGTAAATTGTAACCCTATATCTAAGATACGTAAATAGTATAGTGCCAGCCTAGTTATTATAGTTTTATATATTATTACTGCCTAGAGAGATAACTATAACTTATTATTTAAAGACTTACTACTTATAACGCAAGCGTAGGCACCGCTAAGAGTTATAATATACTATTTAACGGCGGATGTTTCTTCAGGCATAGAACAACTAACTTAGGATAAGTAGCTAGAAATAGAAACGTTAGAAAACTAAACCGCTTATAATGCTTTAAATGCTAGTTAGACTCTTATAGATAAAGTAAAAACTTCTTACCTATAGTTCTCCAACAGTGTTTTACTACTTAAAAAGGGCAATTTTTTAGTTAGTACCCCAGCTGCCTTAGTAATAAGATTTATTATAATTATAATATCTAAATGCCTAAAACAGCGTGTTATTAACAACTTTATAATTACTAGAAGTATCTATTACTTCTTATTTAGTGGTAAGCGGGAAGATAAAGGTTAGTAGTTAGTTAAGACTATATTTTTTAGTAGGGTTTTATAGGATAAGTTTTATAATAAGAAGAATAAAGAGACTATAGTTAACTAATTTCTTTATTTTTATAAAGGTACTATACCAAAATACCTTAGATTCTTTGCCTAGGCTATATTAGGGACTCTAATAAAAAATAGTGTTGTAAATATGTATTGGTATATTATAAGTGGCCTTATAGATCCAGATTAGGTAAATGTTAAAGACAATAGCATTTTAAAAAATACACGCCTGTTAAAGTTAAAAAAAATAGTAAAGCTATAGAGTTATTTTTTAAAATAAGGAAAGAGTAACCCTAAAGGGGTTTTGCAGTCTATAGTATATAAAGAATTAGTTTAGGTTAGTAAAGAAATACTTATAAACTTTAAAATTCGCCATACCTTAAATACTATTGGCTTTAACGGAAAAAAATTAAAAGTTATTCTGGGCAAGCTCTGTATTTACTACCTAAACTATAAGTATAGAACTAAAGAAATTAAATTGCTATAGGGTATAGAAGGTATAATAGCGTCAGAAATAGAAGAAGTATTTCTATAAAAAATAGTTAAATAGAAAGAAGATAGTTCTCTTAAGGGGAAACAACCAGTATAAATAGCTAGCAGCTCCTCGAGCACCTACTTTATATACTATATTGCAGCGATAACGCCCGGGTTATTTTTATAGAGGGATAGATATAATAAAGATCTAGCAGATATTAACAAAATTGACATATAAGTAAAATTTTACGCAAAATTAATTAAATCTCCTAATAGAAGCATCTTAGATAAGAATAAAGAGGAAATTCTTTACGGCGACGTAAAGTTTAAGGCGGTTTTAGTTATCTATAAAGAAGTTATATAATTAAAAAACGGTAGGGGGTATTATAGCAAGGTTATTATTAGCACTAATTTCCTAACTATTAGGGCGGTATATATGGCAGTAAGTAATAAAACACTCTATCTTTACCTCTTAATAGCAGCTCGCTTAACCGGAACTCTAAGCTAATACTTATTTTAGGCCTTGGTTGCTAAATATAGCGAGGATGCCATTATATACCTCCCTAGAGAAACACCACTAAAGTAAAAAAAACAGCATAATTAATAACTTATAAAGGAAGCTAAGCGGGCTATAGATTCTTTTTTTATCCCTAAAGGCTATTATAGAGGGTATTACTCTTAATAAGGTATACTTTATTATACTTATAGAGCTTAATCCGTCCTTTAGTAAATAGTAATAGTTTATATACCGCATCTACCGAATTAGCTAAGAAAATCCTCTTATAATAGTATATATTTTATATAACACGGCTTTCTATATTAAGATTAGAATTTTAAATAAGTTTAAGTTTAAGAAGACCGCTATAGATAAAATACTAAATATAGATATAAACAAGCCAGGGAGTTTAAAGGAGCAGCTAGTAGAAGTGCTCTAAATTATAGTAATAAGGTATTTTTAAGATTTTTAACGTAGAATTAGGTAATATACTAGGTAATTTACCGTAAAGTCTTATTTAGTGGAAGAAGTATACTAGGCTATTGTTTTAAGAATTGGGCAATATAGTGGGTAATATACCGCAGTGTTATGGCTAATAGAAGGCATATACTAGGATTTTTTTTAGTGGAATTATAGGTTTTAGCGATGTGCCGTAGTCTTACGGTTAATGGATAGCATATACTAGGTTATTTTTTATAAAATAGGGCAATATATTGGTAATATGCCGCAATTCTTTTATTAATAAAAGAAGTGTACTATCTTGCTATTTAAAGAACCGGGTAATGCATAGGCTGGTATATTATAGTGCTTTATTAATAAGCGACGCCTACTAGCTTATAATATAGGAACTAGGTAATAAGCGACTAAATATATTACAGTGCTTTATTAATAAGCAATACTTACTAGTTTGCTATTTAAGGACCTAAGTAATACGCTAGGCAATGTGTTATAGTGCTCTATTAATATAATAAGCCTATTAGCTCGCGACATAGAAACTAGGCAATATGTAAACTAATATATTAGAATACTCTGCTAGTAGGCAACGTCTGCTAGCTTATAATTTAAAGAATTAGGTAATGTGCCTAGCAATATACAGCAATTTCATGCTTAGTAATAGAAGTTTACTAGTATACCGCTTAAAGAACTAGGTAATATAATAGGTAATATATATAGCAATTTCGCGCTTAGTGGTAGAAGTTTACTAGCTTGCCGCTTTAGGAACTAGGCAATATATTAGGTAATATACAGTAATTTTATGCCTAATAATTAAAGTATACTAATTTGCCGCTTAAGGAACTAGGCAATATACTAGGTAATATACGGCAATTTTATGCTTAATAATAGAAGTCTGCTAACTTACCGCTTAAAGAACTAGGCTCTGTTAAGAAAATAGTATAGCTTACTCCTCTTACTAAAATAGGTATATTAGGATTATTATTTTTTAGTAGGTTATTATAGATTGCTATAATTTACTATAAGCTATATAGTCTATACAATTTCTATAACTACCTATAGTCTTAGAGTTTTTTTATGGCAATTTATAGGTTCTATAACAACTACGCGAGCAATTTGCCGCAAGTTGCTACAAATCGCCAAAATCGCGACTTAAGCGAGTTACGCAAACCCCAATTTTTGGCTGTAACAACGTGCCCGAAAAAAAATCCTAATATTAGCATTATAATACCTTTTTATCTTTTCTTATATTAACTTTGCTATAAAATAAAGGTCTTTATAAAGATTTATTAGAGTCTCTATTCTCTACTTTATTATAGTATTAATTTTCTTCGCTTATTTTAGTAATAACAATATTTTAGGCCTATATCCGTAATTTTCCTAAAATGGTAATATCTTTATACCTTTCTATAGTATCGCATTATATATAAACTATATAATTAGTAGTAGCGATACCTAATTATTCTATACGTAATTAATATAATGCCTTAAATACTACTCTAGCGTCTAATTTAATCTTTTCGTTTATCTATCTGTCTATAGATAATATACGGTAAAAGTTACTGCTCTAACTCCCTATTCCGCTAAGAATACTTCCTAAAATATTACTATAAATCTTAGATCTCTATCCGATATAATCTTACTTAGTACTCTATATCTTATAAACACTTCTTTAATATAAATTCTAGCAATAAATTCTACTAAGATTTCTTCTATACATACTATAAAGTAGCCCTATTTAGTTAACTTATCTACTATTATAAGGATTATATTATGCTCCTATCCAATAATAGAATTATTTAACTTTAGTAACTTTATAATAAAGTCCTATAATATTAACTTCTATAGACGTTCTAGTACTTTAATATGCTATAGCTTTCTATACGGCTTATACTTTATTAGCTTATTCCTTTAATAATTTAGACACTCTTTTATAACTTTTCTTACTAAGCCCTAGATTCTATAAATAATATACTTCTCTTAAAGTCTTAACACTAAGCCTATAGCTCTATTATGTCCCTATATTATTCCCCTATAGAAATCTTTAACAAATTCCTTTACTATTCCCCTTAGGATATACGTGTTTATTTTCTACTTATACTAGTCTATTTTTAGGTCCTTAAATTACGCTTCTTAGATTCTTTTTATCTAATCACTCTCCGGTAGCTTGTACTCTTAAGTTACTATAATTTTAGGATAATTATATCTAATTAATCTATTATTATCCCTACGTAGTATTACTCCTAATAGTTTCTTATTATTTTATAGTTTAGCTTTTCTGCTTAATACGTCTACCCTTATATTCTTAGTGCCTTTAGTATACTAAATCTTAAAATAGTATTCTGTAAGTATCTCTGCCCATTTAACCTATCTTTAGTTAAGTTTTTTTATTATTAGGAACCCCGTTAGGTTCTTATAATCCGTCTTAACTATAAATAATAACTCCTTATTATAGATGTTATAGTTTAACTCTAGTAGTATTATCTTCCGACTATAGTATGCTATTAGGTGCTATACGTTCCTATACTTCTATAATAAGCATACTCCTAGTATAAAGTCTAATATATTTATTTCTATAACCGTTTCTAACCCTAGTTAATAAATTTTAAAAATTAATTCCTAGGTAAATAACTCCTTAAGTTCCTTAAATAACTTCTTTTACTTATTTCCCTATATTTACGGTTTCTCTTTCTTTATAAGCCTAGTAAAGGGTTTAATATTCTTTAACTACTATACTATAAACCTTTTATAGTAATTGCAAAACCCTAAAAATAACCTTAACTATATTACGTTCTCTAGTTCTTATTAACTTACTATAGCTTCTATTTTCTTTAGGTCTATACTAATATAACCTAGTTTAATAATAAATTCTATAAATTTAGTCTTTCTAGTAAAGAACTCGTATTTCTTAATTGCTACTAGTATCTGCTCTTTTTATAGTCTCTTTAAGACCTATTTAATATATTCTCCGTATTCTTCCTTAGTTATTAAGTAGATAATAATATTATTAAGATATACTATAATAAACTTATTAAGGTGTTCTCCTAATATACTATAATTCGCTTCTAGAATATTACTAGTATATTTATAAGTCTAAATTATATAACTAATAGTTTATATAGTCCTTCCTTTAGCCTAAAGGCTGCCTTTTATTTATCGCCTTCCTTAATCCTAATCTAATAGTACGCCTATCTTAAATCTATCTTTATAAAGATTTGCGCGTTACCTATTTAGTCCTAAATTTCGCTAATTAAGGGTAAAGGATACCTATTCTTTCTAGTAAATGCTATTTAACTATCTATAGTTAATATATAGCCTAAGTTTTCCGTTCGTCTTTAGTATAAATAGTACTAGATAACCTGCTAATAACTATAATGGTCTAATATATCCTTTTTATAGGGTTTCCTAAACAATCTCTTTAAGTGCTCTTAACTCTTCTTTAGTTAGCTTATAAATTAGAAAAAAACTTTAAAATCGTTCCTAGTTTTAATTCTATTTTATAGTCCCATGCTATATATTTTAACAGCTTTTTACTTTCTAAACTTTATAATTTTTTCCCATACTTATAGTATCTCTTTAGTATATACTAGGATAACCCCTTCTCGGTTTCCTTATATATTACTCTAACTTAGTACTATACTAACTTAGTTACTATATACCTCTTACGTTATTAAGTCTCTTTAATATTAACCTAATCTATAATCTAATTAATCTTTAGATTATATTTCTATAACTAAGGCATTCCTAATAGTAGGATATTAAAAGACATCTTAATTTATCTCCCTTTAATGGTTATCTAAATAGGTCCTATTTTAAGGTTAATAATATCTCCTCTATAGGCTATCGGATCTCCTAAAATTATAACTAATAGATAAGGGTACTCCTTCTATCTATAAGGTAGTCCTATCCGCTTAACTATTACTAATAAGATATAGTTCCTTATTACTCTACTATTTATTAATACTTTAAACTATTAATCTTACCAATTAACTTATAAATTTAGGTATTATCCTTAAATTCCTTTAAGGGTCTAAGGCTCTACTACTA
>Ga0307515_10019912_pt1 | contig 12026 bp, 10 predicted proteins | sample 17_EM_MG_FD_194513 | JGI IMG/M metagenome (GOLD analysis project Ga0307515, IMG submission 194513) | Populus trichocarpa ectomycorrhiza microbial communities from riparian zone in the Pacific Northwest, United States - 17_EM | ecosystem: Host-associated > Plants > Roots > Unclassified | place...
CACGCTGTCGGCCCGCCCGGTCTCGGGCAGGCCGTGCCGCGCCTGCACGACCCGGACCGCGCTGTCGGTGGCGGCGTCGAAGACACCGGTCTGCGTCACGCCGGAGTGACCCCGCTCCTGCAACATCTTCTGCAGGCCGGTCACCGGGTCACCGGTCGAGGTGGCATCCAACGGGACGACCAGCCGCTCCCAGGTGGCGTTCGTGACCTCGCCGAGCGGGGCGGCCGGCAAACCCTGCGTCGCCTGGAAAGCCTGCACCGCGGCGACGCTGATCGGCCCGAAACCGCCGTCGGGCGTGATCGTGTATCCGCGCGATCGCAGCAGAAACTGCATGGTCGCCACCACCGTGCCGGCGCTGGTGGACATGATGTTCGGCCACGTCCGCGGCGAATCTCCATCATGGAGCGCCATCGTAGAGGGGAAATAGCGCCGTTCCCGCGGCCGAAAGAGTGGCAATGATCATGGAACCTTTTCCGACTACCTTTATCGGCCGATCGGGATGTCCGTGATCCGCAGCTTGTCGGGCACATCGACGGTGATCGTCCGCGTGCCCGTCGGCGGTGCCGGGAACCAGAGAGACAACACTCGCTCGCTGGCCGGCGGGATCGCCTGGTTGAGCAGCCGGTCACAGAGGCAGCGGTGATCGCCGGGCGCTATCTCATAGTCGAGGCCGTAGGAGGCGGTGCCGCCCTGCAATAGCCGCACGCCGGCGGCGCCGTACCGGGCGAACGGATCGAACTCGGCGCGGACCGTGAAGGCACCCTGTCCCAGGAGATCGTGGATCGTCGCCTTGCGCTCGCCGACGTTGCGGGCCACGAGGTTCACCAGCAGAAACGGCCCGCGCAGCGTCGCCGCACCCGGGACGAAGCGAATGACGCCCCGGTTCAGCGGCAGGGCGACCTCGACCCCGTCCGGTGCCGAGCCCTGAACACCCTTGGTCTTCGGCAGGGCGGCCTCGGGCGGCGCAGCGGCGGGCCGATCCCGCGCGGGAAACGTGATGGTGACCCGCCGGTTCAGCGCCCGGTTGCCGGCCGAGTCGTTGGGCGCGGCCGGCTCGGTCTCACCCTTGGCGACCACCGACTTCGGCCAGGTGGCATCCGGCAACAGGCCCCGCAGCGCGTCGGCAACGGCCTGCGCCCGCCGCTGCGAGAGCGCCTGATTGTGCGCAGCCGTGCCGGTGTCATCGGTATGCCCGGTGACTGTCAGCGGACCGGCCCCGGCAGCCCGCAACTCGTCGACGGCCGCGGCTACCGTCCTGGTGGCGGCGGGGGTGAGTTGCGCGTTGTCGAGCCGGAACAGCACGTCGGTGTCCAGGCTGAGGTCAACCATCTCGGCTGTCCGGCGGGTACGCAACGCCACATCAAGCCGCTCGGTGTAGGCGTCGAGGCCGGCGGCGTGCGACGGCCCGGCGGCGGCCAGGTCGAGCGGCCGCTGCACACGACCGAGGGCATCGCGCCCGGCCGGCGGCGCGGGCACCGTCCCCTCGACGACCGGTACGTCGGCGAACACACCCGCATAGGGCAGCATCACCGACAACCTCTCCACGGCGGTCGGAACCCCGGTGAACGCGGCCTGCAGCGGCTGCGTCTCGCCGGCCTCGATCCGAAGCAGCCCGGTGCAGACGCAGCCGTCCCCGTCGCGGCTCTCGGCGACCAGATAGACCCGCCGCCCGGCCTCATCGACAAGCCGCGCCGCATCGAACGAGGTAGCCAAGGCGGTGGAGAAATGCCGACTCACCACCACGGCGCCGCCGCCGGCCGGGCGCTCAAGTCTGGTCTGCACGGTGAGAACGACGGCGTCACCGGACCGGACCAGCGGACCCACGCTCATGGAGAGCATATCGCCGCCCGCGTCGACGGTCCTCACCTGCGCGGGAAGGCTGGAAGCTGACGGCAAGGCGGCGCTCGGAGAAGCCGACGTCGCCGCCACCGTAGGCGCCGAGCCGCCGGTGCATCCGCCGACCAGCAGCGGCACCAAGGCGACCAACACACCCGGACGCCTCACCTGACCTCCCCGTCCCTCCTCGTCGCCATCGGTGACTCACGACGAGCCTAGCCACTCACGGCCTCGCCGATCGCCCGCCGTAGTCAGACACCCGCCTTGGCCGCGGCGGCGAGCAGGTTTTCCGCCGCGAGGCGCAGGCCCTCGATCTGGTCGAACTCCTGGTCCTCGTGCTCGATGTTGACCGCGATGTCGGGGTCCACGGCGTGCAGGGCCTGCAGGAATGGCACCCAGAAGTCGTCGACGCCATGGCCACGCCCGACCGCGACGAACTCCCACGACGGGCTCTTCGGCCATCCGTTGAGGGTGTTCTCGCCGCCGAGGTTGAGCGGCTTCGCGTCGGCCGGCGTGCGGGTGAAGCGGTCGTCCAGCACGCCGTACACCTTGACGTTGTCGGGGTTGATCCTGGTGTCCTTGGCGGCGGCGTGGAAGACCAGGTCGCCGAGGTACTGCACGCAGGCGACCGGGTCCATGCCCTGCCAGAACAGGTGGCTGGGGTCCATCTCGGCGCCGACGTGGGTGGCGTTGGTTTGCTCGACGAGGCGGCGCAGCGTGGGCGGGTTGAAGACGATGTTGTGCGGGTGCATCTCGATGCATACCTTGACGTCCGCGGCGGCGGCGCGGGCGTTGATGTCCTTCCAGAACGGGATCGCCACCTCCTGCCACTGGTAGTCGAGAATGTCGAGGTATTGGCTGTCCCACGGGTTCACGACCCAGTTGGCGGCCGTGCCGCCGGCGTGGCCCGCAGGCAGGCCGGACATGGTGACAACGCGCGTGACGCCGAGCGCCGCGGCGACCTCGATGGCGCGGTGCAGATCTGCGGCGTGCTGCGGGCCGACCTGCGGGTCCGGGTTGAGCGGGTTGCCGTTCACGTTGAGCCCGGTCAGGGCGATGCCGGCCTGGGTGAAGCGGGCGAGGTAGTCCTCCCGGGCGGCGGCGCTGGCCAGGATGTCGTCGATGGGTAGGTGCGGGGCGGGGACGAACCCGCCGGCGTTGACCTCCGCGCTGGTGAGGCCCAGCTCGCCGAGGATCTTGAGGGTCTCGTCGAGGGAGCGGTCGTGCAGGCACGCGGTGTAGGCGCCGAGCTTCATGGAGGCTTGCCTTTCGGGTCTCAGAGGAGGACGGGCTTGTCGGTGGCGGACACGACCGCGTCGAGTACGCGGAGGTTGTGCAGCCCGTGCGCCAGGTCCGGGCAGGGCGGCAGCTTCTCGACGCCGGCGATCTGGTCGAGGAAGGCCCGGGCCTGGAACACGAAGAAGTCGTTCTGCCCGTGGCCGACGGTCGGGAAATCCATCGGCAGCCCGCGGGCGATGTAGGGGTGCTCCGGCCCGATGAAGACCTGGCGGGCGCCGTTGACGCCGGCCGCGGGCGTGTCGTCGATGATGCTGAACTCGGCGGGCCGGACCAGGTCGAACGACGCGGTGCCGCGCTCGCAGAACAGGTTGATCCGCAACGTGTTGGCGTGCCCATACGCGACCCGCGACAGCGAGTAGGTGCCGAGCGCGCCGTCGCCGTAGGTGGTGGTGAACGTGCAGATGTCCTCGTTTTCCACCGGGACGAGCTCGTCGCTGAGCGCCACCCCGCCGGCGTGCCCGACGGCGACCCCGAGCGGTTTGGGCCGGGACGTGACCAGCGTGCTCATCGACGTGCCCTGCACGCCGGCGGTCGGCCCGCAGAAGAACTCGCCCAGGTCGACCATGTGGCTGCCGATGTCGGCGAGCACCCCGGAGCCCGGGCCGCCCAGGTAGCGCCAGCTCATCGGCCGCCGCGGGTCGAAGCCGTAGTCGCACCAGTAGTTGCCGACGATGTGCCGCACCCGGCCGAGACCGCCGTTGACGACCTGCTCGCGGATGGCGTTGAGAGCGGGGGAGCGGCGGAAGGTGAAACCGACAGCGGCGACCCGATCGGTGGCCGCGGCGGCGTCGACCATGGCCTGGGCATCGGCGATGCTGGGGGCGAGCGGCTTCTCGCAGAGGACGTGCTTGCCGGCGGCGAGCGCCGCCGCCACGATCTCGCGATGCAGGTCGTTGGCGACCGCGACCGTGGCATGGGCGCGGCCGACCATGCCGGCACCGATGACGGCCACACCGGGTGAAGAAGCAGTCACGTGAGGACCTCCACGGGAGGGGTTTTTAAAGCGCTTTAACTTCGAGTACTATCCAAGTCGATCTCGTTGTGTGTCAAGGGTGTTACCGGAGGTTTCGAAAGTGGATCAACGGCCCCGCCTCGATGATGTTGCGGCCCGCGTCGGCGTCTCTACCGCGTCGGTCTCCCTGGTGCTGCGCGGTGCGCCGGGCCCGAGCGCCGAGACCCGCCGCCGCGTCCTCGAGGCGGCGGCTGAGCTGGGCTATCGTGCCGATCGCACGGCGAGCCTGCTGGCCCGTCGGCGCCGGCATCTGCTCGGCGTGATGCTCGACATCCGGAGCCCGTTTCACGCCGAGTTGGTCGAGGAGATCCAGGCGGAGGCGGACCGGATCGGCTACGAGGTGGTGCTCTCCACGCTCACCCGGCACCGCGACGAGGATCGGGCCATCGAGACGCTGCTCGACTTCCGCTGTGAGGCCGTACTGTTGCTCGGCCCGGACGCCGCGGACCAGCGGCTCGGCGCCCTTGCCGCCCAGGTCGCGGTGGTCGCGATCGGCCGGCGGGTCGCCGCGGGCGACGTCGACGTCGTCCGCTCGGCCGATCACGTCGGGGTCACCGAGGCGCTGACCCACCTGATCGATCTCGGACATTCCCGCATCGCGTTCGTCGACGGCGGCCGTGGTGTGGTCGCGGCCGCGCGGCGTCGCGGCTACCGCGACGGCATGCGCCGCGCCGGGCTCGCCGAGCAGATCGCCATCATCCCCGGGGACCACACCGAGGAGGGCGGCATCCGCGCGGGGCAAAAGCTGGCGGCCGACCGCGATCGACCGACGGCCGTGGTGGCTTCCAACGACCGCTGCGCGGTCGGCCTCATGGATGCCTTCGTCCGGGCCGGGATCGACGTTCCCGGACAGATCTCGGTCGTGGGGTACGACGACAGCACGCTCGCTCGGCTAGCCCACATCGACCTGACGACGGTCAACCAGGACGCCGCGGCCCAGGCCCGACACGCGGTGATCGCCGCAGTCCAGCGGCTGGACGAGGGCCGCAAGCAGCGGCTGGAGGTGGTGCTCAGCCCGCATCTCGTGGTCCGCGGCAGCACCGCCGCGCCGCAGGGTGACTCGCTTGCCGGGCGGGGCTAGGTTTCGGGCGGGCTAGGTTTCGGGCGGGCTAGGTTTTCGGGCGCTGGTCGACGATGCGGCGCATCTTGCCCATCGAGCGTTCCACCCCGTCGGGCTCGATCACGTCCACCGTGACACTCACGCCAATCGTGTTCTTGACCAGGGTGGCCAGCTCCCGCCCCGCCAACTCGGCGGCCGCGGTCGAGACTCCCGGCCGGCGCTCCACCTTCACCGTCATCGCATCGAGGCGCCCCTCCCGGGTCAGCAGGCACTGGAAGTGCGGCGCCAGCGGCGGCGTGCGCAGGATCAGCTCCTCGATCTGGGTCGGGAACAGATTCACCCCGCGCAGGATGATCATGTCGTCCGTGCGGCCGGTGATTTTCTCGATGCGGCGCATCGGTCGGGCCGTGCCCGGCAGGAGCCGGGTCAGATCTCGGGTTCGGTAGCGCACGACCGGCATCGCCTCCTTGCTCAGCGACGTGAAGACCAGCTCGCCGGTCTCGCCGTCGGGCAGCACCTCGCCGGTCAGCGGATCGATGATCTCGGGGTAGAAGTGGTCCTCCCAGACGTGCAGGCCGTCCTTGGTCTCCACGCACTCCATCGCGACACCGGGACCCATCACCTCGGACAGGCCGTAGATGTCGACCGCGTGGATGTCGAGCTGCTGCTCGATCTCCTGCCGCAGGTCCTGGGTCCACGGCTCGGCGCCGAAGATCCCCACGGCCAGCGACGTGCCGCGCGGATCGACGCCCTGCCGGCGCATCTCGTCCACGATCGCCAGCATGTAGCTGGGCGTGACCATGATGATGTCCGGCTTGAAGTCGTTGATCAGCATGACCTGGCGCTCGGTCATGCCGCCGGACACGGGGATGACCGTGCAGCCCAACTCCTCGGCGCCGTAGTGCGCCCCGAGCCCGCCGGTGAACAGGCCATAGCCGTACGCGACGTGGACTCGGTCGCCGGGGCGTCCGCCGGCCGCCCGGATCGAGCGGGCCATCAGCGCGGCCCAGGTCCGGATGTCTTTGCTGGTGTAGCCGACGACGGTGGGCCGCCCGGTGGTGCCGGAGGACGCGTGCAGCCGGGAGATCTGCTCGCGAGGCACGGCGAACATGTCGAACGGGTAGTTCGCCCGCAGCACTGCCTTGTCGGTGAACGGAAACTTCGCCAGGTCGCTCAGCTCGCGCAGATCGTCGGGATGGGCCTGGACCTCGTCGAACATCTTGCGGTACTGCGGCACGTTCTCGTACGCATGCCGAAGCGACCAGCTCAGGCGCTGCAGCTGCAGCGCCTGCAGCTCGTCCACGGACGCCCGTTCGATCGGGTCCAGATCTTCCGGCTTCGGGGTGCGGTCCTGCATGACGATCTCCTTAGGAAGCCTCACTGCCTCGTGCGTAGGCCATCGAACGCGATCAGGGTGACTGCGTCGGCCAGTTCTTCCGCGCCGCCGCGGCGCGGGCTGTACCACTCGATCAACGAATTGACCATGCCGAACAGCAGGCGGGCGGCGGTGGCCGCGTCGACGTCCGGGCGGATGGCGCCCTCGGACTGCGCCTGTTTGACCAGCTCGGTGACCTTGGCGTCGAAGACCCGACGGCGCAGCAGGGCCTGCTGCTCAACCGCGGTGTTCCCGCGTACGCGGAGCAGCAGCGTCACGTAGGCCAGCCGTTCCGCCAGCACCAGCACGCTGCGCCGAATCAGCGCTTCCAGCCGGTCGAGCGCGGGCGCCTCCAGCCGTTCCACCTCGGCCATGGCCTCGTCGAGGCCGTCCAGCGCCTGGTCGACGGCCATCCGGAGCAGCTCCTGCTTGCCGGACACGTGGTGGTAGATGCTCGACTTGGTGATGCCGAGCCGCTTCGCCAGGTCGTCCATGCTGGTGGCCTCGTAGCCGCGCTCGTTGAACAACCGGACCGCGGCCGCGAGCACCGCCCCGAGGTCGTGGCCGGGCCGCCCGCGGCGCGGCCTGTTGCGTTCCGCTAGTCGCTGGACGACCTGCTCGGCGTCGGCGGCGCCGATCTCGCCGGTCATGCCGGCCTTCCCGGGCTGACCACGCGGCTGCGGCCGCGGAACTCGGCGATCACGTCGCCGTCGCGGGTCACCGTGACGTCGTAGACGCCGCTGCGCCCGCTGACCGAACGCTCCTGGGCGTGGGCCTCAAGCTGGTCGCCCGCGGCGGTCGGCCGTAGGAAAATGACGTCGGCGCCGGCCGAGACGGTGACCGGGCCGTGGCTATTGCACGCGCACGCGAAAGCAGTGTCGGCCAGCAGGAACACGAAGCCGCCGTGGGTCATGCCGTGCCCGTTGACCATGTCCGCGGTAACCCGCATCCGGACGACGGCGAGGCCGTCGCCCGCGGACATCAGCTCCATGCCCAGAGCCTGTGAGGCCTTGTCGCGGTCAAACATCTCATGTGCTGCCGTACGTGCCATATCGCCGCCGTTCCCGGCCCAGGTGTTGATCTAGCCCAGAAGCTTGATCTAGCCCAGATGCTTGATTACCGACCGGATGGACGGTAAAGATGAGTACAGCCAACCGCACAGGAGCCCAGATGACAACCCCCGCCGAGTTCTACGAGACGCACCGAGAGCTGCTCGACAAGGCGATCGAGGTGGCCGGCGCGCGCGACTACTGGTCTGCCTTCCCGGAATCCCCCAGCAAGTCCGTGTATGGCGAGGACGCGGCCCCGGCCGGTGAGCGCGCGTTCCAGGCCCTCCTCGGGGCGGAGTTCCCGATCGAGGTGCCGGGCGCGTCCGGCACGGTGGCCACCGAGCGCTCGCCGTACGGCATCGCCCTCGACATCCGCTACCCGAAGGCCGACCCCGCCGAGCTGGTCGCGGCAGCCCGCGCCGCCACACCGGCCTGGCGCGCCGTCGGCCCGCAGGGCCGCGCCGGCGTGGCCGCGGAGATCCTGCGCCGGATCAATGCGCGCATCTTCGAGCTGGCCCACGCGGTGCAGCACACCACCGGTCAGGCGTTCGTCATGGCCTTCCAGGCCGGCGGCGCGCACGCGCAGGATCGCGGCCTGGAGGCGGTCGCCGTGGCGCTCGCCGAGTCGACCCGCATCCCGGCCCTGACGACCTGGAGCAAACCGCAGCGCGGCGCCGACCCGCTGCGGCTGGCCAAGACGAGCACGGTCGTCGGCCGCGGCGTCGCGCTGGTGATCGGCTGCAACACCTTCCCCACCTGGAACGGCTATCCCGGCCTGTTCGCGAGCCTGGTCACCGGCAACGCGGTGATCGTCAAGCCGCACCCCGGCGCGGTCCTGCCGCTGGCCATCACCGTGCAGATCGCCCGCGAGGTGCTGGCCGAGGCGGGCCAGGACGCCAATCTGGTGACCCTGGCCGTCGAGGAGCCCGGCGAGGGCATCGCCGCCACCCTGGCCACCCACCCCGACGTGCGGATCGTCGACTTCACCGGCTCCAGCGAGTTCGGCAACTGGCTCGAAGCCAACGCCCGCCAGGCCGTGGTCTACACCGAGAAGGCCGGCCTCAACACGATCATCGTCGACTCCACCGACGACTACCGGGGCATGCTGCGCAACCTGGCATTCTCGCTCTCGCTCTACAGCGGTCAGATGTGCACCACTCCGCAAAATCTGCTGATCCCCTCCGCCGGCATCGAGACCGACGCCGGCCACCGCAGCGTCGACGAGTTCGGTGCCGACCTGTCCGCGGCGCTCGAGAAGCTGCTCGGCGACCCGAAGCGGGCCGCCGGCACCCTCGGCGCGATCGTGAACGACGGCGTGCTGGCCCGGCTCACCGAGGCGGCCGGCGGGCCGAACGTCATCCACGCCTCGACGGCCGTGGCCGACGAGCAATTCCCGGACGCGACCATCCGCACGCCGGTCGTGCTGCGCCTCGACGTGTCCGACGACAAGACGTACACCCACGAGTGGTTCGGGCCGGTCTCGTTCGTGATCACCACTGACTCCACGCAAGACAGCCTCAACGTCTTCACCGAGACGGTGCGGCACCACGGCGCGCTCACCGCCGCCGTCTATTCCACCTCGCCGGAGGTCCTCGACGCCGCGCGTGAGGCCGCGCTCGACGCCGGCGTGCACCTCTCGCAGAATCTCACCGGCGGTGTCTTCGTCAACCAGACCGCCGCGTTCAGCGACCTGCACGGCGCGGCCGCCAACCCGGCGGCGACCGCATCGCTCACCGATCCCCACTTCGTTACGGGCCGCTACTTCACGTTGCAGTCGCGTTACCACGTCACCGAGGAGAGTTAATGCCCGAGGCTTATCTGGTCGGCGGCGTCCGCACCCCGCAGGGCAAGTACGGCGGTGCCCTGTCCGGGGTGCGCCCGGACGATCTCGCCGCGCTCGTCGTCCGCGAGGCGGTGAGCCGCGGCGGCGTGCCCGGCGAGGCCATCGACGAGGTGATCCTCGGCGCCGCCAACCAGGCCGGCGAGGACAACCGCAACGTGGCCCGGATGGCCGTGCTGCTCGCGGGCCTGCCCGACACGGTCCCCGGCTACACCGTCAACCGGCTCTGCGCGAGCGGGCTCACCGCGATCGTCTCGGCCGCGCAGGCCGTCCGCAGCGGCGAGGCCGACCTGATCGTGGCCGGCGGAGTCGAGTCCATGACCCGCGCGCCGTGGGTCATGGCCAAGCCCGGCACCCCATGGGCCCGCCCCGGCGAGGTCGTCGACTCGTCGCTGGGCTGGCGTTTCGTCAATCCACGATTCGCCGCGCACGACAAGGACACCGGCAACGCCGCCGCGGAGCGGCGGGTCACCCTCTCGATGGGGGAGACGGCCGAGGAGGTCGCCGCCCTCGACGGCATCACCCGGGCCGACAGCGACGCGTTCGCGCTGCGCAGCCACGAGCGTGCCATCGCGGCGATCGACGCGGGCCGCTTCGACGCCGAGATAACCCCGGTCGCGGTCAAGGACGGCGAGGTCAGCACCGACGAGATCCCGCGCCGGGGCAGCAGTCTTGAGCGCCTGGGCGCGCTACGCCCGGTCTTCCGCGCGGGCGGCGTCGTCACCGCCGGGTCGTCGTCGCCGCTCTCGGACGGCGCGGCCGCGATCGTGGTGGCCAGCGCGGAGGCCGTCCAGCGATACGGCCTGACCCCGCGCGCCCGCATCGTCACCTCGGCGAGCGCCGGCGTGCCGCCGCACATCATGGGCCTCGGTCCGGTCCCCGCCACGGAGAAGGCTTTGGCCCGCGCCGGTTGGGGCGCCGGCGATCTCGACGCGATCGAGCTCAACGAGGCGTTCGCGGTCCAGTCCCTCGCGGTCGTCCGCCGCCTCAAGCTCGACGAGGAACGGGTCAACGCCGACGGCGGCGCGATCGCCCTCGGCCACCCGCTCGGCTGCTCCGGCGCCCGGATCACGGTCACCCTGCTCGGCCGGATGGAACGCGAGAACGCCCGCCGCGGCCTCGCCACCCTCTGCGTCGGCGTCGGGCAGGGCGTCGCCATGCTGGTGGAGCGGGTCTGATGAGCACCGCCACGATCCAGGTCGAGGCAGCCGACGACCGCGTGGTCGTGACGCTGCACCGGCCGCACGCCCGCAATGCGATCAACGCGGCCATGGTGGGTGAGCTGCACGAGGTCTGCGCGACCCTGGAGGAACGGCCCCGGCTGCTGCTGCTCACCGGCGCCGACGGCACCTTCGCGGCCGGCGCCGACATCTCCGAGCTGCGCGAACGCGGCCACGAACAGGCGCTGCGAGGCATCAACAGCCGGCTGTTCGACCGGATCGCCCGGCTGCCGTTGCCCACGGTCGCGGCCGTCGACGGGTACGCGCTGGGTGGCGGCGCGGAGCTCGCCTACGCCTGCGACGTCCGGCTGGCCTCGCCCACGGCGACGTTCGGCAACCCCGAGCCGGGCCTGGGCATCCTGGCCGCGGCGGGCGCCTGCTGGCGGCTGCGCGACCTGGTCGGCGCGTCCGTGGCCAAGCAGGTGCTGCTGGCCGGCCGGCGCCTGGACGCCGACGACGCCTATCGGCTCGGCCTGGTGGCGGAGATCGCGCCGGCGGCGGAGTTGCTCAAACGGGCGCACGCGCTGCTCGACCGGATGGCCCGCTCGGGATCGCTGGCGCTACGCCTGACGAAGCTGGTCGCGGACGCGCCGGGCGGCCACCCGGCGATCGACGACCTGGCCCAGGCAATCCTCTTCGAGTCCGAAGACAAGCGCACCCGCATGGACAGCTTCCTAGCAGGGGATCGTCGATGATTGCCCTCCCGGAGCGACCTCTGGAGTGTCCCGATCCGGGGAGGTCGGCAGCGTTCGGGGCCGAAATGCGCTGTTTTGAGGAGGGGGTAGACGCTGACTTGATCACTATTCGTAACCAGCCTGGCCGCCCCGCTGCGGATGTTGGAGAGGTAGGGCGAGCTCCGCACCCCTCCTCACCAAGGTCCACCGATGGGGGAGATTCCGCGATGCGCAGGGTCACCGCACGCACATCCGCAGCTCCCGCCGAGGACTCCGGACATGCCCTTGGCCAGGAAATATGCGAAATCACCACCTTGGGCGGGGGCCCGGCCTACGGGAGCCGGCAGGTAGGTCTGACGGCGCAGTCGCGGGGAGGTTTGGTGGTCGGCCGAGTGGCTTCGTCTTGCGCGGTTCTTGACCGTGGGGGAAGGCGTGGTGCCGATTCTGGCTCGCGGCGCGTTGGCCGCCGCCATCCCCGGGGTGCTGTCGGCGCCGGTGTGGGGGCGTCATGACGGCCATGCCGAAGGTTGTCGGTGTTGTGGGCGGCGGGCGGATGGGCGCGGGGATCGCGCAGGTCTTCGCCGGCGCGGGGTCGGCCGTGATCATTGTCGAGCGGGATCCCGAGGCCGGGGCGGCCGCCGTGGAGCGTGTTCGGATCGGG
>Ga0307515_10019913_pt1 | contig 12025 bp, 12 predicted proteins | sample 17_EM_MG_FD_194513 | JGI IMG/M metagenome (GOLD analysis project Ga0307515, IMG submission 194513) | Populus trichocarpa ectomycorrhiza microbial communities from riparian zone in the Pacific Northwest, United States - 17_EM | ecosystem: Host-associated > Plants > Roots > Unclassified | place...
TGGCTCACCTCGTGATTATTGGCTCTTGTTGTCGTCTAGTATATAACTACTCGAGGCTGGGTGCGAAGCCTGGAGTACAAGGGAAGGAGGGTCAAGGTCCAGAACCAGAACGACGCCTGAAACGGGAGATTAAAGGAATGTCTCATATGCCTACTCTGCATGGAATCGAATGGGTCGGGTCAGAATCAGTCATAATCGGATCCAACTCTCTCGGGTTCTGCCGTTAGGGCCTTCGAAGCCACACAGTCCTTGAATTTTCGGTTGCAATGGCCCTCACACCTAGGGGTAAAGAGTACACGGCTAGGTCTAGTCACTGTTTAGAGCCGGATTACGGTCAGGCAGCTGTTTACAGGTGATTAAAAAGGAATGTGTATTTGTTTGAGGTATAATGACTCCTACTGCAGCGAACGACGTGAAGGAAAGGAATATAACGCAATACCGCAAAGGGGGTATGCTTAATAGAACCAAGGCAGGCTCACATGCTATAATAGGACGGATGAGCGACCCTAGAGAGGAAAGCTGGTTGAGTTTCACCAATGAGCAGAATAAAAAAGGGCGACGAACATGGCGTAAGCGCTGTGCCTGCGGTCGTAATTCGCTCCTTCAAATATGCAACTCCCGAACTTTGCCTTACCAAGAATGATACATTGATAGTTGGCCCACTGCACCGAGCCCCCGAAGTCCCAATAGTCATAGGTGACGGTGTCAGGCGAGTTGTTGACAAACCAGGCTGCACAGTCTCCCCATACGTAGGGTCCGTCAATTTCCCCTATGTGTCAGAATCCAATCGAGCGTCCATCAGTTTGGTATTATAATCCTGTGGAAGCGAAGGCAACGTACCAGAATTGACAGTGAATTGCACAGCCCGGGAATAGAGCTCCTTATACAAGTGTTCGCAGTGTTCCGGGTTGGGGGCCGGGTTCTGTTTTATCGGTGTCCAATCTCCATCGCACCCGGTTTCGCAATTCGCGCCTTCAATATTTTTGTCGGCACGCTTTGAAAAGGTTGTGTTGGTAGACATGGAGTAGTTGCCAGTGTGAATCTTTCCATTTCGTGTGCCTTCCGAAACCTTGACAAGACCCATCCTCTCGAGGCGCTGCTTTAGGTCATGGACATCTGGAAGTAACGTTGCGTGATTGTGACGATAATGAAGGTAAAAGAGAGGGGCAAGAGTAGTCAGTGAGAGGGCGTCGACCTGTCGAACTGCTGACCTGCTGTGGTGGCGAGGGTTGGGTCAGACGCAGCTTTATTGACATCATCATTCTTGAGAGGGTTGCTGAAACTATCTCCACCAGGAGCTCGAATGTTAATTTCCGACCGCCGTTCAGGCAGACTACGAGCAACGACTGAGAGGGTACCAAGGGAAAGAGCAAGTGTTTTGATGATGGTGTATGGGCGCATGGTGGCACGCGCTCGTCTTTGCTATCTTTGCTGTGTGGTTTTACGCCGTTGAGATTTTGGTGGGCGAATGGAACCAGAAAGGAGACTGCAGGGATGTGCTTATATCAAGATTCCTTTGGTTAGCGGAAGGCAGGGCAGCACACAGCACATGGAACGCCTCACTCTAACGCCTCACACCGGGAGTAACACTGGAAGCTAAGAGGCGTGACCCACACCGATTAGCGGCTGTGCGGCTGATCTTGCCCGCGGGCGTGCGGGCGGGGGCAAGGGCCAGTCATCATAGACGGAAGAATAGCTAACCGTAATGTAAACCGGAAAAAATAGTATCCATACGTTCTTGGCTTAAAATCCAGAACACGCCATACCATAGCCTTGACCAGAGCAGCTAGCATCTCGTACTCATCAAGAAGGAGAGAATCGAATATATCAGGTATTGGAGAGCTTATGAGAACGCCCTGGCACTCGCGCATTGATGGGTGTGACTGGTAGGGAGTACGTAGGAAGCCCTGTACCAGACTAGTGTTTAGTTTTTATGATGTATGATGACGAAATGCAATGTTGGTTATAAATATATAGTCTCATTTGTAAATCCGATTGGTTTTCAGGCCACTAAATCTACAACGGCAAACGGGTAGCTGAGCAACACGAACCGTGTTATGACCAAACTCGCTGCTATTCCAATCGTCGATTTGTCCACACAGCATCCACAGGTCCATCCTCAATTCCGACTCCCGGTGAAATCTTCAAAATTGCTTTGTTGCGTCCTTTGTCATTTCTTTGTGCAAGAATCGATGGGAGACCACGAATCAAACCGGGGTTCCCAATATCTACTAAGTACAGAATCACTACACTACCTGGGTGGAGGAATCAGTAACTCCAACAGAAATCGCTTGATTTGCCCTTCGTGAGTGCCATGCTTATCTGTGGTATCTCGTTCGCCGGCAATGAAAATCCCAGATTATAAGATAGTGCTGTTAGGGTTCATCATTTTCCTTCTGCGTCGCTATGTAGTATTGTCCGATCCATATGTGAGCAAGACTGGGAACCTCGGCACGGGTGCTCAAATTGTCATGGCCACATGCCCAGGGCTATCCCTGCTCTCTGTGGCTGTTTATTGTGCCGGATGACTATGATTGCTAATTAATTCTATGTCCGATTCTCGGAGGCAGGCCGTGTTACGACCACAATCATTTCACTGGAGAACAAAGCGAAATCGACAAGCGATCAACTATCGACAACCGCCTCCAACGTCCAAAGCCGTCCCGACGCGATTACTGACCATCCAACGACGCGTATCGCCGCATCATCTTTCCACTCCCACCCCACATGGCGTACTCGTCGCTTTTCCCGACCCCCGCTCCCAGCAACCCAATTAGGTCAAATCACGTTCCCCCGCTTTCGCCGACGATCGGTAATAAACCGTAGTTAGATCACCGAGTTTGTTAGTGCTCCCTTTATGTATTCGGGCTCAGTCGTCTTCCAACTTCTGTACGTTTGGACTAGCTATTCTTCCGCACGTAGTCCTTCATTTAGTATTTAAGGACTATGTACATGTGCTAGAAGAGTCCAGTCGGAAAGTCGACTTAGTTCATTCCTTTCCTTTCGTTCTAAGTCTTCTGTCTCAACGATATATTCGTCCTGGGTGAACCCCGCAGCCCGACAGCAATACTTTCGGGATATCTGATTCTGCTAAGTTCAAACTTAACAGGGTGACACAACCGTGCACTTGTTTTGAGCGCCGTTACGTTGCACATGGGTCGAACTAAGATGGATATCCAGCCGCAAACACGTGGCCCACGAAAATTGCATGGCAACATCCGGACCTCTGACAACCCAGTCGGAACAGAGATGACCTGAATCGTTCCCATGCTTGACGACCTCGCAGGAATCAACTCCATCAAACTCGATCTGGGCGCGCTCAGAGAGCCAAGCATCACGGCAGAGGGCCAATGGATGCAACGTGGACCGCGGTGTTTCTCAGAAGGGGATGTCGTTATTGGAATCGAGGGAAATCGAAATTCTTTTTCGCATTCTGTGAGTAGTCAGAACCTCAAACAAGCACGTACATGAGCGACATAGGGTAAATGGCCACCCATTGATAGTCTGGGCGACGACGGTCATACAGTTCGTCGAGATACCGAGTCGCGGTGACACCAGGAGTGATGTAGATAGATCGGGTCGCTAAGGCGACTAGGTAAATGGCTGTCCTTTGAGAACCTGAGCGACTATGACTGCGCCGTTCGTTGAAGTACTGAGTCGCAGGAGAAGTAAACTGAAGTCACTGAGACTGCGAACCATGAACCATGAACCACAAAGCACAACGATTAATGATGAACTGGCGGCGAGGTAGACGACCAGAACACCGTAGAGAGTGCAAGAGACGGCTCGAGTTTACGTTCGGGCGGATGACAGATATGACGAGTAGAAACCAAAACTGGGACAAATACAAGCCAAGAAGAACGATACAAGGATAGATCTTTTCCTGCGATTGATTATAATACTTGCTTCTTTTTAGATAGGAGTAGGGGGCTTATGTATATATGTACATAGAAACGAAAAATGTTCGAGAAGAAAATTGAAACGGTGACAACCGGAGCTCCAGAAACAATCGCACGGTAATAAATGCACTAACAATCGAGACGAGAACACCAGTATTCCAACGATCGACGAATTGCGTCGTACTAGGCTGAGCCTGAGCGTAGCCTGAAGCTCCACGGAATAAAGTGCGACGGAGTTCGCGAGTACTAGTTATGACCTGTAAGTGGTGGTACTGATTACTTACCTGTTAATATGTTACGATCCATCTGAAATCCCGATTGTCACGCTTCAATGGAGGCGTGCATCTCCATGACCAGATGCCAAATATGCATACCCAAATCTCACAGGGCACATAACTACTTTGGTCTGCAGATCCACCGCCCGGCCTATTTGCATCGGCGAGCTACGTCTACGTCTTCGGATGTGTAACCGAGCTGAACTGGGCTATGGCATATGATATCGGTTGCACTATACAATATATACCGGTTCGTACACTGAATGCAACAGCATGCTGGATGGCCCCGATGCATGTACTCGGTCAGTAGTGGTCCCTGCTAGTGGTTTTGTGACTATTATAATCAGGGAACTTCATCCAGAGAAGACAAAAATTTATGCTATCTGTACCTACAGCCCAGCCCAGTCAACGTTCAGAGAGTTTGCTTCACCGTGCTTGCAAGGGCTGCACCACTTCTTGCAAGAGTGTGTGATGAATACGAAAGGAGGCGTGGGACTGAGCCAGGTATGAAACCTGTCCTGGTAGGGTATAGTCTCCTATGTATGTTATCATGAAAAGGCTTTAATTTTCTAATTGGCCCACTGAGGGCACACTTTGGGTCTTAAATAGTCATAGAGACCACGCGGAGAACCGATGTGGACCAACGTGGATATGGAGTACTGCCTACTGTACAGACCCTGGGTTCCACGGAGGGTTTCGCAGACATATCGGCTAACAAGCAAGTAAAACAAACATTGGCCGTTGCCCGTGGATTTGTGCGATCGAGCACGAGGAAATAGGACCCACTTTCATTGTGTACCAATGAAGTTCCATGTGCGGTTTGTTTACCTTTTCAAGTAGTGCTGTGTATATATGTTGCATGGACGTCTCCCATAGAGGGATGTAGACAATACCCCTCCTCTTCGACACTCCCAAAGGGGAGCATATGCAATTCCAGTCCAAAGGTGTCTGAGAATGCAAAAGCTTCAAATATCAAAGGTACACCATCATGAACCTATGCATACTATCATAAGGCAGCGGAGGCAGAGGAGAGTCCTAGAGGGGTACCAACAGCTCCTGAATATATTAGACAGGCATATCACTGCGATGTACAGGTGGCGGGAATGGTATCAAGGCAGTATTTAGGTGGCTGACGCTGTCGGTGTAGCGGCTTTGTTATCATTTTGCGTCTTGACGATCGGTACGATGATGATAATCAGCAAGAGGACGATACCCAGCGCCACGATGGCAGTCCACTATTTTAAATCGTAAATTTCCGTCACATACGACGACTATGGAGGAACGACAAGAACGGACCTTGGCATTTTGCCACCACATCTTCTTGCGAACGCGGTTAGCACCCTTGCGGAACGATTGCGCCGATACGGCCAAGGTATCTAGGAAGTCGCACATCAGGATCCAAATGAACGTGAAACTGCTTCCGTTTTCGCAGGGACTAGACACAGGGGAATAAACCCCCGTGCATTCGCACAACGTAGGTGCCAGTTTCGAGCTCGGAATGGTCTAACAGAGAATACTCACCCGTCTTGTCCTGGAGGGAGTTAAGGTTTTCACCACGCTCAGCGACTTTGGTGATGTTATCCCTCATGATACCGACGGTGTCGTCGATTTGACGTTGGATCGCGGCCGTCTTGGCGTTGCCGCCTGTCTGGGCTCCAGCGCCCGTCGAGGAGCCACCGCGTGGCAGATAAGGGTCGTATGGTTCGGACCTATTCAATGTTCATAGTCCGTGCAATTTGTATGTGCGTTATTAGGTCGTTGTAGAAGGAAGGATGGTACAAACCCGGGAGGCACGTCAGCAATCCGGAAAGCAACGACCACGCCCGTAGCGCCTTGGGAGGGGCGTTGAGGCTTGTGTACTTACATATTTTCGAGTCTGGTTTTGAAGGGACTGGGGCGTCAAGGTGCTCGTATTCAGAAGTGGGGTCCTCTGTGGTGGTGACCAGGGCTGTTTGGGTTGCTCTTGGGGCCTTTCGTACTACACAACTGGCGACTGGCGCAAGTTACTCAGGACGAGCGAGGTATTCTCCAAGAATGGGGTCAGGGTCAGCCTTGAGAGGGAGCTGGTCCAACTTGTCGCTGACCCCCTGTCACCCACAGCTTTGCAGTGCCCTTCTGGGGCTGCGGGACGGCACACAAACGGGTTCTCAGCTATAGAATGTACAAACATACGACGGTACAATAGAATGGTATAGCAAGCGTAACGAAATCACGGTCATGGTAAGCAAGCGAACAGCTATGTCCTTCATTAGAAGATGAATCTCAATCGCATTAGAAAGTGGCGCATATTACTGATTCCCATACACCCTAGGTAGTTAACACTTGTCAGCGCCTTTTGATCGAGTTAATACGACAAGTGGTGAGGATGCTCACTGGATGAAAAAATCCGGAACATTCGTATAAATACCCTTATCGCCGATGCAAATCCCCCCTCGTGCTCGTTGCGCTGCTTGGCAATTCCATGCGAGGAAGTTGCCCACCCCTGCCCAGTCGGTGTAGTCATAGATCATTTTCCGGGAGCAGGCCGCGTCTGTCGGATGGGCTGCGATCTGGTTTTGGATACCTGTCCCGCAGGTTCCCACAGTGAAAAGGATGAAGTTGTTCGGCTCGAGGGTGAATACTTCTACAAATCGCAAGAAAAAGACATCGGGCTTAGCAGGCCGGCTCAAATTAGGAGGACTATCCGAAATGACGTACGATCAGGTCGTGAGGTCATTGAATCAAAAATCCTCTGGCAGTGGTTTGGATCCGGTCCTGGCCCCCCGCTGTTGATCGAAAAGCAAGACTACATACTCTTCAATCCTCTCATTCTTAGCTTCCGTCGAATACGAGCAACTCACCGATGTGCAACTCGCCCCACACTTTGGAACCCATCCCTGGTTTATCCAATTACCAGGGAATGAAGAGGAGAACCGCGACAAGCAGGCGTTGGGCACCGTTGGGCAGGGAGCCCTGATTCCAAGAGAAGATGTTTGGTGTTGTTGCGCTGCAATGTCCAGTCGCGATGGTCAACCATTTATGATAATTATTCGGTGAGCTGATGTCAACGTACAGACCGTGCCGTTATTCATGCATGATCCAGTAGTGAGGACCAACCCGTCACCCCCCTGCACCGGAGACGAGGAGTTGACGATAGTGGCATTTGCACCTCCCGCACACATCTGCCACACAGCTGGTGGGAGGTCGGATGTCGGCGGCAAGTAGTCTGCGTATTTCTCAGCTGAAATGGTCCCTCACATAACAGGAAAAAGAGCACGTACCACGTTGCTGGTGAGTCTCTGCAAAGACCGAAGAGATGAGGAAAGTCAAGCAAAGTGCAAGCGCCATAGTGAATGGTGGTGCGTGCATCCTCGCGAACAGGGTTCTCCTTCCTGTGAGTATGAGTTGAGGTATAAGGCTCATCTACTTCTGTCATGTGAGCTGACTGTGCGGAAAACGCAGAAACCCGAGGAATGGAGCCGATGACGTGACGAGGTGACGAAGACAAGGGAGGAGGGGCCTAGCGTCGTCACTTTGTGAAGACTACTGGGTTATTGCGGATGGCCTATGGCACATCGCCCCACGGACTTTTTATTTAGTCCTCCCGATCTGATTCATGTGCACACATGTCCGGTATTTAACTGTTATGTACGAGGACTGTACGAGCTCACCATTTGCATTATTGCTTGTGTCGTAAAACACTTAGGAAGGCCAGGGGACCAAAGGGAGGAAGAGGGAAAACATGGGGTGTGCGGAGATGTGCACTTTTAAACGTGCTCCTGTTAGCTCTTGACAAGCCTCGTGCAGAGCGGGTCAGTGGTTCAGTGGCCTGCCAAATTTCCATGGTTGTTGCTCCAACCGCATTGTGAGGCGTGTGAGGTACGATGTATAACGAAAATCAAAAGGACCGAATTGTTCCTGTGTTCCCGGGTCTGAGTGGGTAATTGTTATTTTATTTTATGCACTGGTGAGGGGCGATGGGGGCGAGGACTGCATCGCGTCTGAAGCATGTTACGCATGTCAGGCACCGTGAATGGACTCGCTCAAAAGGGCACACGCACGTCGGAGGGGCCAGAGCTTGATAAGCATAAGCCAAGACGAAAAAAAAAAGCCGTATCGGTCGGGGGTCGGCGTTCGGGAGCCGTGGGAAGTGGGAAGCGACTAATAGGCTGCTGGTACCAAATTCACTATGCAATCGTAACATGTAATAATAGTAGATAGTAGATAGTAGTATGTAGATGTAAATGCTGCGACCAGAGCCATCTCTCGTCATTACCGAGCACCCCGAGCCCATTGGTGGCCAGGGGCAGTGGTCGGGCAGTGGTCGCCTGAAACCACCACCAAATCATGACGGGGCTGGCGCGTAGAGAAAGGAATCAAATTTGGACTCTTCTTCGTTGCTCAAGACTATAAGTCATCCCATATCTTCTTATAATTGCCATATTATTCGAATTCTACATGTCACACCTGCAACGGAGGCAGCAGAGTACTCTCACTTGGGGTTTCAACGACGTACGCGCCCTTTCCATGCCATTGCTAACCGTGTACCCACCGCAACATCCTGCTTGCAGATTACAGGCATTAATCTGCCCGAATGTGGCACCGTCTCGCTCTTTCTTAACACCACACAGCTGCCAGGCCAGCAACCACCAGCCGCACCTTACTCCTTGATCGCATATCCTGTACAGGGTCTACCATCCGCGTATCCTCTCAGTCTGACTGGTACAACCGCGCCATGGACGGTGAACTATCCAGCAGGTGAGCCTCGTTTCGCTCCTCGGACATGCGCGCGCTTCAGCACCGTTGCTAACGACCCCATACAGGAACCCGGCTCTTGCTCAATATTGCTGATGCGAGTGGAAACTCAGGAGGAGTACCGCCGAGTATCTACACCGTGCAGTCCGGCCAGTCCAATGCATGTCTTCCGTCAGCTAGCACTCCCGCCATTACCATGAAGATCGACGAGCCTAGTGCACTCAAGACGTGCACGGTATTACCAATTCACATTGAGGGGGGTCAAAAACCTTATACTATTACTTTCGCTGTCGCGGACTCAGTGGCACCCACCAACAGAACACTGGGGACCGACCACGATACGTTCGAATGGGTCAACCAGTCGGCACCAAACTCTACGCTCATCCTCGCTGTTAGCGACAGGTCCGTCGAACGCCGCTCACAGGACAAATAGGTTACTGAATGATGTATGAAATAGCAAAGGTCAATACGCTCTTGCCTCCAAGCTCTTCACGACCTCCGGAAGCACGGATGCGTCGTGTCCTGGCCAGTCTTCACGATCCTACAATTCGAACAACCCAAACGGTGGATCAAATTACACCATCAGTAGCAATAATGGCACCAATAGTAACAACAACACTGATAACTACGGCAGCGGGAATGGTGGCAATAATCAGACAACTCAAATACCGATGGGCGCTATCATTGGTGCTGCGGTGGGGGGTATGGCCCTCCTTTGTCTGGTCCTTTTCCTCTGTTTCCGGCGAAAGAACAAGCAAAAGAACAAGGATCGTAAAGGAGGGGTAGGGTTATGGGAACGGAAGCGCTATCATAGACCCGGCTTGGACCATAGCCCAGATGGGAGCCAAGCTCCACTTGCTCACCGCAATACCAGCGAACCCATGCACCAGAACCACGTCCAGCCAAAGCCTTACGTACCTCCCGATACACGATCGAGTGCTGCTCTTTCGTACTATGGAGACAACCCCGCAACCCCGACCCAAAACACATCTATGCGATACCTCCCTCCAAGCTCCGTACTCGCCTCAACAAATTACCAACAAGGCCCGGAAGACCGACAACAGAGCCAAGGCTACGGATATCAACCGGATTTCACCTACCCTCCGCCATCACCCATGGCGTCGCCGAACGCCTACCCTCCACCATCACTCACACCGCCGAACTACCCAGCATACAACAATCAAGGCATGGTGACATCCACAGGGCAGCAAATCTCCTACAACGCCGACATTGTAACGACTGCTACACACCTTAGCCCTCAGCGGATGTCGGCGACTCCAGGGCAGAGCGTGTACAACAACAACACATCGCGGCACTCTAGTTACACGGTGCAAAGCACCACACCGTCACAAAGAAGCGAGAGCAGTACTCCTGTGCAAGGGGCCTTTGTCAGTGCCGCCGCAGAGGCACGACAAGGCAAGGGGAAACCACCGTCGACTGATGGTGCTCCACTCGTGTACCAGCATGAGGACGCCAGAGATGTTGTTGAGTTGCCACCTGCGTACCGCGAGTGGTCCGCCTCCTAGTTTTCTGTTCCACCACCACCTTAGCCAGGCATCATGAGGGAGATACTAAATGATTATACTACGTGTACCTCACATCGTAATATTTTTGTTCGGAGTGTGCAGCTCGCTGTGCTGTTTGATTATGGACAATACTTTGTCGCGTTAGTGACAGTTTACTCCCGCTTTCCTTTGATATTTGTATCACGTTGGAGTCTCCTTTCTTCTGTATTATAATGGAGACTTTGACACGCCTTTCCTTTGAAAGATATGAGTTTGGTTCAGCGATACTTGAATACCGAGCTGGGGAATAAGCGTACAGGCGAAAGACCCCTAGCTCCTTTCTGTAGAGGTAATCATTCGACCGCTACCCCTCCCGGTGCACGCTGGCAGGGAAATGCCAGATTGTTGAGCTACAGTTTATCGTGTTTATACATGCAGCTTCATTACATACACGGACTTTTGTATTGTTATTGGGTTGTAATCAGGATAGGTTTTAGCTTAGGGATACGATACTAACAGGTCTCCGATGATGTTCCGGAGAGAGCCGAACAACTCGGTCTTGGTTCCAGCCACATTAGACATTTCAGCTCGTTTCCGCGGTCCACCATGGCTCTTCCTAAGGTATGCTTATGCAATGTAACTGTAACATGTTTGTTATTCCAAAGCTAATATCGGCCTTCCGATCTATCGTTCCTCAGCGAATCCTCAAGGCGCGTGCCCTCCATTAGCTTACTCACAAGCGATTGTCCCTGACGTTCATTCGAACCCATCTCATAAAATTACGGTATACGCTGTGTGATCTCACAATTTGGGCTCCTCGCGTCACAGGAGACGGAGCGGTTGATCGCCGATCCGGCGCCTGGAATCTCTGCCGTCCCACACGAAGACAACCTACGATATTTCGATGTCGTCATCGAAGGTCCTAGTGGTTCACCATTCGAGGGTGCGTTCGAGTGGCAAAAGAAGCGCCAACCCGGCTGAGCTCTGGTCTGTTGGTTGTGCGTGGTGGAATGGATGGTGTAGGTGGCAAGTTTAAGCTTGAGCTGTTCCTTCCTGGGGAATACCCCATGGCTCCGCCCAAAGTCCGATTCTTGACCAAGATTTATCACCCGAATATCGGTATGCGGCATTCATTCGCATTTCCATGTGTTTATATCTACTAATTGAACCCTATGACTCGTATTTGCAGACAAACTTGGCCGGATTTGCTTGGACATTCTCAAAGGTCAACTCATCCTATAATGGATCGGGGAAAGTCGGAATGCTGACGATATATATTATAGACAAATGGTCCCCTGCGCTACAAATCCGCACGGTTCTCCTGTCGATACAAGCGCTCCTGTCTGCACCGAACCCAGACGACCCCCTGGCGACGGATGTTGCCAAGCACTATAAAACGGATGAGAAAGATGCACAGCGAGTGAGCAGGGAATGGACGCAGCAATATGGTGACCGTGTCCTTCCGTTTCCGCAGGCTGTCTTTAACTCACACTGGTTCGTTTGTCTAGCTAAGTAGCTGTGTGGCGGTGGTGTGGGGGTGTGGCTGCGGATGTAAGAGCATTTCAGAAATGGGGTTTCGCAATTTATCGTCGTTTTGTTACCTCCGCAAAGC
>Ga0307515_10019914_pt1 | contig 12025 bp, 10 predicted proteins | sample 17_EM_MG_FD_194513 | JGI IMG/M metagenome (GOLD analysis project Ga0307515, IMG submission 194513) | Populus trichocarpa ectomycorrhiza microbial communities from riparian zone in the Pacific Northwest, United States - 17_EM | ecosystem: Host-associated > Plants > Roots > Unclassified | place...
AGTTTAAAAACTTTGTCCCCAACAAAGATAATAGACTGAATTAATGAAAAATCAATTTATGACTAGATTTTGAAGAAGAAGAAGATGAGTAGGAGGAGGTTATATATCGCTCGGTTGACATCATTGACGTAATTAATCAGTGAATTAATTAGGATCAAGTGTACCTTAATGATTAGTAGGTTAATCAATACAAACTCCAAGTGTGCTATTTTTTCAATTGTGTTACTTTGATAATTTTTTATTTACTGTGTTTAAAAAAACCCCTCTTGGTTCAGGTACTCTTCTTTCTGTGATGCTCTTACTCCGACTTCTCAACTTCTTCGTTGATATCTTATGGTGACCACATCCGCTGGCATGTGTAGACCGACATCTATGGTCCCATGAGGCTAATTATTTTGGAAAATTATGTCATAGTAAACTTCAATATATTTTTTAAGTAAAAAATACTTAAAAAAATAACTACTAACATAATATTAAATGTCATTAAAAACATGTCTTATCGTTCTAAAGTTGGGTTGGGTGCATAAGCATTTTCCACCTAGCTAGCTGCAGGGGCGGTGGATTTAAGACCACAAGCAGGCACGAATATAGCTAGTAAATGCGAGAAATAAAATGAAAATGGCATCTATAGACATCCACCTTGAAAGTCAACCTTCTTTTGCAGGACGCCATCTCTTCAACGAGATGTCATCTACTTTGGTCTCAAAAACTTTGACATTTCAAAGCGACTTGTAAATTAAATGCTCTCCCACATACGGGCTCGTGTTAATTGTTTCCATTTTCCTCCAAACAACAAAAAATACAAATAAAAATAAAAATAAAGTTGATTAGCCAATCATACAGCAGTAGATTAAAAGTACCAGTAGTACTAAGACCGACAATTGCAAGGTCAGACGTAGTGATCGTGCACGCACTGTTTCCTTCCTCCATTGCAGTGAAAGGATACATTTTACCAGGGCTATTGAGTGTTGTCTCCAAACACATAAGCATAAAAAAAACTGGCCAGACCTACCGCGCAGCTTCATCCAAAACAAACAAGGCAGGCTAACCTAGCTACTTCCAGGGCATCATCAAGGACACGGAAGTGTAAAAGGAAGTAAAATAGTATCTTTACTTTGCCTAACTCCTCCTAAAAAATAACTTTATAATAGTAAACTTCAAATATCTAATTAATCAACGAAAAGAAAACTTAATTTTGTCTACCTAATCTATAAAACATATCTACTTTACGTCCACGTCCACGTCAACAACTTAACAATTTTAAAAAGATTTACAACTACATCATAATTTATTATTTGCTACTTGTGGAGGCCTAGATTGATGAAGCAATTGAAGTCCTTACAAGAAAATAGAATATATTTCCTAATGATACCCCACCACATGCACATAGGTTCCCTTTTCCTCAAGGTATGTTTTCTCATTGGAAGATTTACTTCTTGAAAAGGCTTTCATACCTCTTTGAAAAACTGCAGTGCCATGGTCTTCATGCTGCCCCTTCATTGAGAGCACGTGCTCGAGCTGTTCTTTGAAGGGGGAGGCGACTGTGAGAGAATGATTTTCGTGGAATATATTACTTCCTCACCAAAGGAAAACTTGTGCATGAATTTTAATTGGGAGCAAGCATCTAGAAGCGCGACATGAAGGCTGATAGAAATCCATTCAGAAACAGTGCCAAGAAAGAGAATTTTCCAATATTTAAATTACAGAACATATTGAAAAACATGAAGGCTGACAGAAATCCAATCAGTAATGGTTTATCACTGGAAATCAATTTCACCAAATCCCAGATCTCACTCGAATATTGAAAATATCAAATAAACAAGAAAATGCTGGTGTTTGGCTCACCCTGTTTTTGTGTGTCACCCCATATAACTTGTCAGCAACCTTCACAAGTTCTGCCCTGAAAGTGGTGGTTATAAATTGTGTGTTGGCCATATCAGCCAGGCGACGAATCATGTCTAGCGAACAAAGTAATTAAGGATCACCTCCAATGGTTACATCTGATGAATAAACAATAGCTAAATACAATACTGGGCACACATAACTACAGCACTTTCACTACTAAAAAATGGGGCTATTAGCATCAGAATTTAGCAACGGATTATTCAGTTGCTAAATTCAGTAACGAATTACATATATATTATTTTTTTAATATTAGCAACAGCGTTGACGACCAAGGCCTTCAAGACTGATGTTGCCACCGTTCAAGCTCTCAAGGCTGGTCTTAAACCTTGAGGATGGGCTCCATAATTACCATTCTTTACTTGTTATTCTTCTTATGTTTTACTTTCTTCCTACTCTCTCTTTCAATCTTCTGATGATTTGTATTGAATAAACGCCCCCAATAGTCTAACAGGCCAGTGGATAAATTGTTCGTTTGTTCTTTGCACAATCACATTGCTAGTGTCTCAATTTCTTGTTTCATAATAATAATAATTATATTCCATTACCCATGTTTTGAGTCTTCATCGGAAATGTAATGCTTGTATCTTGTGTTTTGTTAAATTTCCCGTGCGAGCAGCGAAGGATATGTTACTGCAAGCTTTAGCTGAGAACCAAACTGAATTTGCAATTTGCAAAACAGCAGTCTTTCACACTTGCTTTGCTAAATGGAAGCTATGTTCTTTGCTCTGTACATATTTCTCTCCTCCTTCTTCAGCCCCATTGTTCTTCATAAAGAAAAAAACCCAAATCATGATGTACAAGAAGCCCAGCACAGACTCCTACCTATTGAATCCCTCAAACTGAACAGGCCTGCCTCTGCCTCTTTGTTAATTCCCTCCCTGCTATATAAAAAGCATCCCTGCACTTCCCATGCTATGCATCCTTTCACTCTCGTTTCTCAAAGATAAATCATTCTCTCTCTCTCAATCCTGAGACTTCACAAGAAAACCACCCTGCAAAATACCTCCTTGCTTTCAACAAAATACATGCCAAAACAAATTAACCTTCCTCATCATCAAGAAAATCTCCCGAAAATTCTTAACCCGATTCAAGAATCTCTCAAGTTAAACCCGTTCATGAACAAGATCAAACCAAAGTGAGCTTCATCCATTGCTGATGAATTAGACCAAGAATCCAAATGGGTTCAACTTCATTACCCAGCGAATCCAGGTGCGTACATGATCTTGAAAGAGATTGGTGGTGGCGCTAGGACCACAGTTCACAAAGCAATATGTTTCCACAACGACGTCGGGCAGTCAAGTGTTGCAGGAGAGATGTTCATAGAACCAGCCTGGAAGTAATCCAGGAATGCTATAGTGAAAAAGTTGTCTAACCTAGCAAGGATAGACTGTCAAATGCAATGGTGAAATGAAGAAGAAGAAAACGCAATGGGAACCAACAGATGATTCCTCAAACATTCATCATAATTTGTTGCATAATATGCCAAAGTCTGTTGCTGTCCTATATATAAACTATTGCTTCTCTAAACACCCTCCTGAGCTTAAGGAAATTGCAACATGTGGACATCTTAAAACAAACGAAAGATTAAAAGAAACTGGAATAAAACGGTGCGTAAAATAAGAGGTGAAACGGTGCTTTGAGTGTGACGGTCACTTGTCATTTAAATTGTTGAAACCCTGACACAATTCTTCTCCCTTCTTCATAGCTTAGATACCTGCAATCGCCTCATTCCAGAACTGCTTGTGACATCAAGCGTGGTTGCAATCAAACTCATTGATCTTCTCCAGCTGTTTTTGATAGTCTCAGATGTGACACCATGACCATGGTCCATGCCACTTCATTCACACCCTAACGTTCTTGCTTCCCATTGTTCTTCCGTTGTTGGTCACTGTTTTTGGGTGGTTATGCTTTGCATGGCTGCTGGTTGTCTCCAATCCATGGTCTCTTCTTGTTTCCCTGATGGCCTACTAGAGCCATGCATTGGTGTAGTTCTCAAAGAAACCCTGAAGGGGTTGTGTTATCTTCATGATCAAGGCTACTTCACAAAGATATCAAGGGAGGCAACATTCTTTTGGATCACACAGATAATGGCAGCATAAAACTCGAGTATTCTGGCATGCCGGTCTCGATTTACGACTCAAGTATCATTGTGAAATCATCCTCATCGTCTTCCTCATCAACAATGAGGTAAACTGATTTTTCAGGGACCCCATATTGGATGGCACCAGAGGTTATAAATTACTCAGGTACAGGTTATAGTTTCAAGTCTGATATATGGTCTTTCGGTATTACTGCCTTAGAATTAGCACATGGTGGACCTCCTTTCTCTCACCTCATTCCTCCTTCAAAGTCTTTGATCATGAAGATAAAGAAGAGATTTGGGTAGTTCTTTGATTATCATGATCATGAGAAGCACATCAAAGATTTCAAGAACAAAAAGTTTTCTAAAGAGTTCAAAGATATGGTCGCTTCCTGTCTCGATCAAGACCCTTCAAAGAGACCTTCTGCTGATCAGCTGTTAGAATATTCTTTCTTCAAGAACTGTGAAGGATTAGACTTTTTGTTCAAGAAAGTTTTCAATGGGTTGCCTAATGTTGAAGAAAGATTTGAAGAAGCCAAAGCTTTACATGATGGGACATCAAGCTTACTGTTGGTACTGATACTGACTCAGCGGGTCCAAGAATGAAAACTAGAAGGATCAGTGGCTGGAAATTTTATGAGCGTGAATTCGAGCTTGACCCAGAATTCTGTATCGAGTCAAAAGATGATGCAGTTGTGAAAATTCTCTGTGTTGGAGGCGAAACCATCAAAAATCCAAATTAACACCAAAGTTGGGTTCAGCCTTTCTGATGCTGTATTCTATTTGAGCAGATGCCGTTACTTTATGCTTTTGGTAGAAGTCAATGATCATATTAACCACAACAGTATTCACGTTTTCTGAGGTTAGTCTTGCTAAATCCGACGCGACTTAACGGGGTAATTTTCAAAATAATTTTTATTTAATTATAAAACAATAAAAATAATTATTCGTAAGGGTTTCAAAGATTTAAATTCTAACAGAGAGAAAACATTTCTTAAGCAAAGTTCCCGGCTAATTATTTATATTATTCTTTTGACAAAAAATATCTTTTGCTATTTATAACATCATTTTAATAAAAAATCAAAGTAATTGAAATAAATATTCTTAAATATATCTTAAATGTATTTTTGAAAGCAAAAACTCCCCTTTTTTTATTAATGTTTTTATTGGAAACATTCTTTTTTTTTTTGTAGCAATTTTTTAACAAAAAACTTATTTTCATCTTAAAAAAGACTCAAATAAAAATAGAAATTAACATCTTTATAATTTTTATCTGTTGGTATGAAAATTCAAAAAATAATTAATTCATTAAAATCATATAAAAATAATAAATATTTTATTTTCATTGAAAATTCATGATAATTTGCTTATAATATGTTTTATATTAGGCTCAGAAAAGTCTAATCTCATTTAAAAAACATGATATAATCAAATGATTTCTTAAATAACATTGCAATAATTAATTAAAAAAAAGGCTTTCTAGGTCTACGAGTTTTTTCTCGAATTGTTAATTTCCTTCTGTTTTGTGGATAGTTGACTTTAACCTCCTATATTTAACTTCATAATTTGCAACTGAACAAAATTATATAACATGAATTATTCTATGAATTTATTTTTATTTACTGACAAGATTAATTCGCCATTTTCATCAAGTATTTTATGGAGAAATACTATCTACACTGAATATCATGACAAATCTTTTATATATATATAAAGAATAAAAATCTATTTTCTTAGATATTATAAAATTATTTCCATATGATACGTCAAACTATCCGTGCCTAGAATACTTCGGGAAGTAATGAATTATGAGATTTTTATTTTCTGAATATTACTATTTAAATCATAAGTACAGAAAAATACAAAGATTTTGATCATAATACTTAAAATACAGTAAAATACAAGAAGATGGAATAAAAATACAAGTACAAAAATGCAACAAAGAGTGAGTTCTATTGCCTTTTACTATTTCCTCAGCAAGAAAGGAAACAAAAATACAAAATATCTCTCCTGCAGACAAATGGGGAGGGCAAGAAACAAAAGTAAGCTGCAGCCATAATCCAGAAAGAAGCTACCAATCAGTGAACTGATCAACTTTCAAATAGAAAAGCCACGCAGATTCAAAATACCAAACGTTCAGATCGATCATTTCAGTCCCATTGATAAATACATTGAAAACCCCATCATAAACTAAAATCAAGAGAACAAAAATTGCAATTCAGTGAGCTCATCGTCTTCGCATCCCACGTCCACGACCACGGAAACCACCTCCTCCACGTCCACCCATAGCACCTGCAGCTGCTTCTCCCTGAGCGCTTTCAGACTGCAACATCAAATGTGATGGAAACAATCAGCTTAAAAACAGAAGTGAATGAATAGAGGCCCGTGTTATTTTTTTTGTGAGGCTCACAAAAAAAGGGGTTAATTTCGGCTTTAATTTAACTTGGCACAGGCTCTCATATAGGACAACAAAATCCATTATAATCTGATAGAAAATTAACACAAACATTTAAAACATTTTTTTCTCCAGACAAAGGTACCTTAATATGTGTATTATGTGGTAGCATATTTCACTAGCACGGTGGAAACATTTGAGTGTGACAAAGGTACCTTGATATGTACTATGGTGTAGCAAATCTCACTCGTACACTTAATAATTACAGTACACATGTTGGCTATTGCCAAGTGGGACAGCTTATTATCCCAAGGAGCAAACCCAACGACCCGAGGATCTCAGGATAATATTTCATTTCTAACCAACACAAAGCAGCATTAACATTACCTTGGGATTCTTTACTGTCTCGTCCACACTTAAGATCAGACAAGCTGCCTCAGTAGCAGCATTGATAGCATTGATCTGAGTCAAGGATTTCAATCACATAGGGTTCAACAAGCAGAAATGAATGGAAAAAAAGGCAAATCAAATAAATGAAGATATAGACACCTTTACAACTGCCGGCTCCCAAACAAAGTTTGCAAAAGAATCTGCAATTCCACCGGTGTTGATATCCACTCCATATGGTGCACCCTCACCTGTTAAAAAAGTTTACGACTTTTAAATGACAAGAACTGTAAATGAGAAAAAGATCTGCTACACAAAGCCATTGACATAAAGCCCTTTTACTAGCAAGAAGGTAGTTTATCAACAGCAAAACCTACTAAAAGTATTCAAGCAAGGCCACACAGAGAATGTTTCAAAAGGCAATTACAATAAGTAAAAATGAACACCTACCAGATGGAAGTGCATGTTTCTGTCTTAATTTGTTCAGCACATCAGTTGCATCGAACCCAGCATTATCACATAGTTGTCGTGGGATAACCTGCAGCAAGAATGTGGAATACCTTACTAAGTTTATAATCAAAGTCCATATTTCAATCTAAAGTGTTTAGCATAAATCATCACTAACGAAACATATCCAAGATCTCATTTTGTTAACCAGGGAGAGGGACAGACTAGCTAGCTCTTGCACAAATTCAGCTTTGGGTGGGGCATTATAGAAATAAGGCTACATGAAATGCTCAAGATTGGAAGTTGAAATCATCAGGTACATTTTTTAAGTTCCTTAGTAATTGAGCACAGAATCACAGATTGACCTCATTGGATAGGGAGTAAAAAATTATGGGAAAACATTAAGATGTGGATTTTCACCAATAAGACATGACAGGTAAAATTTATGACAGCATAATCTTCAAAGATTTTGATATAAACTATGACAAGCTCAAAATTAATTACCTAGTCAAGCAAGATCCATAAGATCACAATAATAGTGGTCATTTTCACAGTTTCTAAACCACATACATGAAGGCAGTCCATGCCACAATAAAACATATCACACTGCTAGCTAATTACCTCGAGGGCTTTTGCATAAGAGTTGATAAACAGCTGAGACTTCCCAGCTATTGTGCGAGCATGCTGCCTCAAGTACCGACTTATTTCCATCTGCGATGCAAGTCACTGGTTTGGTCACTATTGCCTAAAATGCGTTCAGATATAAATAATCATGATGTATCACATGTAATAGGATTTCATACATCTATAGCACCACCACCAGCAACTACGGTTGAGTTCTTCATAGCTCTTCTAACTATCATGATTGCATCATGTAGACTTCGTTCAGCCTCTTCAATGAACTGATAATGATAGTACATGGAAAATCCAAAGTAAGAATAAACCAATGCAGAATAGTCTGCCACAACTTCAACAGTGACCTACCTGATCTGCTCCACCACGAAGAACAATAGTGGCTGTAGTTCCAGAAGGGCATCCATTGAAAATATTAAACCTCTCATTTCCAACTTGCTTTTCCTCGAAAATCTCACAAGTCCCAAGAACCTTTTGGCCAAACAACAGACAAGAATGAAAATTGAGAATAAAGAAGAAAAGAAAATGTTAACAAGCATATAAAGTAACAATCAAGACTTTGAACATGTTTTTTTAAGTTAATGCTAGACCTCATCAATTACGTTGTTGATAGTTGTTTGTACAGTTCCACCAGTTGCAGCAGCAACTCTTTGCAGATCTTCTTCACTTACACGACCAGCACAGAAAATATCTCGATCAGCAAAATACTGTTACAACAGAGATCGTAATTAATATGCCACTAATAATCCAAAAGAGACAGAAAAGAAAAGTTTTCAGCAAGGCTGATAGCCATAGAGCTAAATAAGTCAAGTCTTCCTTCAAAATTCCATATGATGAACTACCTGATCAACATCATAGAAAAGGAGTATACTGAAGAGGAAAGGAGACTAACATATAAAATCATACAGGACTTTCTGGTAAATGTTTGTGAAAATGTAAAAGAATTCTTGAAGAGATAATCCACTATTTATTGGTAGCTACACCAATCCTGTTAGAATAAAAAGAAAACAAGCATGCAATATTTGTGGAGAATAGGTACTCCTGCAGCTAAATCTAGTTATAAAAAATACAGACAAATTGAAGAACAATTTTATGAGCAGAAAGACCAGAAGAAGGCTCATACAAGAATAATCACCACCTAAACAATTAACCAAAAAATCTCAAAGAAGATGTACATGCCACGCATTTTCAGAATAGAATCAGAAGTTTAGAACCTTGGAAATGGATCAGAGCATTTAGGATACAAAGGACACCCACCTGTGTTGCAAGATCACCAATTGCAAGGCGTGAAAGAACAATTTTTGCCCCACTCTGTGCACATTTATCCAACTTATCATATATTATATTCCATTCTGCATCAACAATGGACTGATACTGAGATGGATCTGACAGCCTGCAGCATGTGAAAAGTAGCAGGGGGTAATCAGCTTTTAAAAGAAATATCAACAACAACAGCATCGGCCGCGAAATAGTTGGGGAGTTCTCATAATGAATGTATCATAAGATAAAAAAAGGATCCCACCTTATCTCTGCATTTTCTTTCTCAGATTTTAGCTCCAACTCAATGTTGAGTAAGAGTATCTTAGGATTTACAAACTTCTTTGGTTGTTGTTCAAACCCCGCATAAGAAAACGTCTTTTTAAAGGCAACACCATTCACCAGAAATGAATCTCGCATATTACCACCTGGGACCTATGGAGGAAAACACCCATACACTCAAGGAAATCAAGATTTTTCATAGCATGCTAATGTCAGGAAAATATTTCAAACCAACACCAGTCATCCATCCAAAAGAATAATGAAAAAGTTGATATGTGAGAAGATAAGTGGGGAGGGTGAGGGGAGATCAATGACACAAGAATGCCTGTTAGCCAAAAGGCACAACTTAAGAAAACATCCCAGCCTTTAAAAACAGAACAAATAAATTGCCAAACTTCTTGGACAGAACTCAGAACAATTTTACTTAAAAACAAGTAACAAAAGACATGCATCAATTCTGAAGCATCACATGTAAGCTACTATACACTGTGATAAGGAACTCTATAAGGGAACAGAATTCAGAATCACTCCTGTGACTAAAAAAAAAAGACAGTTCCACGACATGCAACCATATGATAACTGATTGATTGAGTCTTCCAAGAAGCTGAGCAGTGGAGGATTTAAGCAGTAAAACCCAGCCTACATCACAGAACTCAGCCAAGATCTAGAGCTTGTCATTAAGAAGAATAGCCATCTCTATAATAGTGAAATAAACAAAAGAAGTTGAGCTAACTGAAGTGTAATAATTGCATAAAATCAGCTGGATTCCAATCAAAGAGGTGAGGCAAGCAACTAGAAATTTCATTCAACAAAAGGCTAGCTTTGAGCCCTGGTGGCTTCCAAGTGATGACAGATTAGCAACTTATCAACCTAAAGTTGTTGTGACGCCACCAGCTTGGCACAACACAATAATATGAATGAAATTCTGAGATGATGAACGAAATCTAAGTGCAAGTTCAGAATCTCTTCCTGCCTTGACAATTTATAGCCCACGTGATTATCGATCTACAAATTGCTCCCATTGTAAAATGTGCTCAGCATTTCAAAATCAAACCCACATAATTTCCCAAATTCTATGTTTTTCAGCTATTTATAAGACTGTCAATTACCACAAAATAACTTGAAGAATACGACAACAAAACATAGGAAGGAAAGCTATGAAAGCATATGCATTTACCTTCTTTATTCCAATCATATTTAGCCTATCATCATTCCCGATCGCAATCACAGAATCCACAACCATTGATGCAAAGAACTCCTTCTCACCACCAATAAGTTTTGACGATAATGTTGTAGCAGCACATTTAGCCAATAAGCTCTTCTTCTCTTCTAGACTTTTTCCTTCTATACTAGAAGCTAGTTCTTTGACCTTCTCAATTGCCTATAACATCATTTTAAATATTTAAGATGCCAGAAAACAAGTCCCAACATGTCAACCACAAATATAACAATCACATACCAAATTGCACGCAGTTCGATAACTCCGTATTAAATTTTGTGGGTGGACCCCGTCCTCTACAAAAGGTTTAGCCTCTTTCAAAAACTCCCCTGCAAGTAGAACTACGGTAGTAGTACCATCACCAACCTGTAGCACAACAAAAGAAATGGTTTAACTTTTATCTTCAACAATAAACGGCACATGTATTATTTTTTTTTCATACAATGCTCCCATTAGCAAAGTAACCATCCATATAATAACAAAGAATGTCGGAAAAATCTTCCTCCCATTAGCAAACACAATAAATTTCAAAATCAACCTCCTCTACGCCCCTCCTGAACCTTCACAACTTCTCATTCTTTGCAAAACAGTTAAGCCACTCTAATTCTCCAAGAACATACTCTCCCCCTGGCTGAAAACGCCAGTAGCCTCATCCCAATATATATTCGAGTATCACATTTGCTTGAAAATTCACATTAACAATCAATTCAAACCGACATAAAAAAAAAACACAAGCAAAACATTTCGCATCTCCACTATCAAAAGAAAACAATAACAGAAATTTACAAAAATAATCAACAAAATTATAGATATATATTAATTAATGACCTCAGAATCCTGAGACTTGGCGATATCAACAAGGATCTTGGCGGCAGGATGAATAATATCGAGCAATTTCATAATAGTAGCGCCGTCATTAGAAATGGTGACATTTCCTTTATCGTCATGGATCAATTTATCCATACCACGAGGTCCTAACGTCGTCCTCACCACATCCGCCACCGCCGTGCACGCGTTTATGTTGCTTAGTAACTGCGCTTTGCCTTGCGACGTGTCGGTTCCTTCTTTCAGTAGTATGATCTGCGGTTGCTGCTCTCGTTTCAACACACAAACAGAGTCGGCGAGTTAGTTAGTAAGTTAGTTACAGATTGGATGCGAAAATAGAGAGAGTTCGTTGCTTACCATCATGGCTGCCATTGTTGCAGATTGAGAGAGAGCGCGAGAGTAGTGAAGTGAGAGGGAGAGCTAGGGTTTTGTTTTTTTGAGTGGGTTTTTTCGCTTTTCTGGTCCTTTCTGTCTACTTTTTCTCTATGTTCGTCTGTCGTTCATTTTGGGATCTTTTTATTTATTTTAAAAAAGTTTTGGGCAATTACTTTGTTATCCCTGATGTATTATTAACACATATACTAAACCGTGTGGG
>Ga0307515_10019915_pt1 | contig 12025 bp, 9 predicted proteins | sample 17_EM_MG_FD_194513 | JGI IMG/M metagenome (GOLD analysis project Ga0307515, IMG submission 194513) | Populus trichocarpa ectomycorrhiza microbial communities from riparian zone in the Pacific Northwest, United States - 17_EM | ecosystem: Host-associated > Plants > Roots > Unclassified | place...
GCAGCAGCCCGGCTTCGGCATGCTGCCTCTCCTGGGTGGCGAGGGTGGCGCACCGGCGCGAGCGATGCAGGGCTTCGTTCAACACGCTGATGACCACGCCGGCCAGCACCACAAAGAATTGCTGCCAACGCTCGACTGCCGACGCGACCTCGAAGCTGTGGACCGGCGGCAGCAAGTAGTAGCTGGCGAGCAAATACGAGAGCCCGGTCGCTAGCAGGCCGGCGCGCAGACCGCCCAGGTAGGCGCTGAGCATGATCGGCATCGTGAAGATCACGAGGGTCGGCCGCCCACCAAGCGGGCCATCGAGTGCGAGGCGTAAACCGAGCGTGGCGACCGTCACCACCAGCGCCAACAGACACGCCGGCCATGGCCTCAGCGGGATTGAATCGAAGCGAAATCGCCGGCGTTCGCTGCGTGCTCCGACAGCGGGGCTCGCGATGGTGGGGTCGCCGATGTTCTTGCTCATGGCCAATCTCCGGAGAAAAGCGAATCAGGCCGGCGGACCAGCAGCTGATGGTCGGAGGCACCTTGCCTGATCGAGGCCCCGTGTCATTTCATGGCCCGTGGCCGACGTGCGTCGCATGCCATCTGCGGCGCATCCACGTCGCAGATGTCGAGCATCATGGCTTGGGCTCGGCCGGAATGCTTGGCGTGATACAGGGCCTTGTCGGCAGCGCGCACCAGGTCGAGCGCTGAGCAGCGCGCGTTGAGATCCGCGGCGCGGGAGTCGGCCGGCGGCGCCACCCAGCACTCGCTCGCGTCGTCGTAGCAGGTGACGCCCACGCTCACGGTGACATGGGGTGCGGCCGACGAGGCGTCGTGACGGATGGCCAGCGCTTCGACGGCATCCAGAATGCTGTGGGCCACGTGCTCGGCGCCCAGACGCGGCGTCTGCGGCAGCAGCACGACGAATTCTTCGCCGCCGTAGCGCGCGACCAGATCCGCCGGGCGCTGGCTGGTGCTCACCAGGGCCTGCGCGACGGCCCGCAGGCACACATCGCCCGCCGGATGGCCGTAGCGATCGTTGAACGACTTGAAGTGGTCGACGTCGATCATCAGCAATGCCAGCGGGTCGCCGGCTCGCCGGGCGCGGCGCCATTCGTGCTCCAGCGCTTCGTCGAAACCGCGCCGATTGGCGACACCGGTCAGCGCGTCGATCGTGGCGATCCGGCGCAGCTCGTCGGCGATGCGCTTGACACGCAGCTGGGTCTTGACCCGGGCCACGACCAGCGGCGCGCTGACGGGCTTGGCGATGAAGTCGGCCGCGCCCAGTTCGAACCCCGTGAGCTCGAACGCGGGCTCGCTGTGGCTGGTCACGAAGATCACCGGCACGTCTGCGAGCGCTGGGTCCGCCTTGAACTCTTCGAGAATCTGGAACCCGCTCATGCCGGGCATTTCGGCATCGAGCAGCACCAGGTCGGGCGCCGACTCGTGCGCGAGTTGCAGCGCATCCTTCCCGCTGGTCGCGAAGCGCAAGTTGCCTACGTCGGCCAGCATCCGCCCCAGCAGCTGGATCGCGGAGGGATCGTCGTCGACCAGCAGGATGCTGTCATTCATGGGGGGCGCTAGCTGTCGCCTGAGCAACGTCGCTCGCGTGCGGATCGGTGAGGGCGCCTTGCGGGGGACCGGGTGCGCCGGGCAGCACGATGGTGAAGCAGCTTCCCTGACCCGCTTCGCTCTCGACGCGCAACTGGCCGTTCATCGCCTCCACGAGTTGGCGCGTGATCACCAGCCCCAGGCCGGCACCGGGCGCCGCGGCCCGCTGCCTGCCAAGGCGGTTGAACGGCTCGAACAAGTGCTGGCGCTGCAGCGTGTCCAGCCCGAAGCCGTTGTCGCGCACGGCGATCGCGACATCTTGCGAATCGCTGGTCACCTCGATCCTTGCCCAACCGCCGGGCCGGTTGTACTTGATGGCATTCGTCAGCAGGTTCACTAGGCACTGGTGCAGCCGTCCGGCGTCGGCTGCACAGTGCGTGAACGCCGAGGCAAGCAGGGACGCCAGCTTGACGCCGGCCTGCTGCGCCAGCGCCGAGACCGCCTCGGTGGCGTCTTGGGCGCAACGGGCGACGTTCACCGGGCGCAATTCGACCGTCAGCTTGCCGGTCTCGAAGCGACCGAGGTCCATCACGTCGCGCATCAGGACTTCCAGTTGCTTGCCGCTGACCAGGATCTGGGTCAGGCGCTCGGCCTGGATCGGGGGCATGGGGTGCTCGTCGTCGGCCGCCATCAATTGGGCAAAGCCCACGATGCCGCTCAATGGATTACCCATTTCGTGGGCGATGTAGGACAGCATCAGCGTCTTGGTGCGGCTGGCCGTTTCGGCTTCGATGCGCGAGCGCGATTCGGCCTCGAGCCGTTCGCGGTCGCTGATATCGCGCAGCATCACGGTGGTCAGGCAGTCTGACCCCTCGCCGACCCGAGACACCGACATCTCGGTCGGGAAGCACTCACCGCTCGCCCGCGTGATCGTGGTGCGGACCGGGGCGTCCTGCGCCTGGTTGTCGGTCAACGCGCCCTCGCCCAGCAGGGCTTGCATCGGCGAGCCGATGGCCTGCGTGTGCTCGATGCCGAACATGCGGCACGCCGCAGCGTTGATCAGCACCACCTTGTCTTCGGCATCGCAGCTGACGATGGCGTCCGATGCGGCGCCGACGATGTCGGCGACACGTGCGTCACCCACGCGCCGCCAGTGCTCGCGCACGGCCTGCAGTTCGGCATCGGTGCGCCGCTTCAGGTCAAGCAGGTTGCGCACGCGCGCCTGCAGGACGGCCCGGGTGTAGGGCTTGCCAATGAAGTCCGCCGCGCCGAGGTCGAGCGCGCGCATCTCGTTGCGCGGATCGGAGAACCGGGTGATGAACGCAATCGGCACGTGCCTGAAAGCGGCTTCTGCCTTGAGCGTCTTGCACACGTCGAACCCGTCGAGGCCCGGCATGTGCGCGTCGAGCAGGATGAGGTCGGGCACCAAGCGACGCGCGAGATCCAAGGCCTCCTCGCCGTTCTTCGCGAAATGAAAATCGCCCATCTCGGCCAGCGCATGGCGCAGGACATGGATGGACGCAATGTCATCGTCGACGATCAGCAGCCGGGGCATTTGCGTGCCCGGCAGTGGCGGCGCAGCCCCTGAGGCGAGGCTGTCGCGTTGCAAGTCTTCGATCAGCAGCTTGGCGCGCAAATGCGCGCGCACGCGGGCTGTCAACTGAGCCGCGATCAGCGGCTTGGTGACGAAGTCGGACGCACCTTTCTGAAAAGCCGCCACCTGCAGCAGAGTCGTGGGGTCGTGGCTCGTCGCGAAGATGACGGGGACGCACGCGAGTACCGGGTCTGCCTTCAGCGCTTCGCACACGTCGAGCCCCGTCATGCCGGGCATGTCGACATCCATCACGATGAGGTCCGGGGGTGCCTCGCGTGCCAACCGAAGTGCGGCTTCGCCCGATGTGGCGAAGCGCTGATTGGGGTATTGCGACAGCATCCGCCCCATGACCTGGATCGCGGAGGGGTCGTCGTCGACCAAAAGCAGCTGAACCTCACGCGGTGCCATCAGAGCCTTTCAGGTTCGTGTGCGGTTCGCCCACCAGTATGCGCGCGTCGCGATCGATCCGATCGCCTGAATTGAAGACGACGAGACGCACCAAGCCGCTGAGGCCCCATGATTTCTGGCGCGCACTTGCAGCCTTCAGAAAAACCCAAGCTTCTTCGGCGCATAGCTCACGAGCAGGTTCTTGGTCTGCTGGTAGTGGTCAAGCATCATCTTGTGCGTCTCGCGGCCGATGCCTGACTCCTTGTAGCCGCCGAACGTGGCGTGCGCGGGATAGGCGTGGTAGCAGTTGGTCCACACCCGCCCGGCCTTGATCGCGCGCCCCATTCGGTATGCGGTGCTGCCGTCGCGTGCCCAGACACCGGCGCCGAGGCCGTAGGGCGTGTCGTTGGCGATCTGCAGTGCTTCGGCCTCGTCCTTGAACGTGGTGACCGCGAGCACCGGGCCGAAGATCTCTTCCTGGAAGATCCGCATCTTGTTGTTGCCCTTGAACAGCGTCGGCTGGATGTAGTAGCCGCCCGCGAGATCGCCTGCCAGTTCGGCCCGACCGCCGCCGATCAGCACCTGGGCACCCTCCTGCTTGCCGAGGTCGAGGTAGCCCATGATCTTGTCCATCTGCATCGCCGAGGCCTGCGCGCCCATCATCGTCTCGGTGTCGAGCGGGTTGCCCTGTTTGATTGCCTTGATTCGCTCGAGCGCGCGCGGCATGAACTTGTCGTAGACCGATTCCTGGATCAGCGCGCGCGACGGGCAGGTGCACACCTCGCCCTGGTTGAAGGCAAACAACACGAGACCTTCGATCGCCTTGTCGAAGAAGTCGTCGTCGGCGGCAGCGATGTCTTCGAAGAAGATGTTCGGGCTCTTGCCGCCGAGTTCCAGCGTCGCCGGGATCAGGTTGCTCGCCGCGGCCTGCGCGATCACGCGGCCAGTGGCCGTGGAGCCGGTGAACGCGATCTTGCCGATGCGCTTGCTGCTGGCCAGCGGTATGCCCGCCTCGCGGCCGTAGCCGTTGACGATGTTGAGCACGCCCGGCGGCAGCAGATCGGCGATCAGCTCGGCCATCACCATGATGCTGACGGGTGTGGACTCGGCGGGCTTGAGCACGACGCAGTTGCCCGCGGCAATCGCCGGCGCCAGCTTCCATGCCGCCATCAGGATCGGAAAGTTCCACGGGATGATCAACCCGACCACGCCGAGCGGCTCGTGGAAATGGTAGGCGACGGTGTTCTCGTCGATCTGGCTCAGGCCGCCTTCCTGGGCGCGCAGGCAACCGGCAAAGTAGCGGAAGTGGTCGATGGTGAGGGGAATGTCAGCATTCAGCGTCTCGCGAATCGGCTTGCCGTTGTCCACCGTCTCGGCATAGGCGAGCAGTTCGAGGTTTTGCTCCAGGCGGTCGGCGATCTTCAGCAGCACGTTGGCGCGATCGGCCGCCGCGGTACGGCCCCATTTGTCGGCGGCTGCATGGGCGGCGTCGAGCGCAAGTTCGATGTCTTCGGCACCAGAGCGCGCCGCCTTGGTGAACGGCTTGCCGGTGATGGGCGTGATCACGTCGAAGTACTGACCCTTCAGCGGCGGCACGAACTTGCCGTTGATGAAGTTGTCGTAGGCCGGCTTGAAGGCGATCTTGGCACCCGGCGTATTGGGGTTGGCGTAAAGCATGGTGTCGTGGCTCCGTCCGGTTCGAGTGGATGCTGACCACGCGATCCGGACATCGCGCAATCCGGGGCGGCGCGCTTCGCAAGCGGTACGGCCCTGGGCAAGCGATTGGGCTCCCCAGAAACTGCACGAGGTTGATATGAATCAACTCAGCAGGCGACACACTCGTCCGGGGACTTCTACTTGGTGGGCCCGACCGGCAGCCTGCACGACTGGTTCGCCACCACAGGTGCGGTCGAACGGCCTGTCGTCCGACACGTTCTCGCGGGCTCGTCCGGGCCATCCTGCCCGCGACGGAGCCCTAGTCTTCGCGATCGACTCACTACTTCAAGTCATCGAAAGAGACCGCGCATGTCATTCGCTTCGTTCACCCCAGAGCCCCTTGACCGATCTCGCATAGAGCTGACAGAGGACTACGAATTGCGTTTCTGGACAGGCTATTTCGCATGCACGTCGCAAGCGTTGCTCGATGCGATCGAAGCGGTCGGCGTTGATGCCGCGGCGGTGAGCAACTTCATCGCGATGCGCAGGTGGATCTGCAGCGAGCCAACCCCCTCGCTTGGCGACCTGGCGCGGTTGCAACAATCTTCGCAGACGCCGATCACGCGCTGTCCAGTTGGTTGACGCGGGCCTGCCATGGCGGGTTCACGTCAGTCTTCCACGCTCGAAATCGAGCAGCACTTTGCAGCTTTCGCGTGGCCGGCGTAGCGCACGCGCACCTCGCCCGGCCCGGGTTCGGGCCGCGGCCGCTCGACCACGGCCATGCTGTTGGGTTGATCGGCGACGACGCTCAACATGATGCGGTTTCCTCGGGGTTCGGTGGGTTGAATCGGTTCACCAGTTCCACATCGAGCCATCGCGCAGCCGCGCGATCGGCAGATAGGCGCGCTCGTAGGGGTACTTGGCGGCCAGCGCCTCGTCGATATCGACGCCCAGGCCAGGCACCTCGTCCATCACCAGGTAGCCGTCTTCATAGCGGTAGTTGTGCGGGAAGACCTCGTCGGTCAGCGCGGTGTGCGGCATCAGTTCCTGGATGCCGAAGTTCGGCACCCACATGCCGAAGTTCACCGCCGCCGCCATGCACACCGGCGACAGGTCGGTGGCGCCGTGGAAGCCGGTGCGCACCTGGTACATCGCAGCGAAGTCGGCGATCCGCCGCACATGGGTGATGCCGCCGGCGTGGACGATGGTGGCGCGGATGTAGTCGATCAGCTGCTCGCTGATCAGCTGCTTGCAATCCCAGATCGAGTTGAAGACCTCGCCCACCGCCAGTGGCGTGGTCGTGTGCTGGCGGATCAGCCGGAACGCTTCCTGGTTCTCGGCCGGCGTCGCGTCCTCGATCCAGAACAGCTTGTGCGGCTCGAGCTCCTTGCCGAGGCGGCCGGCTTCGATCGGCGTCAGCCTGTGGTGCGCGTCGTGCAGCAGGTGCAGGTCGGGGCCGACCGCATCGCGCACCTTGCGGAACAGCTCGGGCGTGTGGCGCAAGTAGAGCGCGGTGTCCCACGGTTCCTCGGGCGGCAGGCCCTTCTCGGCCGGCTCGTAGAAGCCCTGGGTCTTGCCGACGCCATAGGTCTTGGCCAGGCCGGGCACGCCCGACTGGACGCGGATCGCCTTGTAGCCTTCCTCGACATGCTTCTGCACCGCCTCGACCGCCTCGGCATGGTCGCGGCCGTTGGCGTGGCCGTAGACCATCAATCCGTTGCGGCTCTTGCCGCCGAGCAGCTGGTACACCGGCATGCCGGCGAGCTTGCCCTTGATGTCCCACAGCGCCATGTCGATCGCCGCGATCGCGGTCATCGTCACCGGGCCGCGTCGCCAATAGGCACCACGGTAGAGGTACTGCCAGATGTCTTCGATCTGCCTCGGGTCTCGGCCGATCAGGCAGGGCAGGACGTGTTCCTCGAGATAGGCCTTGACGGCCAGTTCGCGCCCGTTGAGCGTGGCGTCGCCGAGGCCGTAGACACCTTCATCGGTGAAGACCTTGACGGTGACGAAGTTGCGCCCGGGGCAGGTGACGATGAGTTGGATGCGTTCGATCTTCAAGGCTTGTCCTCGTTTACGGTGGAGGGGCTCAGTCCTTGCTGCTGCTGGTGTTCGTGCCCTGGTTCTCGATCGGCTTCCTGTGAGTACCGGAAACCGCAGAGGCTCTGACCGACCAGTCGCGAAACTCGGGAAGAACAGCTCGGCATCTCGCCCTACGGTGACGCGGGGAGCCGGCTGGCGTCGCGGTCGACAGGCTGCATCGATACTGGATGATATGGGGTGGTATCGCCTCTCGCCTCTCGCGGATCGATGGGAAGCAACATGTTCGAGAATTCAGTGATGGCTGGCGTGGCATGCGCCGCCGTTGTCGCTGCCGCTGCTGCGTCTGTTCACGCTGAGTCAAACTCGCCGCCGCAGGCCGTTACACAAGCCGGCGCACAGCACGCTCAGCAAGCCACACCGCACCCGAAGCCCAAGCTCGACCTCACCGGCCGAAAGCGCATCGGCAAGGCATCTTTCTACGCGAGGAAATTCAGCGGCCGGAAGATGGCAGACGGCACGCGCATGAACCCGCAGAACGACAACGCCGCGAGCAAGACGCTGCCGCTGGGCACAACCGCGAAAGTCACGAATCTCAAGACCGGCCAGAGCGCGGTCGTGACCATTCGGGATCGTGGCCCCTATGTGCAGGGCCGCATCGTGGATCTGTCGCCTTCGACCGCGGAAAAGCTTGGCATCGACCGCCACGAAGGCGTCGCGAAAGTCGAGGTCACGCCGATCACCGTGCCGCAGCCCGACGGAAGCGCAAAAGCCGGCGAGGCGTTGCAGGACACGAAGCCCGCCGAGCTTCGTCCTGGTTCGACTTCGACTTCGCGATAACGAGACAAGCCATGCGGATTCAACGATTGCCCTGTGCGCGCGGCCTTCTGGCCGCGGCGCTCCTCGCGAGCCTGGTCGGCTGCACGGTGAATGGCGGATCACCCGTGGCGCCGACGCTGTCGCGCGACCGCATTGTCCAGATCGTCGCCAGCCCGGATCGCAGCGCCGCAGATCGCACGAACGACATCCGCCGCCACCCAACCGACATGTTGGCGTTCATCGGCATCCACTCCGGTTGGACTGCGCTTGACGTGAGCACCGGTGGCGGCTACACGACCGAATTGCTGGCCCGCGCGATCGGGCCGTCGGGAACGGTGTACGCACAGAGCCCGCCGCGCGATCCGAACCGGGCTGCCCCCACGCCTGCCGCGCCCGAAGGCGGCGGCTTGCCCACGGCCGCCGCCCCACCGCGGCCGCAGCGCAGCACGGCCGACGTGCTCGCCGATCGCGAGAAGAACATGCAGGCCGCGGGCGTCGCGGCCGCGCGCATCGTCTACGTCGGCCAGCGCTTCGACGATCCGGTGCCCCCGGCGATGGCCGACGGCAAGCTCGACCTGGTGACGCTGATGTTCAACTATCACGACTTCGGCTTCCTGGGTGTCGACCGAGCGCAGCTGAACCGCGCCGTCTTCCAGGCCTTGAAGCCAGGCGGCATTTATGTCGTCGCCGACCACGCCGGCCGGCCGGGCACGCTCATCTCCGAATCCGGCACGCTGCACCGCATCGAACAATCGTTCTTGCGCGCCGAAGTGGAGGCGGCTGGATTCAGGCTGGCCGAAGAAGGCGACTTCCTGCGCAACCCGAACGACCCGCGCGACCGGAACACGCCCGAACCACCGCAGCCCAAGGACGAGTTCGTATTGAAATTCGTCAAGCCCTGACCCGATCGCGACTCGTTGAGGGTCGCCAGGGTCTTGAACACCGATGTCTTCTTATCGTTCGTTTGCGTCCGGTGCCGTCTTGCCGTCGGGCAGCACGTCGAAGCCCGCCTCCATGCCACCCTCCGCGCTCGGGGCGACCCACAGGCGGAACTCGCCAGGCTCGACACCTCGGCGCCCGTCTGCGCCGTGAAACGCGAGCTCGTCGGTGTGCAGGCGAAACACCACGTCGCAGCTCTCACCCGCCTCGAGCACGACGTGCCGATACTGTTTGAGTTCCTTGACCGGGCGCGTCACCGAGCCGACGAGGTCGCGCACATACAGTTGAACGAGTTCCGTTCCCGAGCGGCTGCCTGCGTTGCGAATCGTTGCCGTGGCTTGCAAGTCACCCCCCAGCGCCACCGTCGAAGCCGACAGGCGCAGGTCCGAGTACTCGAACCGCGTGTAGCTCAGTCCGTAGCCGAAGGGGAACAAGGGACGATGGTCTTCGTCCATGTAGCCCGCGAAGAAGCCGCTCGGATCGAGCGGTGTTCCGGAGGGGGTGCCGCGCGCGTCGGCCGGCGGCGGGCGCCCGGTGTTCTTGTGGTTGTAGTACAGCGGCAGTTGACCGACGCTGCGCGGCAGGCTCACCGGCAGCCGGCCGCTCGGCGATTCGCCGAACAGCAGGTCGGCAATCGCCGGCCCTCCCATCGAGCCGGGGTGCCACGCCAGCAGCACCGCGTTCGCACGCTCCACCACGACGGCCAAGGTCAGCGGGCGGCCGGCCATCACCACGGCGACGACGGGAACGCCGGTGGCCGCCAGCTCGTCGAGCAGGCGCTGCTGGGCACCGGGCAGCCCGATGAACGCCCGCGAGTGAGCTTCGCCGCTGAGCCCGGCATCCTCACCGATGCAAAGCACCACCGCATCGGCTGACCGAGCGGCTGCTATCGCGTCGGGGAAGTCGTGGTCGCTGTCGCTTCTGCAATGCTCGAGGCCGCGCGCGAAGACCACGCGTGGATCGCCCAGCCGCTCGCGGATGCCGGCGAGCACTGTGCGCGTGCGTGAGTGGTCCGCATCGAAGACCCAGCAGCCGAGCTGGTCGGCCGCGGCGTCGGCCAAGGGGCCGACCACCGCCACGCGCTTCAGGTTTTCGCCCAGCGGCAACACGGCATCGTTCTTCAGCAGCACGCAGCTTCGTCGGGCGAGCTGACGTGCGAGGTAGTCCGTACGCGCCCGCGGTTCGGGTTGGCGCTGTGGGCCGTAGGGCGCATCGAACAGGCCGAGCCTGTGCTTGACGGCGAGGACACGCCGCACGGCCTCATCGATTCGCGCCATCGACACCTCACCCCGCTCGATCAGCCCGGGCAGATGATCCATGTAGCTGCTGCTGGCCATTTCCATGTCGACGCCGGCGTCGACGGCCTTGCGCGCGCAGTCAGACGCAGTCGCAGCGAAGCCATGCACGGCCATCTCCACGACCGAGTTCCAGTCGCTGACGACCAGGCCGTCGAACCCCCATTTGTCCTTCAACACGCCGCGCAGCAGCTCGGCGTGCCCGCTGGCCGGGATGCCGTCGAGCTCGTGGAAGCCGCTCATGACCGTCATCGCACCGGCCTTGACCGCGGCTTCGAACGGCGGCAGGTAGACGTCGCGCAGCTGGCGCGGCGGGATCGCGACCTGCGTGTAGTCCCGGCCGCCTTCGGCCGCGCCGTAGCCCACGAAGTGCTTGACGCACGCGGCCACGCCCCGGGATTGATAGCCCTCGACCATCGCGCACCCCAGCTGCGCAGACAGCAGGGTGTCCTCGCCGAAGCCTTCGGCGATGCGGCCCCAGCGCGGATCGCGCGACACATCGACCATCGGCGAAAAGGTCCAGTTGACGCCGGCGGCGCCGGCCTCGTCGGCTGCCAACTCGGCGGCGGCACGAACCCCCTGCAGGTCGAAGCTTGCGGCCTGCGCCAGCGGAATCGGGAACACCGTGTGGAACCCGTGGATCACGTCCCGACCGATCAGCAACGGGATCTTCAATCGCGACTGCTCAACGGCCACCGACTGGTAGCGATACGCATCGTTGCCGACGACGTTGATCAGCGAGCCCACGGCGCCAGCGCGAATGCGCTCCTCCAGGTCACTGCCATCGGGCTGCACCTGGCAGAGTTGCCCCAGCTTCTCGGCAAGCGTCATCTGGGCGAGCAGGTCATCGACGAAGCGCAAGTTCATAAGGCATCCTCCGGCCTGTCGGCCTCCGGTGTTCGCCTTGGGACGGCCCGGCGGCTCACAGCGTCACCGTCCCCTCGAGCCGGATGTCACGCGATGACGCGCCGACGAAGAGCGTGGCAGGCCCGCGAGCAAGCTGCCACCGTCCGTCGTGCCAGGTGCTGAAGGGATGCTCGATCGATCTCGGGTCGATGCGAAAGGTGATGCGACCACGCTCGCCGGGTTCCAATGCGACCTTCTGCCAGTCGATCAATTGCCTGGCTGCCGCCCCGTCGGTACTCAGCCCGACGTACAGCTGCGCGGTCTCCATCCCGGCACGGCTCCCACTGTTCGCGATCGTGCAGGAGACAGTCACCAGACCGTCGGCCGACACGATCTCGAGCCCGTGGTACTCGAACGTCGTGTACGACAGCCCATGGCCGAAGGCGAAGCGGGGTGCGATGCCCCGCGCGTCGAAGCCGCGGTAGCCGACCTGCAACCCTTCCTCGTACACCACGCGCCCGGCGATGCCGGGATATTGCACGGCGCTGCGGAACAGGCCTTCCGCGTCGCTGCGGGGAAAGGTCAGCGGCAATTTTCCCGACGGGGCGATGTCGCCGAAGAGCAAGGCGGCCAAGGCCCGGCCCTGTTCCTGACCGAGGTACCAAGCGTGGAGGATGGCGCGGACATCCTGCTCCCAGGACAAGGTCTCGACCGGCCCGCCGCTCATGGTGACGACCACCGTGTTCGGATTGACCGCCGCAACGGCGCGGATCAGCGCCGCTTGCCCGTTGGGCAGCCGCAGGTCCGGCCTGTCCATGTGTTCGCTCTCGTAGCAGCGCACCGCAACCACCGCCAGATCGGCGCCACGGGCCTTGGCCACGGCCTCCTCGATGTGCTGCGACACGACGCCTCT
>Ga0307515_10019916_pt1 | contig 12024 bp, 7 predicted proteins | sample 17_EM_MG_FD_194513 | JGI IMG/M metagenome (GOLD analysis project Ga0307515, IMG submission 194513) | Populus trichocarpa ectomycorrhiza microbial communities from riparian zone in the Pacific Northwest, United States - 17_EM | ecosystem: Host-associated > Plants > Roots > Unclassified | place...
TTTCACCTTGACATAATAAACTTAGCTAAACATAATGAAGAAGAGAAACATAAATAAGATATAAGTTAACTAAGTAAAGGAAAGGAAATGAAAAGCATAAACAAGAGATTAATATAAATAAAACTTAAGCATTACAAAAATATAAAGAGAGAGCAAGAACATGATCTTGATCTGAAAATCAAGATGCCTAAATGCATGGAAAATGCCTCCTTTTATAGGCAAAAATTTGAAACTATTGATTTGATGACTAATTGTTGAGTGGGTGGCCACATCTTGACTTGGTGACAATTCTTATTTTCTTGTTTGAACAAAACGTCATTGCTAACATCAGAATTTGAATAGATAGTCTGCATGAAAGTTCTAGGAAATTGTCTCAACTTTCCAACAAATAAAGAATCGGTGCATTTGAACTTCTAGAACTCGAGATATGGGCTGAACACTGAATAATGTCTGGGCTGCAGGACAGATTCTGACTTCTCCGTTGTTGCTACAATTTGAACTTGAAAACGACCTTTTTGAATCTTGGAATCTTCATGAAAGTTTTAGGCCTATGTCTTAGCTTTCCATCCATATAGACCAGACCTAAATCCAAGTTCTACAGCTTCAGGTATGATCCAATAACCGAATAGTGTTCCAGTTTGGACTGAACCAGCATCTCTTTTCTAAGCTTGCCCCTCTCTTTGTCTTCTCAATTTCAGTAGTTAAACTCATCAATCAATCCTTTGATTTACATGATAGGCCTGCATTTAAGATGAACATTTACCATAAATTAAAGGTATCTTATAGTATCAGATTTGTTATTATAAAACATGCTTTAGTTAAAGAGTTATTGATACTTTAAGTGCAAAATGATGATATAAAACCTTGATAAAAATATACTTTTAAGTACTAATCAATTATACATGTACCACTATAGTTACTTGTAATGTGATGTTGAATAAGTTAAAAGAGAAATCTCATTGTGTGTATAAAAAAAAAACCCTGCAATCAACAACTTTTCATTGAACCTTCCATACAGATGGATGTTATCCATATTAATAATTGACCTACAAGACTTGAACCCCTCAATTATAGGACCAATTGCCTAGAAAACTCTACCAAAAACAATTGTTCCACTATCAAGCTATCCATTATGTCTCCACTCAACAACTTTTCTAGGATTTTATTAATTCTTGTAAAGCCACAAACAATCTAGATAACATTTCAAATAAGTCCCCATATGTTTCAAAAATTAACTGTAGTTAGTTGCTGTTTTTTGAGGTGGTTAAAGATACTAAAATTGATTATCTTATTTTTAAAAATTTTCAATTCCTTTTATAGCAATGCTAGTGGTAGTAATGTTCACATTTGGGAACTTTTCCTCTGGGTCAGAAAATGTATGTGCTTGCATTGAAATATTTAATTTTTTGTTTTACAACTTAGGGCCTTGAAATGAAAATTTTATAATTTATTTCCATAGAGTTCTTTACTGATAATTCCGTAGAAGAGGAAGAGCTAAAGAAACTATTATTCTAGTGAGGGTTATGGGAATTTGTGATGAAAATATAATTAAAATTGTATATCGTGATTCTTTGATCCTAGTGATAATAAAGATGATGGTGTAGGTATGACTTCAAATATAAGGGTGTCATGAGTTTAATTGAAACATTAGATGATGATGATAATGATGATGAGGCTTCCTGTTTCAGAATTTGATCATGATACTAGAGTTGATGATATGATATATAATAATTAGTTTGTTTATCGTAAAAAATTAGCTAGTAGTGGAGATTTAGTTGTTGGACAAGATTTTAGAATTAAAGATGATTTAGTGAATATTTTCAAGCAATGACATATTTCATATTCACTTGAATATCGCATTTAACGTTCATACCAAATATTTGTTTAATTACAATGTGTTTATGCACCTGAATGTCAATGGTACTTACATGGAGATACCATAAAAGGTCAGATTCCTTTGAGATAGTAAAATTAAAAGGTAAACACACATGTACCAATACATACATACATAAAAAAAACCATCATCGGCTTAACATTAAATTTATTGCATCAATGGTTGTAACTTTTGTTCAAGATAACCTTGCCTATATTGTTTCCAACATACAAGAAATTAAATTGCACTATAAGTTTAAAATTTCTTACTATAAAGTATGGGCTGCAAAACAAAAGATACTTGAGGAACTTTTTGGAACACATGGGGACTTCTTTGAAATGTTATCTAGATTGTTTGTGGCTTTACAAGAACAAAATCCTAGAAAAGTTGTTGAGTGGAAACATAATGGATAGCTTGATGGTGGAACAATTGTTTTTGGTAGAGTTTTCTATGCATTTGGTCTTGCAGTTAAGGGGTTCAAGTCTTGTAAGTCAATTATTAACGTGGATAACATCCATTTGTATGGAAGGTTCAATGGAAAGTTGTTGATTGCAGGGTTTTTTTTATGCAGACAATGGGATTTCTCCTTTAGCTTATTCACTAGTTGAAGAACATAATATTAACTGGAGATGATTTTCACTACTTATTCAACATCACATTACAAGTGACTGTAGTGGTATATGTATAATATCGGATAAGCATGATGGTAGGCCTCGTTTGTTTGACGGAAAGTGGTTTCCTGAAAATCACTTTTCAAACTTTCCTGTGTTTGTTTGTCATTAGAAAAGTTGGTCAATGAAAAACACTTTCCAGTCAAAGAAAAATTTGGTTTGATTTCCAGAAAAGTATTTTTCTTTTATTTTGGACAGAAAACACTTTCTAAAAGTTGTGAAAAATTTAGAAATGTCATATTATTTGCTGATTATATCAAATTTGATCCTTAAACTTTTAATTGCTATATATATTTTTTTTGAATATTTTTTTTCAATTTCATCCCTTAAAATTTGATTTTTATATTAACTTTGGTCCTCATTTTTATAATTGTTATTTGCTTTTCCCTTATCATTTTTTAATTGAAATTTTTTATTTATCAAATTTGGTCCTCATTCTTTTGATTGTTACTTATTTTATTTAAAATAATTTATGAAATAGTAATTATTATTATTTTAATTTCATCATCTTTTAATTTTTTTTATTTATTAGATTTGATCTCTATTATTTTGATTATTATTAATTTTATTTGAGATAATTTATGAAATTATATTTTTTTTCAATTTCATTATCATTCAACTTTTTAATTTATAAGATTTGTTCTTCGTTATTTTAATAAACTTGAAAAAAATAAAACATTAATAAGTTATTTTTCAGCTTATTTTCCATGACATAACCAAACACTGGAAAGTGTTTTCCAACTTTTTTTTCATTACACTACTCAACATTAGAAAATAATTTATTTTCCCGGAATTCACTTTCCAAAAAAAATACTACTTTCCAGCAAACAAACAGGACTTAAACATGAAATAAAAGAAATTTAGCTTGAATTGATTGGATAATATTGATTGTGTTAGACACCTAATAAGCAACTTCAATCACAAATTCAAAGATTTGTTGGCCATAAAAATGTTGCTTAGGATGTGTTATGAATCTTTGAAACATAAATTTAATATATAATTTGATTACATGGGCGACAGTCATTCATAATGGATAATGGAAAAAATAACTTGAGTGGATACCAAAAGAAAAATAAATATTTTTTTATGATAGAGGTCACTGATATTGCAATAACAAATCTTTCTAAATCTTTTAATCATGTTTTGAAAACTTATGCTTATTTTGTTAAACAAAAAAAAAAAGGATCATATGACTACATTGCTCAAGAGAAATTATAGCCTCCAAGAAAGATGCATATTTTGTAAATTATTCTTCCCATTTCAACAATTACAATGACACACCACCACCTGATCCAATGTGGAGATAATTTACAATTCTTGCACTGCTGAATATGGAGGATCCTTTACAAGAAAATAGAGTTTCCCATCAGAAGAATAGAAGATGCTCCAATCACCAGAACATGAGAAGTATTATGTAACAAGAAACAGCTACCTCTGGAATCCAAATAAACAGCACAAGGCTTTCCGGTCACCATAAATAAAAACCAGCCAAGCCAACGCACACTGAAGACTGAGCAAAGAATTAACTTAAATTTGAGGTTTAGATCACAAAAATTTGAACTCCAACAATAATATGTGCATTGTGAGAACCATAACGGTCAGAGGCAGCAGCTCAAAGAGCATGATGTCCCTTGATGAGCTGCTCACACTCAGCTGTCCTGCATTGATGAAGTCCTTACTAGAAGTTACAGAAACATTTACAGATAAGGAGCCTGACAGAAAGAATTGAAATGTATGGGGTTATTTTCCATGTGTGCAAGGCAAACAGAAAAGGAGTTCACCGAACCATCATAGTTTTTTGAACTTACAGTCATAGTTAGCCCAACCAATCCGTTGTCGTACTAAATCATATACAAAAATCTTATCTTTCAGAACAAGATCTGCAAAGCCAATGCAATCAACAGGATAGTTTAACTCACATGTTTTAAAAGGTAAGAGGTGTGCATAAAGGCATTGAAACACCCACGAGTTAGCTGGTTCAGTGACACAAGATTTGTAAGTCAATGAGGTTCATTACAAAAGAGCAGAATTTGGCACAATCCCAACCCAGAAAGCAGTCATCCAGTCATGTCATTGTAAAATGCATTTCGAAAAAATAATGATGAAACAAATGACAAGCACCAAAAGCAGGAGTAAAAAAGGTCACCAATGGTGCACTAGAGACAATTTGCAGGGCCAGCAGATAGAGAGACCCCCCCCCAATATTTTCAACTTTGCACTGTATTTTTAATTTTTACTTTTAAGAAAACTTATGTTGCCCACCATAAAGTTGTGCATGTTTTATTAAAGTCCCCACCTACTTCATAACTTACCCACCCCCCAGCACTGACATTATGACCAGTTGATGGTAAGGAGAAAAGGTTAAGCCTCTCCCCAGATATACTCATGTCAATAAAAGAAGTAAAAGTTTAGAGTTCAACCTCCTAAGATAGTTACTCCTTGAACTTTCTGAAAACCAATGCACCACATCACAGAACCACCCTGCTACAGAAGAGAGAGAGAGAGAGAGAAAGGTGGTCCATGTTACAATTCATTCAGTGACAATGGCAGATATATTCTGATTAAACATGTTCAGTTCAATACTGATGGGAAAATGAATAAGTTAGCAAAAGTGAAGAGCAGCAAATTACACTGGGACCAAAAGGTATAAGGTAGTCTTCAGGTTTTAACACCATAGATGCACCCCCAGCAAAGTTAAAACTGGCCAGGGGAAACATCTGAGATACACTGCATAGAAAAAAAGAAAAAAAAACCAATTAAGTTATTGAGGAAGAAAAAAGGGAAAGTAAAAGCTAGAAAGAAAATTTTTGTGGTGTAACATAACAGCAAAAACATCATTTGGAAATAAAATAGAAGAATGAACCTGGTTGAGACAAGATAACACTGGTTTCCTTTAGATATTATAGGTGTAACAGATGGCGAGACAATGACATTCACCTGGACATTCACCAATCAAATAAACTTAGCATGCTGAAAGTGAATTTAGTTGTGATTGTTTAAATCATGCTAATTCAATACCTTGTTACATTCCAGTTCAATAACTTCACTACCATTATTATCTCACTATTAAAAGGCTCAAAACCAGCTCTTTAAAATCACCTTACTGGGAGAACTTAAAATAATTATTTTTTATTTTTTTAGGAAAAAGCTTACTAATTATAAGAGATTGCATGTGGATAAAAGAAACTTTCTTACATTCTCTGATTTTTACTTTAACTGTCCACTTTGTATTTGTGAGATAATGGTTGCAGAAATATGAAAGACTGAGAAGACATAGTTACTGTAGAGAAATGTTTGGCTGACACCAGAGAACAAGAACGAGTCCCTATAAATATCTTAACAAGTTGCCTCATGCAACACAAAGAGAACAAGAATGAAACCCTATATAATATCTTAATGAGTTGCTTTCTCATAAAATGTCTTGTCATGAAACTATGCAACAAGGTTCTGTATAACTTAGTTATCACAATGTCAATCATATTGAAGGATTCCTAATATTTTAAATGAAAAAAAAAAAATAGTGTTAGAATAGCTTAAGATTGTAAAAAATAATACATTAAAGCTCATTTCTCTCAGCTGCAAACATCGTTTATTATAACAGGAACCTTTGCATGTATAGATGGGAAAATTACTCACAGCACTAACAAAAGGATCATAAGCTTCTGCCACAAGGTACGCCAAAGTTGTTCCAGAGTCAACAATTGTTCCTTGGCTATTCGATGTTGCAAACACTGATGGATCAATTGGCAACAATTTCCCATTAACAGCAATGCTTTGTAGATTTAAATTATAATGAGGCCTGCAATTTTTGAAAAGGAAATCACAGCAAATTAGTGTTGTTCAAAATCAAACTAAAGATGCCAGACAGCAATATGCTTGCATGAGGAATGCAAAAAGTAAAAAAAAAAAAACAAATGGTTGTGCAACAGAGCAATAACATTCACAAGAGAAAGATGTGTGATAGTAAGCAGATTTGGTGATAAAATGTAACTCCTCTTTGAGTTTTTGAAAGGTTCTTAAGCAGTTAAAGTCTCATTTCTTTGGACTTGTTCACATTGAAAATATCCAATTTCTGTGACCACTTTAAATACCTAGAAAGATTCCTGCAAAATATGAGAAATCCTAAAAGCAAATCTGGCTTGGTACTATTCTAAAAGGTTATTCCAAATACAAAACCAACTGAACAAAGCCTGTGAAGTGCTTGTCTACTCCTAAACACCAGTAATATATGGTATCCTAGCTAAAGGTAAAAGTAATGTACAAGTGACTGCTGCAGAAGAAAATGTCTTATCACTGACCAATAAGATGCTAGAAAAAAAAATTTTCTTTTAAAAATCTGTGTGCAAAATCAAAGCTTGTCTCATTGCCTTGACATTTCTCAGGCAATAAGATTTCAGTTGCTGCTGCTTATACAAAGCAAGGATAACAATCTAAAGAAGTTGGGTTGTTGGGGAAAGAAAAGGTTTCCAAGGAAAAAATGACATACTGTGATGGGACAAGTGGACTATAAACCATGCCTGGCTCCAGAATCTCACCAAGAACCAGTATACCACCTCCAATGCCCTCTCCTTTCAAGCAATGAGAGAACACTCTGGGTGTTATCCCGTGGGTTGACAATTGTGATATAACAGAGAGTTCCCCCTGGCCAAATCCAAAAATCCCATCAACTGCTTTATCGGTCATAGTCAAGTCCCCAGACTGGAAGGTACTGCACCTGTTTTCAACACCACCATCTAGCGAAATAAGAAACATACAAAAAAGGCAGATCAATCTTGGAACAAAAGAAACTTATTCAAATAGGAGAGTATGAGATAGATGAAGGGCAAAGGAAGCACACAACTCATATTTTGTCACAAGGGGGACTCAGTCCTTTATTCCTTGGCATCAATTAAGTTTGCTGGTTAACTCCACAAGAATGAAATGGCAATAAATCATTCAAATAGTCCAGCAACAACAATACTATTTTACAGTAATAGCTGTGTATTTTGGGTGAACATGCCCCTTGCTGTGAAAGCATAAGAATGGTTACCATAAGAAGGTCATGCCATTAGTGAACTGGTTATGATCACGTAGCACCAGGTGGTGACTGATTGGTCATGTAGTCATTGTGCAGCAAAACACCATACCCTTGTGTGGATTCACTGACTGCATATTACATCTTTGACAACAACAATTAAGCAAAATATTAAGCTTCATTTTTTTAGTCTTGTACCTATCCCTTCTCTCTAAACAAATAATCATTGTCAATCTTAAAAATCTGAACACGCCCATACTTATTCAACAGTACAATTTAGAAAACCTACCCAAAGACAATGAGAGCTGAAGAGTTAACGACTAATGACTCCCCCAAAATAGCATCAAAATAAAGTGTATCGGACACATAATAGCCTGATGTCCCACTTCCATCTTCATATTGGAATGTGTAACTGCATTGATTAGTCTGAGGAGAGCATTGAGTTACTGTGGTTTGAACTGCTGAAGTACAGATTGGGTCTGAACAGTGGACCAGCCCTGCAGTTGATGAGCTGCTGGAATCAAAGAAATTGAGCTGAATCTGCATTAACGCAAACAAAGTACCACGGGGAAGTTGAGGCTTATTTTTTCCAATTCTGCATATGTATAGAAAGACCCGTGACAAGGTAAAGAAAGAGGATTTACTCCAAGGCCACTAGTACGTGGGCAATTATTGCAGGAATTGCAGCAGACCCACAAGACATCACTTCCGGTATCAATCTGCACATTGAATTCTCTAGGAGGAGAGCCCAATTTCACTTTTGTAAAATAAAGTCTAAACACAAAGAAAAGAATTAAACCATATCAACGCCTATAATCATCAAGTACTAAAAAATGACTAGTTATCAAATCCCATCCTAAAGCGAATGTGGACGAGCGCCAAAAAAAAAACTGAAGAGAACCAAGACAGATATATTACAAGGGCTCTGAAGCTCCGGTGACCCTGATTGCAATGGAAACCCAAAAAGAAAGAACAGCAAAATTAGTCAATAATAATAATAATCATCTAAGCATACAATATAAATAACAAAAAAAAAATCAATTTTTTGGTTACAAAAAATGGCAAAGAATCAATCTTCAGTTAATATAATTAAAACAAAACATGCACAAAAATCCCATATCCTTTCTTTTCCTTTCCTTCCTCTTTTAGAAAGAATAACAAGCAAGCAATACCCACCGCAAGTTCTTTTTAAGTGTGTGCATGTGAGAAAGAAATGCAGAAAATCATGTGCCATAAATACAAATTACCAATTTTAAACAAAACCCATGACTGAAATTAAACTTTTTACCTTAAATAACGCAAATAAACCATATAAAGAAACCTTAAAATTAGGAAAGAGGGGATGCTGAAAAAATTACCCGACGAGGTAAGGATCGGGGGAACCTTGAACAGAGAAGTCGACAACGCCACCAACAAAGCCTTGTAAAAGACGGGCATGTCTGAGTCGGTCTCGAGCTCTAAGTTGGGAGAGTTCAAGACCGTGGTTGTTTAAAGGAAAAGCCCTCTCCAGTTGGAGAAGACTAGCGCAGTAAACCACCGACACAGACATGAATAATAATAGTAGTAGTAGTAGTATAGTGATGAAGAAAGGGGGCCATAAACCCCGCATGTTTTGAGGGTTTTTCTTGTGTCTTGGAGAGTGTTAAAGAAAGAGATCGAAGAGGAGCTGTTCTTGGTTGTGATGGTTCTTGCTGCTTTTGCGCATTTATAGAAAGAAAGAAAGGAGTGGACTCAGGCAGCAGGACAGGACTGTGACACGAGGGAGAGCTTATGATTACGAGGAACAAGTAGAGCTTATTTGTTTGTTCAAATTATATTAACTTCGTGTGTTTAAATTATAAACTACGGACCTGAAAGTAAAGAGAACCAACTTGATTTCAGGGCACGAGGCTTAAATAAACAATGTATTATTTTTATTTATTTTTCTTGGGTTTAGACATTAAAGAATAAAGTAAAAGAATAAAATGTTAAAACAACTCAACCAAAATTTTCAACATTAATTAAAATTACATCATATGATAATAAATAGAATTTAGTCTCGTTTAAATTATAAAATGATATTTAATTATCAATACCAAAAAAGTAAGATAAATATTTATTGTGTTTAAAAAACTCAAGGAAAAGTGAATTGTCTCAATAATTTTAAAACGCCCTAAAGTCTTAATTATATTTTATATAACTATTTTTTTTATATAAGGGGTGATAAATATAGATATATAAAATGTATATTATTAAAGTAATTCAAATTAGCATAAAAGAAATGTGAACATAAGAGAGAAGAATGCTAGAATTTTTATTAATCTGTTTATTCTAAAGTATTTGTGTTAATCTAAATATAAAAAGATTATATATAGGTTGAAATGAAAATATTATTCCACTCTTAATAAATAAAGCTAAATAAATATATTATTTAACATCTCCCCTCAAACTCACGATGCGGTAGCTACAAACATCGAGAGTTTGTCGACTAGAAAATGAAAACGAGAAATGAAATACACATTGGTAAAGAAATCTGTAATCTACAAGGAAGAAGAAACAAAAGGCAAAGTAATGGTCTCATGTTTGAGATGATGATGAGTAAGATGATAATCGATCTCAATGTGTTTAGTTCGTTCATGAAAAACCGAGTTGTGAGCAATTTGAATAGAACTCTGGTTGTCATAATACATAGGAGCAGGGTGAGAAAGTGAAACTCTCATATCTGCAAGTAACCAACGTAACCAAACAATCTTTTTTATAGTAGATGTCATAGCACGATATTCTACTTAGGTTAAGGATTGAGAAACGATAGATTGTTTCTTGTTATTCTATGAAATAAAAGAATCACCTAAAAAGATACAGAAACCAGTAACAGACTTGCGATATGTGGAATCACTGTTATGGTCAGCATCAGAGTATGCACGCAGCTCCAAGCACCGATGGAAGTAAAAGACTCTAAAAGACTGTACCCCGAAGATATCGCAAAATATAAAGAACAGCTACCTAATGAACAGTAGTAGGAGAAAATAACAAACTAATTAATAACATGAACAACATGAACAACATAAGCAATATCTAGACGAGTAATGGTGAGATATATCAAGCTCTCAACAATAGTACGGTATAAAGTAGGATCTGTCAAAGGTAAACCATCAGAAGAAGAATATCTTGCGTAACTTCAATGGGAGTATCTACAGTTTTGTTATCAGTAAGTCTAGCCCGCTCAAGAATATCTGCAACATATTTCGACTGAGAAAGAAGGTAACCTCTAGGTGAGTAAGTTACCTAAATACCCAGGAAATATCGAAGATAACCCAAATCTTTTATTTTAAACTGTTTAGCCAACTTTGTCTTCAAACTGAGATACCATCAATGGAGAAGGCACCATATAAACTTCTTCTTGAAGATCTCCATTTAAGAAGGCATTTTAGCATCAAGTTGAGAGATATGCCACTAACAAACTGAAGCTATGACAATTAGAGTACGAACAGTAGTCATTTTTTCAACAAGGGCAAATGTCTTCTCATAATCCATACCATATTGTTGAGAGTATCCTTTTGCAACCAACCTAGCTTTATATCGCTCAATAAACCCATCAGAATTAATCTTGATCTTATACACCCAACGACAACCAACAACACTCTCACTAAAAGGTATGAGAACCAAATCTCAAGTATTTGTTTTATGCAAAGTAGAAAGTTTCTTATCCATAGCTTGCTGCCAAAAAGGATCAAGAATTGTCTTTTTATAGGAAGAGGGCTTAGAGAGACAATGAATAGAAGCTAAAAGGAAGTAAATGATGAAGAATAACAAGAATAAGCAAAATCTAGTAGTTTTGTGGACTTACAAATATGTATAGATTGACGTAGAAGTGAATCCACAATCATAGATGAAGCTTGAGGGGTTGTAGATGAGAATGGAGCTTCAAGTGTGCCAAAGAGTAAAGTGTCAGTACCTGCAAATTGATGAGTACAAATTGGTCGAACATTGGGAGAGGTATCTGAGGTACTAGGAACGTAAGATGATAAACTATCATAATCCTTAGAAAAAGGATCTATACGAATAAGATTAGGTCTAGTCAGGCTATGAGTAATGAATGAAATAGAAAATAAATGTATATGCTTGAGAAAAACAACAAGACAAGACATAAAGTTTTTGAATTATTAGATCAAAACAACGATCGATACCTCTTTTTACCTTCACCATAACCCAAAAAGACACAAATAGCATATCGAAAGGACAATTTACTGCGTTCTACATGAGGATGGAGAACGAAATAAGTACAATAAAAAACTCTAAATGAGGAATAATTAGGGACATACCCATATAACTTTTCAAAAGGAGATAAACCCGAATTATGATAAAATGAAATTGTATTAATCAAATTTACAGCAGTAAGGACAACTTCTTCCTAAAATTCACTAGGAACAGAAGCAGACAACAAGAGAGAATGAACAGTTTTGACAGTATGCCTATGTTTTCTATCA
>Ga0307515_10019917_pt1 | contig 12023 bp, 9 predicted proteins | sample 17_EM_MG_FD_194513 | JGI IMG/M metagenome (GOLD analysis project Ga0307515, IMG submission 194513) | Populus trichocarpa ectomycorrhiza microbial communities from riparian zone in the Pacific Northwest, United States - 17_EM | ecosystem: Host-associated > Plants > Roots > Unclassified | place...
GTCGGCTCAAGGCTCGACCCGGATGCCGTCCACTGGATTTCCTGGCCGAAAGACGGCATTGTCGATGGATTGATCACCGAGGAGCTTCGCCCGAACGCCGTGACGGATCTTCAAGGCGTCGTCGTGCGTCTGCCGATTTTCAACGGCGAACCCGTGCGCCAGGAGAAGATCGCCGATTCCTCAAGTCGGATCATGTCTTCGCTGCTTCCCGCCGGCAAGCGCGCCGTTGCCACGGAGATTACCGTCGCGACCGGCGCCGGCGGCTTCATCCTGCCGAATGATCGCGTTGACGTGATCATGGTGCGCAAGACCGATGACGGTTCCTTTCTCACGGAAACAGTTCTCAGCAATGTTCGCGTCCTCGCAATCGATCAGCAGGTCGAGGAAAAGGACGATGGGTCCAAGTCGGTGGTCGGGACGACTGCCACGTTGGAACTGACGCCGGACCAGTCGAAAGTCATGACTGTTGCCCAGCAGATGGCCGAACGCCTGTCGCTGGCGCTGCGCAGCATTGCCGACGCGCAAGAGCCGGATACCAACGCGGCGGACTATCTGCTCAGCGGTGACGGGCGGCCTTCCATCCAGGTCATCAAATCGGGCTCCATCGTCAAGAGCGATGACAGCTCATCCATGGGCCAAACGAAATAATGTGTGAGCGGGAGCGGAACGTGAACCGGATCGGAAACAAACTTCGTAGCTCTATCGCCGGCGGACTGGCCTTCTGCCTGGCCTTTTCCGGCTTGCCCGCCCAGACTTTTACCGCGGAGGCGGCATCCGAATCGGTGGTGCGCATCGTCGATAGCGGCCCCGGAGTGAAAAGGACCATTAAGCTGGGCCTGAACAAGGCAATCGTTGTCGACCTTCCGGCTGACGCTCATGACATCCTGGTTGCTGATCCTACCCTGGCCGATGCCGTGACCCGTACCTCGCGGCGCATCTATCTTTTCGGCAAAACCGTCGGACAAACGAATATCTTCGTCTTCGGTCCCAACGGCGAGGAAATTGTCAGTCTCGATCTCGAGATCGAGCGTGATATTGCCGGTCTGGAAGCCAATCTGCGGCGGTTCCTGCCAGATTCCGATATCAACGTTGAAATCATCTCGGACAATATCGTGCTGACCGGCACTGTCCGGACCCCGCTTGATTCCACCCGCGTTGAAGAACTGGCCCAGGCCTTTATCAAGGGCGGTGAAGCGACGACCCGCAATATCACGGCAGAAGGCAATGCCGGCAGCACCGCGGACATTTTCGCCGAAGAGCGCCAGCAGTCCCAGATCGTCAATCTTTTGAGGATCGATGGCGAAGACCAGGTCATGTTGAAGGTAACGGTGGCGGAAGTCTCACGTCAGGTGCTCAAACAGCTTGGTTTCAGTGGTTCGATTTCCAAGGGCAACGACAGAATTCTCTTCTCCAATCCGGCAAATCTCGGCAACGCCGTAAACCCGATTTCGTCAGTTATCACCTCTACGCTAGGAAATGGTTCGATTTCTCTTTCGAATTATATCAATGCGATGGAGCAGGCCGGCGTCATGCGCACGCTGGCAGAGCCGAGTTTGACGGCCATTTCCGGCAAGAAAGCCAGTTTCTCTGTTGGCGGCGAATACCGGCTGCCTTCCGAGCAGGAAATCGGTGACGATGGCGCGCTTACGCGAACTCATGAAACGGTGGAATACGGCATCGGTCTCGACTTCACGCCGGTTGTCCTCGGCCCGGGCCGGATAAGCCTGGAGATATCAACCGAGGTTTCCGAGCCCACGTTCGAGGGGTCTGTTGTCAATGCAAATGCAGGGGGCCTATCGTCCGGAGTTCCCGGCCAGACCTACATGTCAATCCGCCGCCGCAAGGCATCAACCAGTATCGAGCTTCCCTCGGGTGGCTCTATCGTGATCGGTGGCCTGGTGCAGGACAATATCCGTCAAGCGATGTCGGGCGTCCCAGGCGCGTCGAAAATCCCTGTTCTCGGCGCATTGTTCCGTTCCAAGGACTTCATCCGCAACGAGACCGAACTTGTCATCATCGCGACGCCGTATCTGGTGAAGCCCGTGGCGCGCGGCGAGCTTTCGCGTCCGGATGACAATTTCAATCCGACCGATGATCTGTCCAGCGCATTTCTGGGCGAAGTCAATCGCATCTACGGCAATCGTCAGGCGCGCCCTGCGGGGCAGTATCACGGCAATGTCGGCTTCATCTACAAATAGGCGGGAACGGACATGACAAAGACGATCATCCTGAACCGCAATCTGAAAAGGCACTCGACCATGCGGCCAAATGCTTCCCTTCGCCTTGCGCGCGCGTTCGCGATCGGCATGTTGCTGATGGCAGGCACGAGCCTTGCCGGCTGCGCCAACCGCGACGACATGTCGACCGGGGCCCTGCCGGACGACTATCGCACGCGCCATCCGATCGTGATCGCCGAAGCCGAACATTCGATCGACGTTCCGGTCGCGTCGAGCGACCGGCACCTGACAAAGGGCGCGCGTGACGTCATCCGCGGTTTCGCGTCGGGCTACATCGATTCCGCGACGGGCACCGTTCAAATCCTCCTGCCGAGCGGTTCGGTCAATGCCGGGGCGGCATCCTTGCTTCGTAGGGAAATCCGAGGCCTGTTGGTGGGAGCTGGCATCCCGGCGACGCGCCTGATCGAAGTCAGCTACCAAGCAGACTCCAATGGCGATGCCGCGCCAATCCGCCTGACCTACACTGCGATCACGGCAAAAACCGAGCCCTGCGGCAACTGGCCGAAGGATCTCGTCGCCAACACGGTTCAGAACAAGAACTACGAGAATTTCGGCTGCGCCAGCCAATCGAACCTCGCCGCGCAGATTGCAAATCCGATGGACCTGATCGGTCCGCGCCAGATGTCGCCGATCGATGCCGTCCGGCGCGGTCAGGTCATCAAGGACTATCGCGGCATCGATACCGGCGAAGACTAGACGATCGTCATTGGCGGCAATTGACCAATTCGGGAAGCTTGACGGGACAGCACCATGAGCACGATTGACTACAAGATCGAGACCGGAGTAGCCGGCGAACCGGAGGGGATCAGCTCGAATGACGTCGATCATTTGCGGCCGCTCCCACGGATCTCCGTGCATGCCTTCTGCGAAACGGAGGGGCTGCTGCGGGTTATGGAACGTTGCGGTCAAGACAGGCGAATGGCGAAGGTCACGCTGAGGATCAACAGCGGCACGATTGCCGCCGCCGCCAGCATGTTCTCGACAACGCCGACTCCAAACCTGATCATTCTGGAAACAGCAACCGAGCCGCGCCTGCTGATGGAAGAACTTGCCCCGCTGGCGGCGGTTTGCGATCCCAGCACAAAAGTCGTCATCATCGGCCGTTACAACGATATCCCGCTTTATCGCGACCTGATCCGCAACGGTATTTCCGAATATATCGTCGCGCCGGTTGCCATGCCTGATGTCCTGGGCGCCATCGCCGCTATCTTCGTCGATCCGGAGGCCGAGCCGCTTGGCCGCAGCATTGCTTTCATCGGCGCCAAGGGCGGCGTCGGTTCGTCGACGCTTGCCCACAATTGTGCCTGGGGCATCTCCAACCTGTTCTCCACCGAGGTCGTGCTTGCCGATCTCGATCTGCCTTACGGTACGGCCAATATCAATTTCGACCAGGATCCGCCGCAGGGCATTTCCGAAGCGGTTTTTTCCCCGGAGCGCCTCGACGAGGTCTTCCTCGACCGTCTTTTGACCAAGTGCTCGGAGCACCTGTCGCTGCTTGCCGCCCCCTCCATGCTCGATCGACCCTATGATTTCGATGCGACGGCGTTCCAGCCGCTGATGGAAATCCTGCTGCGCAATGCGCCGGTGTCGATACTCGACGTGCCGCATCTCTGGGCGGACTGGACGCGCACGGTGCTGGCGGAAGCCGACGAGGTCGTGATTACCGCCGTGCCCGACCTTGCCAATCTGCGCAACGCCAAGAATCTTTTCGATTCGCTAAAGAAAATCCGGCCGAACGACAAGGCGCCGCACCTGGTGCTGAATCAGGTCGGCATGCCGAAACGCCCGGAAATATCGCCGTCCGATTTCTGCGATTCGCTCGAGATCGAGCCGGTCGCGATCATCCCGTTCGATGCCGTGCTGTTTGGAAACGCTGCCAACAGCGGCCGGATGATCGCCGAGATCGACAAGAAGGCGCCCACGGCCGAAACCTTCTCTCAGCTCGCACATCTGGTGACGGGCAGGGTGACAGCCAAGAAAGCCAAAAAGAGCGGGCTTGGCAAGATGCTCGGAATGCTCGGACGCAAGTAACTGACAGTCAAACGAAAACCGGATTGAGCGCATGTTTGGTAAACGAGGAAACGAAGGCTTCGGCAAGGGTGGCTCCATCAGCCCTCCCGTGCAATCGAGCATGCCGGCTTCTGCTTCGGTGGCCGTCGTCGAGCGGCCGGCTGCGCCCGTGCTTGCCGAACCTTCCCGCGACACGATTCCTGTTACACGTGGGCAGCCGTCGCCCCCGCCCGTCCGTAAAAAGGCTGTCCGTACCGAGGACTATTACGACACCAAATCCCAGGTGTTCTCGGCGCTGATCGATACGATCGATCTTTCGCAGCTTGCCAAGCTCGATACGGAAAGTGCGCGCGAGGAAATCCGCGATATCGTCAACGACATCATCACGATCAAGAATTTCGCGATGTCGATCTCCGAGCAGGAAGAGCTGCTCGAGGATATCTGCAACGACGTTCTGGGTTACGGCCCATTGGAGCCGCTGCTCGCACGCGACGATATCGCCGACATCATGGTCAACGGCGCCGGCCAGACCTTCATCGAAGTCAACGGCAAGACCATCGAATCCGAGGTTCGTTTCCGCGACAACGCCCAGCTTCTGTCGATCTGCCAACGCATCGTTTCCCAGGTCGGCCGCCGGGTCGATGAATCGAGCCCGATCTGCGACGCCCGTCTTCCCGACGGCAGCCGTGTCAACGTCATTGCCCCGCCGCTTGCCATCGACGGCACGGCGCTCACCATTCGTAAGTTCAAGAAGGACAAGCTGAAGCTCGACCAGTTGGTCAAGTTCGGTGCGATCACGCCGGAAGGCGCCGTTCTTCTCCAGATCATCGGTCGTGTCCGCTGTAACGTCGTCATCTCCGGCGGTACCGGCTCCGGCAAGACCACGCTTTTGAACTGCCTGACCGGCTACATCGATCTGGAAGAGCGTGTCATCACCTGCGAGGATACGGCCGAACTGCAGCTGCAGCAGCCGCACGTGGTCCGCCTCGAAACCCGCCCGCCGAACATCGAGGGCGAAGGCGAGATCACCATGCGTGACCTCATCAAGAACTGCCTGCGTATGCGGCCCGAACGCATTATCGTCGGCGAAGTGCGCGGACCGGAGGTTTTCGATCTCTTGCAGGCCATGAACACAGGTCATGACGGCTCGATGGGCACTATCCACGCCAATACGCCGCGTGAATGTCTCAGCCGTATGGAATCGATGATCGCCATGGGCGGCTTTACGCTGCCTGCCAAGACCGTACGCGAGATCATCGCCGGTTCGATCGACGTCATCATTCAGGCTGCGCGCCTGCGCGATGGCTCGCGTCGCATCACCCACATCACCGAGGTGATCGGCATGGAAGGCGACGTGATCATCACCCAGGATCTGATGCGTTATGAAATGGACGGCGAAGACGCCAACGGCAAGATCATCGGCCGGCACAAATCGACGGGTATCGGCCGTCCGCATTTCTGGGATCGCGCCCGCTATTTCAACGAAGACAAGCGGCTGGCCGCAACGCTCGATGCGATGGAAAAGGACTGAGGGGCCTTCATGTTCGGAATAGACATCACCATCCTGGCGATCGTCGGCCTCGTCGCTCTTGCAACGGCCGGGCTAGCCTATGGAATTCTGTTCACGCGCATCGAAACCGAGAAGAAAGCCGAAAGCCGCGTTCGCAAGGTAAAATCCGCCGAAACCGACAGGGTTCAGGTAAAAGCCGCGCGGGACCGTATGAACGAGACTTCGAAGCGGCGAAAGTCCGTACAGGATTCCCTGAAGGATCTTGAAAAGAAACAGCAGGAAAAATCGGCCAAGGCCAAGCCGACAATGAAGATCCGGCTGATGCAGGCGGGCCTCAAGATTTCGATTGCCCAGTTTTACATCGCCAGTGTGGTCTTTGGTATCGTCGCCAGCGTGATGGCGCTGATCGCCGGTGCGACGCTGCCGATTGTTGTCGGAATTTTTCTGATCGGCACAGCCGGCCTTCCGCGCTGGTTCGTCAATTTCATGATCAAGCGCCGCTGCAAGGCGTTCCTGAATGAGTTTCCGAATGCGCTTGACGTTATGGTACGATCGATCAAGTCCGGTCTGCCGCTGAACGATGCCATCAGGCTGATCGCCGGCGATGGCCAGGAGCCGGTCAAGACCGAGTTCAAGCGCATCATCGAGGCACAGCAGGTCGGCTTGAATATTCCGGAAGCCTCCGCACGCATGATCAACAGCATTCCTCTGCCGGAGGTCAATTTCTTCGCCATTGTCATCGCCATCCAGGCTCAGGCCGGCGGCAATCTCTCGGAAGCGCTGGGCAATCTCGGCAAAGTGCTGCGCGAACGCAAGAAGATGAAGGCCAAGGTCCAAGCGCTGTCGATGGAAGCCAAGGCGTCAGCCTACATCATCGGTGCGCTGCCGTTCATCGTCTCCTTCCTCGTATACATGACATCGCCCGCCTACATGACGATCCTCTTCACCGATCCGCGCGGCCATATCATCATGGGTTGCTCGGCGGTGTGGATGACCATTGGCATCTGGGTCATGCGCAACATGATCAACTTCGATATCTAGGAAAGACGCGGCATGAGCGAGGGACTGATCAACACCCTGACCGATCCGAATATCATCGTCGCCTTTCTGGTGTCGGTGGCGGTACTGGCAACATTCTACTCGCTGGCAGTTCCCTTTTTCGAGAAGGGAAGCCTGGACAAGCGGATGAAATCTGTCGCCACGGAGCGCGAATTGATCCGGGCCCGCGAACGCGCCCGTCTGAACAGCGAAACGGCAGGCAGCAAGGCGTCGCTGCGTGCACAGAACAATACCTCGATCCGACAGATCGTCGAGCGGCTCAACCTGCGCAAGGCGCTGGTGGACGACAAGACTGTCAACCGGCTGAAATCGGCTGGCTACCGCTCGCAGAACGCGCTCAACACATTCCTGGTTGCGCGTTTCTGCCTGCCATTCGTGTTTCTTGCCGTCGGCGCATTCTATATTTTCTTTCTCGGCTACCTTTCGGACAAGTCACTCCCGGTGCGAATGTTTGTGGTGATCGGTATCGGTTATGCAGGCTTCTATGCGCCGAACATCTTTGTTTCCAACGCGGTCACCAAACGACAGCACTCGATCCGCAGGGCTTGGCCGGATGCGCTCGACCTGCTGCTGATCTGTGTGGAATCGGGGATCTCCATGGAGCTCGCCATGCGGCGCGTGGCCGACGAGATCGCCGCCCAGTCGGCGCCGCTTGCCGAAGAACTGGTTCTGACCACGGCGGAACTGTCGTTTCTTCCGGATCGTCGTGTCGCACTTGAAAACCTGGGCACAAGAACGGGGCTCGACGATGTGAAGTCCGTCATGCAGGCGCTGATCCAGGCCGATCGCTACGGCACGCCGATTGCCCAGGCCTTGCGCGTCTTGGCGCAGGAAAGCCGCGACCAGCGCATGAACGCGGCCGAGAAAAAAGCGGCTGCGCTGCCGCCCAAACTGACCGTGCCGATGATCCTGTTCTTCCTGCCGGTCCTGATCGCCGTCATCCTCGGCCCGGCCGGCATCCAGGTCTCCGACAAGTTCTGAAAGCGATATTGCACAATGTTAAAGGCACAGCCGCGGTAACGCGGCTGTGCCTTTAACATTGTGCAATATCGGAGGCCGGATTGGCCGGTTCTGGAGGCGGGATGCCCCGCATCTGTGGGTGGTAGCCGAAAATGGCTTCCGTCAGTTCGTATTCTTGTCTTCCTTGGAGAGCTTCTGCCAGGCGTTCTGCTGCGACATGATCGAGCGCAGATATTTGACGTTGGCTTCCGCCTGGTCCGGCGAGAGTTCCTGGCGGGCGATCTGCTCAGCCTCGGGAAAACGTCCCTGCAGGCCGATGGCGAGCGCCAGGTTCTGCCTGACGCTGCTATCGGCGCCAGGTTGGCCGACCGCGGAGCGCAGATAGGTTTCCGCCGTCTTTAAATCCTTGGCAAGCAGATAGGACATGCCGAGATTGGACAGCACCGTCGGTTCGTTTGGCTGGATGTCGAGCGCCTCGCGATAGCGCTGGCGCGCCTCCGGCGCGCGGCCGAGCTGATCGAGGATCGCGCCTTCGGCCGATTTCAGCTTCCAATCCGGCCTGTCAGGAGTCTGGGCGCGAGAAATCGTGTCCAGCGCCTGTTCCAGCTGGCCCGCGGCGGCTTGCGATTTTCCATAGGCCGCCAGCACTTCACGGTCGGTCGGGAAATTGATAGCGACCTGCTGCATCACGGCCAGCGCTTGATCGTTGCGGCCTGTCATCCTCAGCATATTGGCATAGTTCAGGCCGGCGGTGCGATCCTTCGGATTGCGCTCATAGGCCTTGCCGATGCTTTCCGCCGCTGCCGAAAGTTCCGTGGCGTTCATCGACTGAACCGGCTTGGAGAAATTAGCGGAGGGAATGGAGCCTGTCGTCAGCTCCTTCTTCTGCGCTGCGCAGCCGGCCAGCGCCAAGGCGAGGAACGCCATCGCGGTGCCCCGCAGGAGCCTACGGCTGGAATGAGACGTTTGTCCGCGTGAGTTCATTGCCAATGCCCCTAAGCATTTGTTCAAGCACCGGACGCAAATCCCCAACACATCGGCGCAATCTTCACTCCAGCAATAATCTGTTAACCCTAACAGAGCGTTAATCGGGTGATTCTGCACCGTGCCTTCTGAAGGATTTTCATGGCCTCCTATCAATTCATCGACCGTTCGTCGCCGTTCAACACCAGTGCCGGCAAGACCTTGCCGATCTTCGCGGTGACACCAGCTCATATCGATCTCGGCGCCATCGACCCGATTGCGCTCGACTGGGCCCGGAAGGCCGGGTTCAAGGCCGAATCCGGTGCGGTCCTGCTGATCCCGTCCGAGGACGGTCACCTCGGTGGAGCGCTGTTCGGCCTCGGCGCCAATCCCTCCGAAGCACCGTTCCTCACCGGTAAGTTGGCGCGTACATTGCCTGCCGGCAAATGGCATATCGAGACCGCTCCGCTGACGGCCAACCGGCTGGCGCTCGGCTTTGGCCTCGGCTCCTACCGCTTTGAGCGTTACAAGGCCGCAGCGAGCGAAGCACCGACCTTGATGATCCCGGCAGACGCCGATGCCGCCGATATCAAGCGCCAGCTCGCCGGCGTTTTTCTTGCCCGCGATCTTATCAACATGCCGACCAACGACATGGGCCCGAATGCCCTGGAGGAGGCGTTCCGGGCGCTCGGCGAACACTACAAGGCCAAAGTTTCGGTCGTCTCCGGCGACGATCTTCTGAAGCAGAATTTCCCGCTGATCCATACGGTCGGTCGCGCCAGCGCCGAGGTGCCACGCTTGTTGGAAATGCGTTGGGGCAAGAAAGGCCATCGCAAGGTGACGCTGGTCGGCAAAGGTGTCTGCTTCGATACCGGCGGCCTCGACATCAAGCCGGCGGCCTCCATGCTTTTGATGAAGAAGGACATGGGTGGCGCTGCCAATGTCATGGGCCTGGCGCTGATGATCATGGACGCCAAGCTGAAGGTCGACTTGCGCGTGCTGGTGCCCGTCGTCGAGAACTCGATTTCCGCCAATGCCTTCCGCCCAGGCGATATCTACCGCAGCCGCAAGGGCCTGACGGTCCAGATCGACAATACTGATGCCGAAGGCCGCTTGATCCTGGCCGATGCGCTCGCCTATGCGGACGAGGAGGAGACCGACCTCTTGGTCGACATGGCGACGCTAACCGGCGCTGCCCGCGTCGCACTCGGCCCCGATCTGCCGCCCTTCTACACCGATGACGAGGATCTGGCCGACGATCTCACCGAAGCGAGCCTGACGGTTGACGATCCGCTCTGGCGCATGCCCCTTTACAAGGGCTACGAGAAGGATATCTCGGCCCGTATAGCCGACCTGACCAACGCGCCTTCCGGCGGCATGGCAGGTTCGATCACGGCGGCTTTGTTCCTGAAGCGCTTCGTTACCAACGCAAGGAGTTGGGCCCATTTTGACATCTTCGGGTGGGCCGCGGCGGAACGACCACATTCCCCGCTGGGTGGTGAGGCACAGGCCATCCGTGCGCTGTATCATTTGATTGCGAAGGGGAAGAAGTAGGGAAGGGAATTACGCTCTTCTCCCTCAACGAGGGAGAAGAGAAAGCCCGGCAGCCTCGTCTACTTTGCGAGCCTGCGACTATTCGTTGATCAGCCGCTTCAAAAGCTCGATCTCGTGCGACAGCTTGGTATCGCCGGTGATCAGATCCTCGATCTTGCGCACGGCATGCAGCACGGTCGTGTGATCGCGTCCACCAAAACGGCGGCCGATTTCCGGGAAGGAGCGGGGGGTCAGCGTCTTTGCCAGATACATGGCGATCTGGCGCGGCTTGACGATGACGCGGGTGCGGCGATTGGACACCAGTTCCTGGCGCGAGACGTTATAGTGCTTGGCAACGACACGCTGGATGTCCTCGATACGCACCCGGCGCGGCTCGCCGGCATTGACCAGATGGCCGAGCAGTTCGTCGACGCGTTCGATCGACAGCGTCGGTTCAAACGAGAGACGGAAGAGCAGTTGGTTGAAGGCGCCTTCGAGTTCGCGGCCGCTGGCCGTGATGTTGCGGGCGACATGGCTGAGAATGGCGGCCGGAATGTCGAGCGAAGCATCATCCAGGCGGGCGACCTCGAGGCGGCGCTTGAGGATTTCGAGACGCATCTCGTAATCTGGGCCTTCCATCTCGATGGCAACGCCGCCCTGAAGGCGCGAACGGACGCGCGGATCGAGCGATTCCAGTTCCCACGGCGCACGGTCGGCGGCAACGACGACCTGCTTGGCGCTGTCGAGCAGCATGTTGAGAAGATGGCAGAATTCGTGCTGGATCGACTTCCCCTGCAGAAACTGCATGTCGTCGATGACAAGCAGATCGATGTTGCGCAGGGTTTCCTTCAGGGACAGCGCATCATTGTCGCGAATGGCTGTTGCGAAACGCCACATGAAATATTCCGCCGTCAGATAGACGACGCGGGGTGCCCGCGCGCTCTGGATCGCGGCGGTGGCGATCGCCTGCAATAGGTGCGTCTTGCCAAGGCCAACCGTCGAATGGATGAACAGCGGATTAAAGCGCACGGCTCCGGCTCCGGCTTCAGCGATCGTCTTGGCGGCGGCAAGTGCGACGCGGTTCGAAGAGCCCTCGACGAAGCTCTCGAACGTGTAGCGTGAATCAAGCGGCGAACCAAACAGCGGTCCGGCGACCGGTTGCAGCTTCTGAAGATTGCCGACCGTGGCGGCAGCATGATGGGCAAGGGTCTGCGGCGCGGACCGGCGCGAAGATGACGAAGCCGCCGTATCGCTGTGGTTTGCCTGCGGCATATCTTCCTGAAGACCGGGCCGTGCGCTGCGCGTTGCGCTGCGCACCAGGATTTCCACCTTCAGTATCTCGGCATCTTCCTGTTGGAAGATGTTGGTGATCTGGTCAAGGTAACGGTTGTTGATCCACGACTTTAGAAACGTCGTGGGAACGGAAAGCCGCACAACGCTCTTGGAGACCGAGTGAAGCTTAAGCCGGCCGAACCAGCTGGCAAAAACATCAGGGCCGACCTGGGCTTTCAAACGCGCACTAACCCGCTCGAAAAGTGCGCTATGCATCATGTCGCCCTTGTCCCCCGCTGTAGCGTCAGACTGCTTTTGAGCGATCTGACGTGCATTCTCCCCGTTCTCGAACACACTCGCCGCCGTTACCGAATTATTAAGCATATTGCCGCCTTCCAATATCATTCCGCGACGCCGCCATTGCTGCCGGCGTCAGCCTTTATGTTTGTCTCGTGCGGCCCTTTTAAAGGCATGCCACC
>Ga0307515_10019918_pt1 | contig 12022 bp, 8 predicted proteins | sample 17_EM_MG_FD_194513 | JGI IMG/M metagenome (GOLD analysis project Ga0307515, IMG submission 194513) | Populus trichocarpa ectomycorrhiza microbial communities from riparian zone in the Pacific Northwest, United States - 17_EM | ecosystem: Host-associated > Plants > Roots > Unclassified | place...
CTGATCGCCGTGGCTTGCCCGGCGATCGCGGAGGGCGCCGACGGGCCCGGGCCGGTGTGCGATCACCAGCCCGCGGCGTACGAAGAGGCGCCTTCCGGGGCGGTCCCCGTCGATCCGGGCGTCGACGGGGACCTTTCGGCCAAGACGGCGGCGAACCCGCCCGGCACCACGTTCTGGCTCCGCCCCGGCACCCACACCCTCGGCACCGACGAGTTCGGCCAGGTCGCCCCGAAGGACGGCGACGTCTACCTCGGCGCCCCGGGCGCGGTCGTCGACGGCCGCGGCGTCAACCGCGCCGCGTTCACCCAGCGGGCCCGCGACGTCGATATCAAGAACCTGACCGTCCGCGGCTTCGCGGCGCTGCAGGACCAAGGCGTGGTCAACCACGACTCCGGCGACGGCTGGCTCATCGAGAACGCCACCGTCGAGGACAACGCCGGCGCCGCCCTGATGGCCGGCGCGGGGCAGGTCGTGCGGCACAGCTGCCTGCGGAACAACGGCCAGTACGGGCTCAACGCCTACCAGGCCGGCGACGGCATCACCGGGCTCGTGCTGGAGGGCAACGAGATCACCGGCAACAACACCGGCGACTGGGAGACCAAGGTCCCGGGTTGCGGCTGCAGCGGCGGCGCCAAGTTCTGGGCCGTGAACGGCGCCGACGTCCGCGGCAACTGGGTCCACGGCAACCACGGCGCCGGCCTGTGGGCGGACACGAACAACAACGACTTCCTCGTCGAGGACAACCTGTTCGAGGCCAACGACGCCGAGGCGCTGTTCTACGAGACGAGCTACAACCTGGTGCTGCGCGGCAACACCTTCCGCGGCAACAGCCTGGTTCAAGGCCGCGCGTTCGCGGCGCGCGGCGACAACTTCCCGGTGACGACGGTGTACCTGTCGGAGTCGGGCGGCGAGCCACGAGTCCCGGCGCGGACGTCGTCCGTCGACATCAGCGGCAACACGTTCGTCGACAACTGGGCCGGGATCACGCTGTGGGAGAACGCCGACCGCTTCTGCGCCAGCCCGGCGAACACGTCTTCGGGCTACTGCACAAAGGTGGCTTCCCCGTCTTCGTGCTCGGCGGGCGCCGTCGCGAAGGCACCGGCCTACGACGACTGCCGCTGGAAGACCCAGCACGTGGAGGTTCACGGGAACACCTTCCGGTTCGATCCTGGACGGCTCGGTTGCACGAGCCTCTGCGGGCGGATGGCACTGCTGTCGAACTACGGGACGTTCCCGGACTGGTCGCCCTACAAGGGAACCGTGATTCAGGAAGCGATCACGTTCCGGCAGGACAACCGGTGGCACGACAACTCCTACGCGGGGCCGTGGACCTTCGTCGCACATGACACCTCCAGGACGGTCGACCCTGCGGGCTGGCGGGCGGGCCCGTACTCGCAGGACGCGTGTTCTTCGTTCGACGGTGGGTCCGCCGGCTGCTGATCTCGACTGTGGCAGGGCGGTCCGACACTTTTCTCCGGCGCTCACGTCAGCGGTGGCGATTTCCCTTGGGACACAAGAGAAAAGTCGCGAGTGGTAAATTCCGGACACGTGGTTCACCCGTTTCAGCGATGGCGCTCGCACGGGTGTTCGGTACCGTCGGAGACATGGCCACCCCGAGCCCCGTCTCCGAACCCCTCCGCCGCGACGCGATCGACATCGTGGTGCTCGACGCCATGGGCGTCCTCTACTCGTGCGCCGACGACGTCGGCGAGCTGCTCGTCCCTTTCCTGCGTGGCAAGGGATGCGTGCTCGAACGACGTGACATCGACGACCTCTACCACGCGTGCAGTCTCGGCAAAATGTCCTCCGCGGACTTCTGGGCGGCAGCCGGCGTACCCGGCGCTTCGGACGACGAGTACTGCCGCGGCCACCGTCTCACCGACGGCCTCGTCACGGTGCTCGCCGAACTCGACACGACCGGCGTGCGGCTCGCCTGTCTCAGCAACGACGTCAGCGAGTGGTCCAAGCTGCTGCGGGAACGCTTCGGGCTCGCCGAGTACATCACCGACTGGTTCGTCAGCGGCGACGTCCGGGTGCGCAAACCCGATCCCGAAGCGTTCACCGGCCTGTGCCGGCGGCTCGACGTGGTGCCGGACCGCATCCTGCTGATCGACGACCGGGAGGAGAACGTCGCCGCAGCGCGCGCCGCGGGGCTGCAGGCACTGCGGTTCGGCGCGGCAGGTCTGACCACAATGGAGCAGCTTCGAAGAGAGCTCAGACCGTGGTGAACCGTGAGCTCGGCTCTCCCCGCAGCCGCCCGGCGGGCAGCCGCCGGTTGCAGAGCACGAGCAGAAGATCCTGGGCGGCGCCCGTGAGCGGAGTGCCGGTGCCATACGACCAGTCGAGGTCGTCGGCGCGGAGCGAAATGCCCACCAGATCGGTGCCGAAGTACTTGACCTGCTTCGGCTTGAGTCCCTTGAGAAGCACCTCCAGGCGGTCCAGCGGCACACTGCGATCGAGGTTCAAAGCGGTCGTGATGTCCAGGCCGTGGATCACGTCGTGGCTCAGCGCGCCCTCCGCTCCCCCGCCTGGCGGCCGCCAGGGGTGTTCGGCGTTGTCGCGCAGCGAGGCGACGAGCGCCTCGCGCGACAGCTCGGCCGCGTCGCGGCGGGCCAGCCGGTCCGCCATGTGGTCGAAGCGGCCGGCGGACTTCAGCATTTCGCGTGCGAAACGGCCGGTCGACATGCGGAACGGCATCGTCATGTGGGCGACGACCTCCGGCACGCGCCAGCCCGCGCACAACGTGGGCATCGCCCATTCGGCCGGGGACAGGCCGTCGAGCACCATCGCCAGGTCACGGCGTTCAGCGGCGATCAGGTCCTGGATCATCGGGGTCTCCTTCACGAGTCGGTCACCCCACCGACGAACAGGACCGGCGAAGACCGACACTCCCGTGGAACCGGCCAGCCGAACCGGCACTTTGCCTGCCACGCACGACTTCGGCGCCGAAACGCTCGGTTGTGATCAGCTCCGACCCCGTCCAGGGCTACGGCAACCATCAGTGCCGCGCACCGGATCGCACAGTTCGGCGCCGTCGGGGCGACCGCACTCATCAGCCGGCGGGAGCAGCCCGCTCAACTGGCCAACGGGACCGTCGGGAACCAGTAGTCCCCTGGAACGGATCAGTCTGACCGGCACCTCATGTGGACCCCACGCCACCATGGTCGGCGGCGATCAAGCCCCTGGCAGGCCGGGGCTCCGGAACGAGCCGGTCGCCCCGTCGTCGGCCGGACCCTCGTCAGAGGCGGTCCGCGACGCGGTCGACGCCCCAGGCCGTCGCCGGGACCGCCGCCAACGCGGCGCAGAAACCGCCGATCGTGTCCGTCGGGTAGTGCGCGCCGAGGGCCACCTCGGCCCAGCCCATCGCGATCCCGGCGACCACGGCCAGGCCGAGCAGGAGCGTCACCGCCGCCGCGCGGCCCAGGTGCAGGCGGTCGGCCATCAGCAGGCCGATGACCAGCGCGAGCGCCGTCGCGAGGGCCGTGTGACCACTCGGGTAGGACAGGAACTCGCCGTGGATCGTGCGGCCGACGATCGGCTTGAGCACCGTCGTCACCGCGACCGTGGCCAGGACGCCAAGGACGGCCAGCACCGCGATCCGGACCCGGTGGGCCAGAAACCCCGCCAAAGCAATCAGCGCCACCAGGATCGTCGCCCCGACCGGCTCGCCGCCGAAGTCGAAGACCAGCGCCACGTACCGCCACGGCGGCCGGACGCCGTCGATCGACGGCAGGACGGCCGCGTCGATCCCGGTCAGGCCGGAGTCGTGGAAGTGGAGGATGCCGAGCGCGACGAGCACCGCCGTCGCGAGCGCACCCGTCATCGCCAGCGGGGCGCGCAACGTGGCCGGCAGGGCCACGGGCGCGGTCCGGACGAGCTCCTTCACCCGTGCGCCTCGATCGCCGCCTGGTACCCGGAGATCAGCCGGTCCAGTCCGACCTCCGGGGTGAAGTCCTTCTCGTACCGAACGCGGGCCGCGTCGCCCATCTCCCGGTTCCGGTCGCCGACCACCTCGCGCAGCCGGTCCGCGAGGGAAGCCGCTTCGTTCGGCTGGTGCAGGAGGCCGGTCACGCCGTCCTCGACGAGCTCGGGGAACGCGCCGTGGGCCGCCGCGACCGTTGGCACACCGGCCGCCATCGCCTCGACGACCACGAGGCCGAACGCCTCCAGCCACGTCGAGGGCGCCACCACCGCCACGGCGTCGGCCGTCAACGCGCGGCACTCCGCCTTGTTCCGCAAACCCACGTACGAGACGTCGGAGCGACCGTTCGCCCAGACCGCGACCTCGTCCTGCATCGGGCCGGTGCCCGCGATGACCAGCGGCACGCCCAGGGCGCCGCCGAGCCGGTCCCAGGCCCGCATGAGGAGCCCGACCCCCTTCTCCTCGGTGATGCGGCCGAGGAACAGCACGTGCGCTCCGTCGCCGGAGCGGCGGACGCCGGGGTCGGTGACGAAGTTGTGCTTCACCGCCATCCGCTCGCCGGGCATGCCGGCCGACACCAGGAGGTCACGTTGCGCCGCCGAAATGCAGAAGAACCGGGAAACGCCCGTCCACCACCGGCGGCGGTTCGCGACCATGCTGGCCGCCATCGGCACCGTCGCGGCGCTCGAGCCGCGGTAGCAGCCGTGCTTCACGGCGGGCAGCGGTGAGCCGCCGACGCACTCGGTGCAGATGTGGCCGTCGCGGTGCAGGGTGCCCGGTGGGCAGACCATCGTGTAGTTGTGCAGCGTCGCGACGGCGGGCACGCCCGCGTCCGCGCAGGCCGCGACCACCGACGGCGACAGCAGCGGGAACGTGTTGTGGATGTGCACGACGTCCGGGCGCGAGGCTCGCAGCCGGGCCGCGAGCTCCTTCCGCACCGCCGGGTTCCACGGGACCATCAGCGGGACGGTCGCCTTGCGGAGCAACGGCATCTGCGCGATGTCGTCGCTGCGGCGTTCGAACAACGACACTTTGTGCCCGCCCTCGGCGAGCAGCGACACCTCGGCGTCGACGACGTTGTTCTCCCCGCTCGGCTGCTCGGACCGGTACCGGTTGTGGACCACGAGCACCTTCACGCGGCTGCACCTCGCACGCTTGCCCCCTTCGCCGGGATGAATGCTTCTTCGTCGGACTGCGGCACCCCGCGGACCAGCAGCGACGCGGCCAGGGCCAGGTGCAGCAGGTACGGCGACGCGTCGCCGAGCCCGGCCTCGGTGTAGGAGGCCGAAATGCAGTAGGTGATCAGGAAGATCGCGCACGCCCGGGCCAGTGACGGCGGCCTGAGCACAGCGACCACGACCAACGTGAGGAGGAACGCGGCGACCAGGGCGATCCCGACGAAACCCTGCTCGTGGTAGATCGCGAGCCAGCTGTTGTCGATGGGGAGGCCGTCGTAGGACTTGTCCGTCAGGCCGACGCCGAAGATGTACTCCGACGTCGTCCGCGGCGCCTCGAGCAGCGCGTCCCACACCTTCGCGCGGCCGGTCAGGCTGGAGAAGTTGTCCGCGCTCTGCCCGCGGAGGAACCACGCCTGCAGCGCCCCGGCCAGCACGATGCCGGCGACGCCGCCGATACCCGCCGTCCAGGCGAACACTTTGCGGGCGCGGGCGCTGGTCAGCGCCATCGACAGAAAGGCCACCAGGAGCCCGGCGATCAGGCCGAGCGTCGCCGTGCGGGTGTGCGTGAGCAACAGCAGCCCGAGCGCCGGCACCACGATGACCAACGCGCTGCGCCACGTCGTGCGGCGGCCGAACCAGAGGAGGAGCGTGAGTCCCGAGATGACCGCGGCGTACTGGCCGATCTGCGGCGGCGTGAGCGGCCAGATCGCGCCCGAAAGCCGGCCGCCGTATTCCTCGGGCATCGCGTTGCCCGGTGAGACGACCAGGCCGATCGCGACCGACACCAGCACGATCCCGTACGTCCGGATATGGGAGCGGACGAAGGCGAACCCGCCGTCCCACCAGCGGGTCAGCAGCCAGAGCGTCGACAGGAACACGGTCAGCCGGAAGCACCGGAACAGCGCGCCCGCGCCTTCCTTCAGGTCGGCGCTGGCCATGATGCTGGACAGCAGCAGCAACGTCAGCAGCAGCAGGTACGCGCTCGGCCGGATCCGCAGGTGCTTGTTCAGCGCCAGCGCGATCACGAAGGCCGTCATCAGCGAGCCCATCGTGACCAGCTGGCTGACCGAGCGCGGCAGCGGGATGACCGTCTTCGCGCCGGTCGAGCCGAGCGTATTGATGATCAGCAGGGCCCACGCCAGGGCCGCCCACTTCGGCGTCGCCGACCTGGGTTCGGTCACGGCCTCGCCGCGGATCCTCGCCGCCACTCCGGTGTGCGCCGCCATGTCAGCCCCCGCCCTGCGCGGTGAACGTGCTTCCGGTGTCCTGCGAGTACGGCGAGCCTTCCCACTCGCCGATCTCGATGACGCGGTCGGTCGTGTACGGGATGAACGTCCACGGCCCGGCGTAGCTGTTGTCGTGCCAGCGGTTGTCCTGCTTGTGCGTGATCGCTTCCTGGACGACATCACCCTTGTAGGGCGACCAGTCCGGGTAGGTGCCGAAGTTCGACAGCAGGCCCATCCGGCCGCACGAGGCCTGGCAGCCGACCACGGCCGGGTCCAGCACGAACTTGTTGTCGTGGATGTCGACGTGCTGGGTCTTCCAGCGGCAGTCGCTCAGCAGCGGCTCGCTGGTGATGGCCGGGGCCGCGCACGTCTTCACGTCCGGCACCAGCCGGGTGCAGTCGCCGGACGAGGTGTTGGCCGGGCTGTTGCAGTACCGGTCGGCGTTCTCCCACAGCGTGATCCCGGACCAGTTGTTCTCCAGGAAGTTGCGGGAGATCTCCAGCTTCGCGGTCCGCGCCTTGATCCGCGGCTCGCCGCCGGACTCGGAGATGTAGATCGCCGGCGTCGGGAAGTTGTCACCCTTGTCGGCGTACCTGCGGCCGTCGACCCAGTTGTTCTTCCGGATGGTGTTGTCGCGGATGATCGCGTTGTAGCTGATCTCGTAGATGATCGCGGCGCTGTCGTTGTTCTCGATGAGGTTGCCCTCGATGAGGAAGTCGTTGTTGTTGGTGTCCGCCCACAGCCCGGTGCCGTGGTTGTCGTGCACCCAGTTGCCGCGCACGTCGGCGCCGTTGACGTCCCAGAACTTGACACCGCCGGTGCAGCCGCAGCCGTCGATCTTCGTTTCCCAGTCGCCCGTGTTGTTGCCGGCGATCTCGTTGCCTTCGACGACCAGCGCGGTGATCGGGGTGCTGCCGGAGAAGGCGTTGATCCCGTACTGGCCGTTGCGGCGCAGGCAGTTGCCACGCACCTGCTGGCGCGCGCCCGCCATCAGCCCGGCGCCGTCGTTGTCCTGGATCGTGGAGTGCTCGATCAGCCAGCCGTCGCCCGAGTCGTGGTTGACGACGCCTTCGTCGCGAGGGGCCGCGAAGCCCTGCACGGTCAGGTAGGTGAGCTTGACGTTGGTCGCGTGCCCGGTGAACGCGTACTGGTTGATCTTCCGGCCGTCGACGACCGCGCCGGGCGCGCCGATGTAGACGTCACCGTCCTTCGGCGACACCTGGTCGTACTTGTCGTCGCCGAGGATGTGCTTGCCCGCTTTGAGCCAGAACGTCGTGCCCGGCCCGGCCGAGCGTGTCTTCGCGGCGAGGTCGCCCGGGACCGCCGGGTCGACGATCACCGCGCCGGCCGGCGCGGCCGTCGGGCCCGCCGGCTCCTTGTCACACACCGCCGCCACCGACCCGCTGGGTGCCGAGGTCGCCTGAGCGGGACCGCTGGGTTCGGGACTGCTGGAGCACGCCGCGAGCGTCAGCAGCACACCGAGCAGCGGAGCGGCACGGCGGAGTCGGGAGCGGCGGGCTGTCACGGGCGGGTCCTAACTGAAGCGGAGCAGGGTGGTCAGGTGTCCGGGGGTGCCGGAGCCGACCAGGGTGGTCGAGGGTTCCTTGCGGCCGAAGCCCGCCGAGTACCAGCCGAGCGGCGGGTCGAGCTCACCCCGGTGGGCCGTCCACGACAGCTCGGGCGGCAGTTCCAGCTCCGCGGTGTGCACCGGGGCCAACGTGCGGCCGTCGCCCGCCCAGCGCAGGTGGGCGACGTTTCCCTCGAGCGTGGCCGTGACGACCGGGCCCAGGTGGAACGTCAGCCGTGCGGCCGGGCCGGTGTCGCCGAGCACCTCGTCGACGATCTTCAGCACGGCGCCGTCGAGCTCCACAGTGCGGCGGTGCACGGCCGGCGCGTAGCCGTCGTGGGCCGCCGACCAGAGGGACGGGCCGTCGTCCGGGGTGTGCACGCCGAGCACCTTCGTCACCGCGTGCCGGGTCCAGAGGAACGGGCCGCCGGACACGGACTGGTCGCTTCCGCCCAGCTCCAGGGTGTTGTGGCCGAGCGTGGACCGGAAGTACGACCGCCACTGCGGATCGCCGTGGTAGCAGAAGGTGCCCGGGTCGGCGAGGACGTCGACGCCGTCGTAGCGGACCTCCACCGACAGGGCGTCGGCGTGGGCGTGGGCCGCGATCGACAGGAAGCCGTGTGGGCCGCCATCGCAGCGCGCCCAGATCTTGCCCGACCGCAGGATCGTCATCCCGGCGTCCCGCAGGTGAGCGGTGCGCCGGCCGGGGCGGACGCCCGTGGCTCGCGGAGTCCGAACAGCGAGGGCGGCCAGCAGCGGTGTGCGGACGTCGTCGCCCGGCACCGGCCACCAGTCGAGGCGGCCGAACAGGGCCTCACCGGTGGCCAGCAGCGACGCCCAGCGGCTGGTCTCGGAGCCGTCGACGATCAGGCCGAAGCCGTCGTCGGCGTCGCCCTGGCGCGGCGGGCGGAGCCGATTGTCCACAGTGGACGCCAAGGCGTCGGTCATCCGGAGCAGGACGTCCCAGGTGGAGTCCGGCACCGGGGTGCCCGCCGCGTCGGCTTCGAGCGCCGCCGCCAGGCCCAGCTCCAGCACCAGGCCGTGGTACTCGGACGCGAGTTCGGCGTTGAGCCCGGAGGCGAAGGTGTTGCGCCCCAGCTGGATGTCCAGGGAGCGGGCCGCCTCGGCCCGCCAGCGCGACGACTCCGGGAACCAGCCGAACGCGCACGCCGCAGCCAGCAGCCCGGCGTCCTCGGCGATGACGTGGTTGTTCGCCGACGAGCCGTGGCTGCGCAGCGTCGCCAGCCAGTTCTGGTGGTGCCACAGCTGCAGGTGGAAATCCGGGTTGTCCTCGAACAACGCCGTGACACCCGTCCAGCCGTCGAGCAGCCGGCGGGCCCAGACCCACGACAGCATCCGGATACCCAGCTCGATGCCGCTCACCCAGTGCGGCCCCAGCAACGGCGGGTTCGCCGCCCACCAGGACCGCAGGTGCGCGGCGACGCGCTCGGCGTACGCCTCGGTGCCGGTCAGGGCGTACGCCGCGGCCAGCACGGTGAGGTGCTGGTGGCGCGACAGCTCCCAGATCTGCTTGATGTCGCCGACCGTGTCCTCCGACCGGTACGGCACGTCGAAGGCGTAGACGTCCAGCGGCGCGCGGCGGCCGGTCTTCGGGTCGAGCGCCCAGTCCGGGTCGACCATGTCCTCGCGGAGGACGCCGAAGTACTCGGCGCGGCCGGCCATCAACCCGTCGGCCGTGGCCAGCAGCCGCGTGACGGCCTCGCCGGAGACCTTGCCGAGGACACCGTCCGGCAGCTGGGCGGTGAACCGTGGGTGTGACGGCCACTCCGGCGGCGACGGTAGCGCGGACCGCCACTGCCGCTGGACGACGGCGTGCCGGGCGCGGCCGACGACCTCCGCCGGCCCCATCCGGGACAGCCGGCGGAGGTACCAGCCGGGACCCATCATGCCGGGGCACCCGCCTTCCGCGGGAGCTCGATCCGGACCGGCGCCGAGTTCGCGACGCTGGTCTGCGCGGCGAGCGTGGCCAACGTCGTCGCGGCCAGCGAGGCGACCGAGATCGGCATCGGGCCACCCGTGCGGACGGCTTCGAGGAAGGCGTCGACCTCGGCGGCCTGGCCCTTGTCGCGGCCCTTCGGGATCCGGGAGCTGGCCCACTTCTTGCGGGAGTACACCGACGCGCGGACGAAGTCGTCGAACTTCAGGACCTTGCCGTCGGCGGTGACGTCGAGGGTCTCCTTCGGGAAGCCCGACGAACCACTCTCGGCGTAGGTGATGACCGCAGTGGAACCGTCCGCGTAGCCGAGGGTGACCTGCAGGTCCGTGCCGCCGGTCGCGTAGACCGAGACCGGCTCGGCGTCGAGCAGCCAGCTCACGGTGTCGATGAAGTGCCCGCCTTCACCAGCGAAGCGCGAGCCTTCCGTGGCGGTCTGGTTGTACCAGCTGCCGTGGTCGAGGCGGCCGGCGTTGACCAGGTACCGGACCGTCGCCGGGCCGACGCGCGGGCCGAACTGGCCGCGGGCCTCGTGCAGCAGCGGCGCGAACCGGCGGTTGAAGCCGACCTGCAGCCGGTCGTTGCCGGACTCCTCGATCGCGTCGAGCACCTTCTGCAGCTCGGCTTCCGACAGGGCGAGGGGCTTCTCGACGAACACCGTCTTGCCCGCGAGCAGCGCCTGGCGGGTCAGCTCGGCGTGCGAGCTGTGGCGGGTGACGACGAAGACGGCGTCGATCGAGTCGTCGCCGAGCACGTCGTCGATGTCGGTGGACGCCTCGGCGAAGCCGAACTTGCGCCGGGCGTTCGCGCCGGACAGTGCCGACGTCGTCGCGACGTGCTCGAGGTGGACGTCGTCACGCTCGGCGAGGTGCGGCAGCAGCATCGACGACGCGTAGTTGCCGGCCCCGATGAAGCCGAGGCGCACCGGCTGCCCCTCCGGGCGCGGCGCGGCCTTGTGCTCGACCAGCCCGACCCGCGCGGACGTCACGACCGGCTCGGTCTTCGCGACCGCGTCCGGGTAGCGGAACAGCACCGCGACGGCCTTCAGCTCGCCGTCGTTGAGCGACTTGTACGTCTCGACGGCCTCGGAGAAGTCCGAGACGTGCGTGATCAGCGGCTCGACGTCAAGGCGGTCGCGGTCGATCAGGTCGATGACGCACTCGAGGTTGCGGCGCTCGGTCCAGCGGACCTGGCCGATCGGGTAGTCACGGCCTTCGAGCTCGTACGACGGGTCGTAGCGGCCGGGGCCGTACGAGCGGGAGAACCGGACGTCCAGTTCCTTCTCGTAGTAGGCGTTCCACGGCAGGTCGAGCTTGCACTTGCCGATGTCGATCACGCGGCCGCGGTCGCGCGACAGCTTCGCGGCCAGCTCCACCGGGTCGTTCGTGTTGCCGCCCGCGGCGAGGTACGTCTGGTCGACGCCCGCGCCGTGCGTCAGCTCGTCGACGGCGGTGTCGACCACGCCGGAACCCGGGTGGCTGCACACCAGCGCGCCCAGGCTCTCGGCGAGCTTGCAGCGCTCCGCGTCGGGATCGACGCCGAAGACGCGCACACCGGACGACACCAGCAGCTGCACGACGAGCTGGCCGATCAGGCCGAGCCCGATGACCAGAGCGACGTCACCGATCTGCGGCTCGCCGCGGCGGACGCCCTGCATCGCGATCGAGCCGACGGTGCCGAACGCCGCGTGCCGCGGGTCGACCCCGGCGGGGACTCGGGAGTAGAGGTTCTTGGGCACCCAGTTCAGCTCGGCGTGCAGCGCGTGCTCGTTGCCCGCGCAGGCCACGAGGTCGCCGACCGCGACGTCGGTGATGCCGTCGCCGACCTGCTCGACGATGCCGCACAGCGAGTAGCCGAGGGGCGTGTATGAGTCCAGTTTGGACGTCACCTTGCGGTAGGTCGCCGAAAGGCCGTTGGTCGCCACGCTTTGGACGACCTTCGCGACCTGGTCGGGCCGGGCTCTCGCCTTGCCCACCAGGGACAGGCTCGCCTCGGACACCTTCATCATCTCGGTGCCGGTCGAGATCAGGGAGTACACCGTGCGGACGAGCACCCCGCCGGCCTTGCACGCCGGTTCCGGCACCTCGAGCAGTGCCAGTTCACCACTCTTGTAGTTCTGAACGACCTGCTTCACTTCGCTCCCGCCATCGCGTTCCGGTACCAGTACTCAAGGGT
>Ga0307515_10019919_pt1 | contig 12021 bp, 1 predicted proteins | sample 17_EM_MG_FD_194513 | JGI IMG/M metagenome (GOLD analysis project Ga0307515, IMG submission 194513) | Populus trichocarpa ectomycorrhiza microbial communities from riparian zone in the Pacific Northwest, United States - 17_EM | ecosystem: Host-associated > Plants > Roots > Unclassified | place...
AGGATATATTAGACTATCGCAATTATTAGCGGGTTATTTAGTACTGTTTATACCGAAGAAGAATAGCAAACTAAGGTTATATATTAACTATAGACAGTTAAACAGTATCACTAGAAAGGATAGGTATCCTTTACCCTTAATTAGCGAAATTTAAGATAGGATAGGCAACGTATAAATCTTTACGAAGATAGATCTAAGATAGGCGTACCATTAGATTAGAATTAAGGAAGGTAATAAATAAAAGGCAGCCTTTAGGTTAAAGGAAGGACTATATAAACTATTAGTTATATAATTTAGGCTTATAAACGCACTAGCAACGTTCTAAAAGCAAATTAATAATATATTAGAAGAATACTTGGATGAATTTGTTATGGTATATCTTAATAATAATATTATCTACTTAATAACTAAGGAAGAATATGGGGAACACGTTAAATGGGTCTTAAAGAGACTATAAAAGGAATAAATGCCAGTAGTAATTAAGAAATGCGAGTTCTTTACTAAAAAGACTAATTTTGTTAGATTTATTATTAAATTAGGCTAACTTAGTATAGATCTAAAAAAGATTAAGGCTATAGTAAATTAGTAGGAACTAAAGAACGTTATATAGTTAAGATTGTTTTTAGGGTTTTACAATTACTATAGAAGGTTTATAGCGTAATAGTTAAAAGATATTAAACTATTTACGCAGTTAATAAAGAAAGAAGAATTATAGTTATAGGGGAAGGAATAATAAGAACTATTTAAGGAAGTTAAGGGGTTATTTACCTAAGAGCTAGTTCTTAAGATCTATTAACTAGGACTAGAGACGGTTATAGAAATAAATATATTAGACTTTATACTAGGGGTATACTTTATATAAAAGCATCTAAATAAATGGCACCTAGTGGTATACTATAGTTAGAAAATAATACTACTAGAACTAAACTATAATATCTATAATAAGGAGTTATTAGGTATAGTTATAGCACTAAAGAAATAGAGAGCATTCTTATAAGGCATAGAAAAACTATTTATAGTTAAAACGGATTATAAGAACCTAATAGGATTCCTAATAATAAAGGAACTTAATTAAAGATAGGTTAGATAGGCAGAGATGCTTATAGAATACTATTTTAAGATTTAGTATACTAAAGGTATAGACAATACGCGAGCCAATATATTAAGTTAAAAGGCTAAACTATAAAACGATAAGAAGCTATTAGGGGCTTTACTATAAAAGGATATAGATAAACTAATTAGATATAATTATCTAAAAAATTATAATAACTTAAGAAGATAAACTAAATAGAGTTTATAAGTTATTAGAAAGCTTTTAGGCATAAAGGATCTTTAAGGTATAGCTAGAGGAATAGTTAGAATATCTAGAAAAAGAAATACTGTATAAATATAGAGAAGCAAAGTATATCCTAAGAAGTATAGTAGAGCACTTTATAGAAGATTTCTATAAGGGGTTAACTTAAGGACACAACAGAGCTATAGGCTTAGTGTTAAGACTCTAAGAAGAGTATATTATTAATAAAATCTAGGGTATAGCACGGAAAGTTATAAAAGAGTATCTAAATTACTAAAGAAATAAACTAATAAGGTATAAGCTATATAGAGGGCTATAACCTATTAAAATACCAGAGAGACTATAGGAGGTTATATTATAGGACTTTATTATTAAGTTGCTAAAATTAAAAGATCTTATTACGGGATAAGATTATAACGCGATTTTAGTAATAGTAGACAAGCTTATAAAGTAGGGATACTTTATAGCCTATATAGAAGAAATCTTAGCGGAAGATATTGCTAGAATCTATATTAAAGAAGTGTTTATAAAATATAGAGCACTAAGTAAGATTATATTAGATAAAGATTTAAGATTTATAGTAGTATTTTAGGAGGTATTCTTAGCGGAGTAAGGAGTTTAAGCAGCAACTTCCACTATATATCACCCGCAGATGGACGGTTAAATAGAAAGATTAAATTAGATACTAGAGTAGTATCTAAGGTATTATATTAATTACATATAGAATAATTAGGTATCGCTATTATTAGTTATATAGTTTATATATAATGCAACATTATAGAAAGGAATAGGTACTTTACTATTTAAGGCGAATTACGGATATAAACTAAGAATATTATTATTGCTATACTAAATAAAGAAAACGAGTAGCATAGCTAAGTAAAGAATAGAGACTTTAATAAATCTTTATATAAACCTTATAGAAATAGCTAAGGTAGTATAGCAAAGAATAAAGAAATATTACGACGCTAAGAGATCTAAGGGACTAGATCTTAAGGAGGGGGATAAAGTATAGCTACTATACAAAAATTTCAAGAGTTGACGACTAAGTAAAAAGTTAGACTATGTTAGACTAGGACCTTTCGAAATTAGCTAGAGGATTTCACCAGTTACGTTTAAGTTAAACCTACTAGCCAAAATAAAAATCTACCTAGTATAGCATATTATAATGCTAAAGCCAGTATATAGAGATATTAAGCCACTAGTTTACGAAGCAGACATATATAAAGGGTAAGAAGAGGATAAATAGTAAGTTTTAAAGATTATTAGTTATAAGAATATAGATAATAAAATATAGTATAAGGTAAAGTAAATAGGCTATAATAAGACTACCTAGGAACTATTAGAAAATTTAAAGAACGCTATAGGAAAGGTATAGGAGTATTAAAAGGAAATAGGTTAGGTAATATTAATAAAAAAAGGATCGCTAAAGAACGAGTCACCTAAAGGGGACCTAGGAAAAGCGACTGCTAAACTACTTAGAGTTATTCCCTTTATAGGAAGAGAGTTAGTTCTTTTATTACCAAGTTCCTATAGACCTTATTTTATAAGTTTCTATTCCTTAAAACGGACCTTCTTATAAACCTTCTTAAGACGAAGAAGATAGGTAGACGCTATAATTTAAGTATCTAAAGCTTTCTATTCCGTATTATAAAAACGCTTAAGCTTAGTAAGAGCCTATAATAGCTTACTATTAAGCTTTATAGCAGTAGATTAAATATAAGACCCTATAATAAATTACTTAGGGAACTTAATAACTATTAAGAGTAATAGAACGCGTATACTTAGTGTTAGAAATAGAGCGAACGTTATAGGACAAATAAATATTCGCTTTAGTGCACTCTAAATAAGAAGAGGGTTACTAGGAGGAAGGACTTACTAATATAACATAAACTAACTCCTCTTTCGCATAATAAGAATATAAAGATGGCATTATCTCACTAAGTGACAGTATGCTAGCAATAGTGTAAGTATAACACTACGCTTATAAAGATAAAGGAGGTTTAGAAACCTTAAAAGATATAATAAGTAATAATATTAACCAAATTAATTAGACGGATATTACACCTCTAGTAAATAACCTAGAGATACTAGGAATCTTTAAGGATAAAGATAAAGAGGAGGGAGATAGTGTTACGGACGCTTTAAGTATAATACTATAACTACTTAGGGAAGAGTCGAAAGAAGCTAGTTAGTTAATAAAAGTATAGTCTAGGATAGAGCCAGTAGAACTATATAATAAAGAATAGTAAGCGAGTTATATAATATTATACGAAGTGTATGCAGTGTATAAGGGGAATGTATATACAATATATATATTACGTATATTACGTATAAAAAGGATTTTATAGGAGTACGGTTGTGTATTTAAGGACCCTTAGTCCCTACCTAGATAGCTCCTTCCTTATAGTAATTCTTAGAATATAATTAGAGTTAATCTATTAGGCAACCACTCTACTAGTTATTATTACGTTGTCAACTTTAATTTATATCACCTATATACCTAGCCTAATAACGAGCCTACTATAGTACCTACTACAAGGTTCCGTTATAGGGTACGTTACTATTTAAGGCAAACTACGGGTATAAGCTAAGAATATTATTATCGCTATATTAAGTAAAGAAGACAAGTAGTATAGCTAAGTAAAGAATAGAGACTTTAATAAATCTTTATAAGAACCTTATAGAAACAGCTAAGGTAGTATAGCAAAGAATAAAGAAATACTATAACGCTAAGAGATCTAAGGGACCAGATCTTAAGGAGGGGGATAAAGTGTAGCTACTATATAAAAATTTCAAGAGTTAACGACTAAGTAAGAAATTGGACTATATTAGACTAGGACCTTTTAAAATCAGCTAAAGGATTTTACTAGTTATATTTAAGTTAAACCTACTAGCTAAAATGAAAATCTACCTAGTATAGTATATTATAATACTAGAGCTAGTATACGGAAATATTAAGCCACTAGTTTATAAAGCAGATATATATAGAGGGTAAGAAGAAAATAAATAGTAAGTTTTAAAGATTATTAATTATAAGAATGTAGATAATAAAATATAGTATAAAGTAAAGTAGATAGGCTATAATAAGACTACCTAGGAACTACTAGAGAATTTAAAAAACGCTATAAAAAAGGTATAGGAGTATTAAAAGAAAATAGGTCAGGCAATATTAATAAAAAAGGGATTACTAAAAAATAAGTTACCTAAGGGGGACCTAGGAAGAGCGACTGCTAAACTACTTAGAGTTGTTTCCTTTATAAAAAGAGAGTTAGTTCTCTTATTACTAAGTTTCTATAAACCTTATTTTATAAGTTTCTACTCCTTAAAGCAAACCTTCTTACGAACTTTTTTAAGACAAATTAGATAAGTGGATGTAGCAAGATAAGATTTAAGGGCCCATTATTAAGTATTGGCAGCCTCTTTCTTAGTGTTATAAGAATAATAAAGTTCCGCCAGAGCTACTAAGAGCTTATTATTAAGCTTCGCAGTAGCAGATTAAATATAAGACCCTATAATAAATTATTTAAGGAACTTAATAACTATTAAGAGTAATGGGACGTATATACTTAGCGTTAGAGATAAAGCGAACGTTATAGGACAAACAAATATTCGCTTTAGTGCACTCTAAATAAGAGGAAGGTTACTAGGAGGAAGGACTTACCAACGTAATATAAACTAACTCCTCTTTTACATAACGAGAATATAGAGATAGTATTATCTTACCTAATAATAATATTATAGCAACGGTACGAAACCGACAAGCTATAGAAGAGGAAGAAGTTACTTTAGGTATTATAAGTAACAATATCAACTAAATTAATTAGATAGATATTATACCTCTAGTAAACAACCTAAAGATGCTAGGAATCTTTAAGGACGAAGATAAAGAGGAGGGAAATGGTGTTATAAACGCTTTAAGTATAATATTATGACTACTTAGGGAAGAGTTAGAAGAAGCTAGTTAGTTAATAAAAGCACAGTCTAAAATAGAGCCGGTAGAACTATATAATAAGGAATAGTAGTATAAGTTATATAATATAATTTATATAATCTGTATAATCTACGGGATCTATAATAGAGTAGATAGAGTACACATATATTACGTATAAAAAGGATTTCTTAGGAGTACGGTTATATATTTAAGAACCCTTAGTCCCTACCTAGATAGTTCCTTCCTTATAGTAATTCTTAGAATATAATTAAAGTTAATCTATTAGGCAACTACTCTACCAGTTATTATTACGTTGTTAACTTTAATTTGCATTACCTACACACCTAGCCTAATAATAAGCCTATTGTAGTACCTACTACAAGGTTCCGTTACATCTATATATATAAGATTAAGGTAAAGGATTAATAATAACGCTAACGATAGTTCTAAAGCTATTACTTAATCGCTACTAGGTCAATATTGCCACTTAGTTAGTAATAGGTAATAAATAGGTAATAGAAAATAGATAGTAAGATATCTAATAGTAAGAAACAGAGTGTAAGTTATAGGGTAGTACTTAATAGTAACCTTAACGTTTAATAGTACTAATATAAAATATATAGAGTGCCTAAAGAGCTAGCTATTAAGTAATATTACTACTAGAAGGAGGCTTATAAAGATAAATATAGTATAAGAGGCTTTAGAGGTGTCACGGGACACCTCTATAACACCTTACACACGTCCACCTATTTCCACCAACTTAGCAATTAAAGACTAACTATAAAATAACAATCTAACGGCAATCTAATGGCAATCTACGGCAATCTGCCACATTCTACTATATTCTACCAAGTCTACTAAATCCTGCTAAGTTCTTCTAGGACCGCTACCCGAATCCTATTCTACCCTATATACGTATTAACTAAGCAACTAAGTTAATAATATATACCCTTTCTTCTCGTTTTCTTACCTTCTTTCCTTATATAACGTCTTGACTTTATTATATAGTTTATATATATAGCTTAATAATATCTACTCGTTATATATTATCGTCGCTTATACTTACTCCGTAACACTATATTACGTTAAATCTATACTACCTTACCCTACCTAATATGCAGAATAACCTAAAAGCCCCTATATCTATAACTAACTTATATAATATATTTACCAAACAAATAAAGGGCCTGTAATAGGCCTTTATAGATACCCTTACTTAATAAAAGGCTTAACACTAAGAGACAATTAGATCCCTAAGAAAAGAAATTAAAGAGATCCGCCGTAACCCACCATCTACTACACCGTTGCCCCTACTTGTTCCTACTAGTATTAACTTATAAGTACTAGATAGAGGAGACGTATCTAGGACTAGCTCCTTAACCCTAAATTTACTAATTAGTACCCCCGTAAAAAAGCTAACCAAATATCTCCCTAATTCTCCCACCTATTTAGGTAAAAGGAGTAAACTACGCTCCTTCCTTAACTAATTTAAGAATAAGCTAAACGGTAATATTGATCGCTACCCTACCCCTAATAGTTAACTACGTTATACTATAAGCCGTCTAATAAGAGACGCCGCGGAAACTATATACCTATTCTAGCTAAGTACTATAAAAGAACTAGTTACTATACTAGAAGCATCTTATAGCGACCCTAACTAAATTATAATAGTATAAAGGAAACTAAATAAGATGACACATGGCTCTAAGAGCTTCCCATTATACTTTACTAAGTTCTACCGCTATACTAAAGAGACTAGATAGAACAAACCCGCCTTAATTAATTGCCTAGTGGAATCCTTAAACTCCGAACTAAAGGCTTCCCTTATAGGAGTTAAGCTGCCAGATACCCTTACTGCCTACGCTAATATTATTAACGGCTTATATAATGATATACTACGCCTTACCCTAAAATATATACCTTAATACTCTACTCCTTAACCGCCTAAGACCCGTAAGGACCTAGACGCTATAAATATTAACGCTAGAACTCTCTCCTACGCCCTAAAAGGATCTGCTAAATATAAACGACGCATTAAACACGGCCTTTATTTTAAATGCGGAAGCGACGCTTATATCTTAAGTTACTACTCTATCCCCCTGCCCAAAATAAATATTCAAATAACTAGTACAGGCGGTGTACTGCTGTCCCAATTATATAAAAGGATAACTAGTATAAGCAACTAATCGCTTCCATTAAGCCCTGCCTACTAACCCCAATTATTATCTAATTCCGGTTTAGTATTTAGTAAGTACCACTTATAAGGACGAAGCTACAATTAACACGCTATAAGAACTCCGCCTTAATTATCTCTAAAAGGAAGGTCTTAGAGCTAAGTCGCTCTCCAAAATAGCTCTGCCTTAGAATCTCGTTAAATGCTTTAGATGTTATGAACTCTAACTCTTAGAACCGTAGTATAATTGTTAACTGCTGTCTTTAGCAGAATAGTTAATAGGCTAGTACTTAAGTCCTAATTAATACAGAAGCTAGTAGCATAGGATTTATTAATAAGATCTTTATATAAGATAATAGTTTTACCCTAACCCCCCTCGACCGGCATATTAACTTATTTAGATTTAATGGCAAATGCACGATCTTAGGCCGAATTACCCACGTAGTATACCTAAGACTTTAATACCTAAACCACGAAGAACTAATTAGGCTTTTTGTTACTACCTTAAGTCACTTAGTAATCCTTAGATAACCCTAAATTGTTATGGACACTTTAAGCACGATATTACGACTACTTGGAGAAGAGTTAGAAGAAGCTAGTTAGTTAATAAGAGCACGGTTTAGAATAGAGCCGGTAAAACCATATGATAAAGAATAGTAAGCGAGTTACATAATGTTATATGCAGTGTACGAAGTATACGAAGAGAATGTACGTATAATACGTATAACACGTATATTATGTACAAGAAGGATTTTATAGGAGTACGGTTATATATTTAAGGACCCTTAGTCCCTACCTAGATAGTTCCTTCCTTGTAGTGATTCTTAGAATATAATTAGAGTTAATCTATTAGGTAATCACTCTACCAGTTATTATAACGTTGTTAACTTACTTATAATACCTATATACCTAGCCTAATAACAAGCCTATTATAGTACCTGCTATAAGGTTCCGTTACATAATCACTACCTAGTTACGGTTTTAATAAGTTGAATAATATGCTAATAAAAGCAGCCACTATAACGCTATCAACGGCGGCAACTACTTTAAGGTTAGGAGGTGACACCAGTATAGTAGATACTAATTTACAATAACCTATAACGGTTAGATAGCTATAAGAGATAGTTAACTAGTTAATAGAGAATAATGCAATACTTAAATAACGGATTAACGGGATAGGGGCAGTAAAGATTAAGTTACCTTTAATTAAGAGATTCTTAGGGGAGAGATTAAAGCTTAAAGGATTTCTTACGTAAATACACTTTAAGGTTACGCAAGAAGGAGCGAAACTACCGACATTTATAGATCGAATAGTATATATAGGACTATTCCTATTAGAAAGGGCACTTAAATAATTTAAGCCTTACCTTATAAAAATATAGGCAAATAGAATAACGACTACTAACCAAAAGGTGCGGTTTATATTCTTAAGTTAGGAGGAATTTATAAAGCGACTTATATAAATGTTTGGAGACCTAAAGGCAGTAACTACAGCAAAAAGAAAACTCTAAGATATTACGTAATAAACCTTAGTAATTAAGTACACAATATAGTTCTAAACGTTAGCTATATAAGTTAAGTGGAATAATAAGGCGCTTATAGCATAGTATAAACAGGGACTTAAGGCTAAAGTCTAGGACGTAATTATTCTAATAGAAGATGCGGACACCCTAAGGAATTTAATAGATTAAGCGATTAAGATTAATAATAGGATCTTCTAAAGGGAATAGGCTAAGAGAGGTTAGGATAGAGTTCTATAGTTATATAAGGCGTAAAGTACGCAATAACTAAAGCTAAGTTAGAAACTATAGTATGGCGCAAAGCTAATAGACCTAAGTAGTACTAAAGAAGCCTATAAGAGATAGAGTAAGAAACTATAAAAACCTAGAGGTTAAGGATCTAGTAATTATAGGACTAAGGAGCAGAGGCTAAACTAGGGATCTTACTAGTAGAAGACGTTTAGGCGGACTTTATAGCAAAGTTAGTGGTTTAGAGATGGAGCTTATATAAATTATAGAAAATAAGGTTACTTCGCAAGGAATTATAAAAATGGTTAGAGTTATTATATAATAAAGGGAACTAGACTAGTAGAAGACACATATATATAGAGGGACAATAGTATACTACAAGGAATAAAAGAATATTTAATTAGAAGTTTTGCGTTTTGTTATAATAACGCATACTAAATTTATAAAGACGCTAAGTATGGCGTAAGCTATTGGCCATAAGAGCTAAAATCTATAGAGTGTAGAGGAACTAACAAACTATTACGTAGGCTAGATATTAAAGACGATAAGTTTAATATAGGCGAAATATTTATAGATAATAAGGTAATAAAGGCAGCTTACTAGGAGCGTGTAAACCTTAGAGAAGTTATAATAAAAGCAGAGACTAAGACCGCTATAGAGTAAGGTTTAGTAACGGGTATTATAACACCGTTAGATACGGCATCTATCGCTTTATAAGATGGAAGGAGTAATATCTAAAGAGGATTAAGCAAGCAGACGACTGCTAGTGCTAGCTTACTACTTAATAAAGGCAAAAGGCCAAAGGCTTAAGATTCTTAAGAAGAGATAAAAGACGACTAAGATTTTTAAGACAAGATAAGGTATACCTAAGGACCTATAATAGACGAAAACCGATAGAGTAGGGCAGCAGCTTAGTTTAAAAATATACAAATAAGCTTAGGATAAAAGTTTCCTATAGTATAAGATTCTTAAGACAAGATAAGTAAGATTTAAGACTTTTAAAACGAGATAAGAACACTATAAACGCCTAGTTAGACTAAGGTAAGAGCTAAACTTAAGTTAGAAGCAAGCTTAGGATTAAAAATCTTATAAAACCAAGATTTTAATACACAAATAAGGACTATAGATAAGATTAAAAAGTAGGAAGACTTTAAGGATCTACTTATAAGACGCGAAAAGAAAAAAAATATAAAGAAATTTAGAGTAAGAATTACCTCATAGCAAGAGCAGAAACTAGATAAGAGATCTAATATACTAGGTTATATAAGGGATAGAGCACCTATATAAAGAATTACTAATAGGCCTAAAGTAGGTATATTAAGAGCTAAGTAGCTTACCGAACTAGAATAAGAAGAGGATTTAGGGATTCTAATTAGGTTTAAGGAACGATATATAAAAGGCTATTATAACGCAGTAATAAGAAGATACTTCCTTACGGACGAACTATATATACTTAAAGGGTTATACTAAAAGTGGTATAAATAACAATATAATAATAAGTAGGAAGATTTCTATATATAGTTAAATAAAAAAGTTATCTAGGACCACCTAATTACGGAAAAGGCTATAACTTATATTAAAGGAGCCTTAATTATAACGTTAAAAGATCTAAAGGAGTAATTAGAGAACTAGAGAAGTAAAAGATAAATCTTAGTACCTGCGAATAAAGTTGCAACGCTTAGATTAATATAAGAAAGGTTTAAACTTAAAAATAAAGACGAGCTAAGAGTTAACCTAAGACACTAAGTATATTATATACTATTGTAGATAGTATATATAGATAATGCGTATAATATATATAGAGCACCTAAAAATAAAAATTAAAAGTATCTAATAAGAATGTATTAGATAACGGATAAGGCGAAATATTAAAACCTTAAGTATATATATGGTTGGCACCCTATAAAAGTTTAAAAATAAAGGGACTTAATACTTTAACTAGGAAGATTCCTTACGGAAGAATGCCTAGATAGATAATAGTAGTGGAAATATCTAGAAAATACTTATTTATAGTATATTAAAGACAAAAAGCGAACTAAGTATTAGTTTAAGTTAGACTAAGTATAAACAGGATCTAGTAGCTAATAGTTAGGAAAAGTAGAGGCCTATAGGACTAAAGGGAACTAGTGGTAAAGCCTTAGACCCTTAAAGGAATTTAAGGTTAACACCTAAATTTATAAGTTAAATAGTAAGATTAGCAGTTTAAGGCATTAATAGATAATAGAGTAATAAGGAAATATATTTTGCTAGCAGTAGTTAAAAGAATGGGGTTACTATATAGGAAAAAGGAGCATTCTTACCTATTAATAATAATTTTAGGAGATCTGATAGCCTATAGAGGAGGTATTATTAATCTTAAAATAGGACCTATTTAGTTAACTATTAAAGGAAGATAAATTAAGATATCTTTTAATATATTACTATTAGGGAATAATAAGGCAGTACTAGGAATGCCTTAGTTATAGAAATATAATCTAAAGATTAATTAAGTTACAGGTTAGGTTAATATTAAAGATACTTAATAATATAAAATGTGGTAATAAGCTAAGTTAGTATAATACTAAGTTAAAGCAATATATAAAGAAACTAAGAAAGGGTTAGATTATATACTAAAAAGATACCGTAAGTATAGTAAGAAACTATAGTTACTAGAAAGTAAAAAGCTATTAGAGTATATAGTATAAAACTATAAAATAGAGTTAGAACTAGAAATAAGTTTAAGGTTTTTTCTAATTTATAAGCTTACTAAAGAAGAAGGTAGAGTATTAAAAGAGTTTATCTAAGAAAACTTATAAAAAGGATATATTAAACCATCGCAATTATTAGCGGGTTATTTAGTACTATTTATACTAAAGAAAAATAGTAAACTAAG
>Ga0307515_10019920_pt1 | contig 12020 bp, 2 predicted proteins | sample 17_EM_MG_FD_194513 | JGI IMG/M metagenome (GOLD analysis project Ga0307515, IMG submission 194513) | Populus trichocarpa ectomycorrhiza microbial communities from riparian zone in the Pacific Northwest, United States - 17_EM | ecosystem: Host-associated > Plants > Roots > Unclassified | place...
AAAATGAATTGCTGAATCCGTGAAGAATACCTTGAGAAATATTAAGATCAGAGAGAATGATAAAGAGCTTTCCGATTGGTAGTAGCTTCTTCTCACCGCCTCGCCTCAACTAGCTGCTTCTTTCTTTATTTTTTTCTGTTTGCTTGACCTTTCAAGTTCAACTGAGGCGGCATGCCCAATTTAACGCTCTCTCTCTTTCCAGAATGATATTATTGGAGAGTTGTTTTTGGAAAGTAAATTTTTAAAAAATTAATTATTTTTTAATATTTGACAATATAATAAAAAATAAATATATTTAATTATGTTAGGGAAAATGAGTTGAAAAATAATTTATTAATTTTTTATTTTTTTTAAGTTTATTAAAATAATAAAAAACAAATCTTACAAATTAAAAAGTTGAATAAGAATGAAATTGAAAAAATATATATAATTTCATAAATTATTTCAAATAAAATAAATAATAATTAAAATAATAGAAATCAAATCTAAAAAATTAAAAAATTAAAAGATAAAAAAATTAAAATAATAATAATTAATATTTCATAAATTATTTCAAATAAAATAAGTAATAATCAAAAGAATCAGAACCAAATTTGATAGATAAAAAATTTCAATTAAAAAATAATAAGAAAAAAGCAAATAATAATTATAAAAATGAAAACCAAAGTTAATATAAAAATTAAATTCTAAGGGATGAAATTGAAAAATAAATATTCAAAACAATATATATATATATATATATATATATATATAACAATTAAAAGTTTGAGAACCAAATTTGATATAATCAGCAAATAATATAATATTTCTAAATTTTTCACCACTTCCAGAAAATGTTTTCCGTCCAAAATAAAAGGAAAACACTTTCCTAGAAACCAAGTTAAATTTTTCTTTGACTGGAAAGTGTTTTTTATTGACCAGAAAGTATTTTTTATTGACCAATTTTTCTAATGATAAATAAACACATAAAAATTTAAAAAATAATTTCTCAAAAACTACTTTTCAGCAAATATTACTTTCCAGCAAATAAATACACCTCCGTATGGGCGGCTGTATATAAAGTGGAGTCCGTACGCGCACGCCACTTCACTCATGGGAGACGCGTGCTCCTCTCTTTCAGACCTGTCTTGAATTTATGATCAAATACAGTGACAATCTCTGAGTTTTTCGATTGATACAGCAGACATGGTGATCCAAATCCACTACGATCTCTCTTTGCACAGCGATCCAAATCTTTTTTACCGTATACCAACTAACTAGGATAAAAAAAAACTGAAAAACTGATTAAACTGAAAGAACCGAAAAAAATAATTGAAAAAATCGAATTGTGAAAAAACCAATTCGATTCGGTTTTGATTTTTTTTTCACGGTTCGGTTGTTTCAATTATTATTTTTCTAGTTTTCTTGGTTTAATAAGTTTTTTTTTTCTCACCCCTATCCAGAAATAGCTACCCCTGTTCACGGACCTAGCCACATACTCGGTGCTGAGATGCTGATGGCGATGATCAAGGCACATCTTCTTGAAGGGCACGTTGATGAGGATACTTGCATGGCTGTAGTACCTGATTGACTGCACATTCAGCAAGAATGCCACCAGGAAGCACACCAGTATTGAGAAGAACTTGATAGACAACCCTAACTCACTCCTGTCCCCAAACACAAAATTCCTGGCTGACTTGTCCCCGCTGCCGCTTGTCATGAGAACGGCAATAAGGGAGCTGAGCATGATGGCTGTTGATGCCAAGACGGTGGATGCCATTATATTGTTTCTCAGCGTCTGCACTGCGAGAACTCCATTCTTGGACACGTCCTGCACCATTACAATTAAATCCTGATGGTCAGTACTGCTTCATCCTGAAAGATTGCTGCAGGTTAACTGGAAGCCTTGAATAAAGCAAGGGAAGAACGAAGGGGGGAAGAGGTTTGAGAAGGGAGAAGAAGGTTATCACGTTCAGAACGTGTTGAGAGAAAGAGAGAACAGGGAATAGAATCTAAGAATTCTGTTATAATTTTCCACACCTTTCTGTTACAATGATTAGGGAATTTAAAGACAATATTGTAAATGCCAGCGTGGCATCACTACGTGGCTGTACCAGCTGGCCTACTAAAATATAAAATGAAGCTGCACAAAACGCAGCCGTTTGGTTCCATTTATTTAAATTCAAAATCCTGTTTCAGTTTCCCCCTTGCTCGTTTGTGCCTTCTTTCCTTCTGTTCGTGACAATGCCCCGTCCATGAAATCAACCTTGTCCTCAAGGTGGAATTGAGGGAATCGCCACCCAAACTCCTCAGCATCCTCCCAGGTTGCTTCTGTCAAGGGTAAGTTTTTCCATAGAATCAAAAACTGAGTTGATGCTGTATTTCCCTTTTTGACCATTCGTCTCTCAACAATTTTCTGTGGTTGTAGCAGGGGTTGTGCTGAGACAATGGGGAGATCGGACTGCACCACATGGTTGCCTACATGCTTCTTTAATTGGGAAACGTGAAAGACGGGGTGGATCACGGCAGTAGCAGGTAATTGTAGTTTATATGCCACTGTTCCAATTTTCTTGATGATTGTGTAGGGGCCATAATACTTTGCTGATAATTTGTAAGAGGGTCGCTTGTGAACCGATTTCTGTAGATACGGTTGTAGTTTCAGATAGACTAAGTCACCCTCAGAAAACATCCTTTCGCTTCTTTTCTTGTTGGCTTGCTGTGTCATTCGGTTTTGTGCTTGCAATAAATTGCTCCTGATGAGTTTGAACATGTCTTCTCTTTGGGTTAAATACTGGTCCACAGCCTCCACGGGTGAATCCTTAGGCGTATAGGGAATGTGAACTGGAGGCCCCATTCCATATAAGATCTCGTAGGGTGTCTTCTTAGTAGAGGAGTGGTAGTTTGTATTGTACCACCATTCACAGGAGCTCAGCCAGCGTCCCCATTGTGCAGGGATGGTTCCTGTCATGCATCTTAGGTAGCCCTCGATGCATTTATTGACCACTTCTGTCTGTCCATCAGACTGTGGATGATAGGCTGTAGAGTATTGCAAATTGACCCCCTGCTGTTTGAATAACTCCTTCCAAAACTGGCTGAGAAAAATGCTGTCTCTGTCACTCACAATTGTTGCTGGCATCCCATGCAATTTATACACATTTTCCATAAAGACCTTGGCTACTGTAATGGCAGAGTAGGGGTGGGTGAGGGCCATAAGATGGGCATACTTACTAAACCTGTCGACCACCACAAAAATGACTTCCTTCCCTTCTGATTTTGGCAGTCCATCAATAAAATCCATGCTAATATCTATAAAAGGAGCATGTGGTACTGGTAATGGTTGCAGTAGACCTGGAGGCTTGACATTTTCCCCCTTGTTCTGTTGACAAACTGGACATTCCCTGACGTATTGCCTCACCAGCTTTTGGAGTTTCTTCCAATAGAACACCTGCCCTAATTTTTTTGAAGTAACCGTAGCTCCTGAATGCCCCCCTACTGCAGAGTCATGATAGAGTTTGATAAGTTGATGATGTAAGTTCGGTGCTTGTCCCACTACCACCTTCCCCTTTCGAATGAGAGTGTTATTAACCCATGAGTAGTTGGAGTGTGAGCTAGCATCCTTGGTGAGGTCTGCTATAAGCTGTCTCAGGTTGTGATCAGTGTCCCAAGTCTTCTTAATGTCTTCCATGAGAGAGGTGGAAATGGATGAAAGGGTTAATGCACCCAACTCATTGTGAGAAATTCTGGAGAGGGCGTCTGCAGCTAGATTGTCTTTACCCCTTCTATATTCAATTTCATAATCAAAACCCAATAGCTTAGTTAGCCATACCTGTTGGGCAACATGTGTAGTCTTCTGGTCTAGCAGGAATTTGAGGCTGGAGTGGTCTGTCCTGATGAGAAACCTTCTGCCCCATAGGTAGTGCTTCCATTTTGTAACAGCAAAAACAATGGCCAGCAACTCCCTCTCATAAGTGGACAGGGCTAGCTGTCTAGGACCTAAGGCTTTGCTTACAAATGCAATGGGGTGTCCTTCTTGCATCAGTACCCCCCCTATACCCACTCCTGAAGCATCGGTTTCTACTACAAATGTTTTGTCAAAATTAGGCAGGGCTAGCACAGGGGGTTGGGACATTGCGGCTTGGAGCTGTTTGAAGGCCAAGGTGGCTGTGTTTGTCCATTTAAAGGAGTCTTTTTGTAGTAACTGAGTAAGGGGTCTGCAAATAGTTCCATAACCTTGCACAAACTTTCTATAATACCCTGTTAAGCCTAGGAAACTTCTAAGTTGTTTGATGGTTGTAGGTATGGGCCATTGCAAGATAGCAGTAACCTTGTGTGGGTCTGTTGCTACTCCCTCTTTGGTGATTACATGTCCCAAGTATTCCATCTGTCGTGTCCCAAACACACACTTACTTTCCTTGGCTACTAATTGATGGGTACATAGCAATTCAAATACCAATCTAAGGTGTTGTAAGTGGTCGGCCATGGTTTTACTGTAAACTAATATATCATCAAAGAAAACTAAAATAAACTTCCTTAAATGATCTCGAAAAATATCATTCATTAAACTTTGGAAGGTGGCCGGTGCATTAGATAAGCCAAAGGGCATGACTAGGAACTCATAGTGGCCATTATGTGTTCTAAAGGCTGTTTTAAAAACATCTTCTGAGACCATGCGAATCTGATGGTAACCTGCCCTTAGATCAATTTTCGAAAAGATGGCAGCCCCTTCTAGTTCTTCTAGCAGTTCATCTATTATAGGAATAGGGTACTTATCTTTGATAGTGATCTTGTTGAGGGCTCTAAAATCAACACAAAATCGCCAAGTCTGATCCTTCTTTTTCACAAGCACCACTGGAGAGGCAAAGGGACTGTTGCTGGGCTGCACTATGCCTGCCTCCAGCATTTCAGCCACTAGAGTCTCTAGAGTATCCTTTTGTAATCCTGAGTATCTGTAGGATCTCAAATTGACAGCCTGGCTCTCGTCCTTCAGGGGTATTTTGTGATCATGTCTCCTAGCTGGGGGCAACCCTCGGGGATCACAAAAAATATGCTGGTAGACTGTTAGTAGAATCTGTAATGGTGAGTCCTCATTGTCTTCCCCAGCATGTGGTATTCCCTGAGCAGGGTTTACCAAATCAGCCTTTCCCACCACTCTCAAGCTGCAAAGCCTGACTTCAGATAATAAGGTTTCAGTGCTAAGCAGTCCATTTAGTTCCTCTAGGCGTATAGATTGAGCAATTCTAGGATTTTCTCCTCTTAAAGTTACTTCTCTGTTCTGCCACCAAAAGGATACCCATCTATCTTCATAGTTGGACAATACATTTCCTAGCAGCTTCAACCATTGGATTCCCAAAATCATATCATAGTTTTGTAACTTCATAACATATATGTCTGCCTGGAACTGAACTCCTTGCATCTTCCACTGCAGGTTCTTACATACTGAAGTGCAAGACATGGTGCCACCATTAGCTGCCTCCACCACCATAGGCTTTATGGTTGTCGTGGGGCATTCAAGTTTGTCCATCAGATCAGCATGGATGAAGTTGTGAGTACTGCCCGAATCAATCAAGATTAAGATGGGACATTTGTCTATCTTTCCCCATACCTTGATGGTTTGACATCCTGCTGTGCCATGGATTGCTTGGAGAGATAGATGAGGGGTGAGATTTTCTGTATTCCTTGCCTCCATGGTTTCCTCTTCTTCTGATGAATTATCTCCATCATCCTCTACTATACAGAGGGAATATAGCTTGCGGTTTCTGCATCTATGCCCTGGTACGAACTTATCATCACACCAAAAGCATAGGCCCTTGGCTCTTCTTTCATCCATTTCTTTGGTTCTGATAGGTCTGGCAGGTTTGTGGTTAGGGTATACATTATTATTGTTGAAGGGTGGGTTGGTAGGCGTAGGCAACAAGGCTGGTGGGGAAGGTTTTGAAGGATTGAAGGGGTGACTGGGGTTGGTCTTGTAAGTGCTGGCAGGATATGTAAATTTTGCAGGCTGGGAGTTGGAACTTGCCAGGCTATGTTGTTTTGGGTAATGAGGGGTGATTTTTCGGTATGTGAGGGTATTGTTGTGCAACCTAGCTAGGTTGTAAGCTTGTTTGAGTGATTTTGGCTCGAACATTTTTACTAGGTTCTTGATTTCTATCTCCAAGCCTCCTAGGAAGAACACCAAGGCCTGCTTCTCTGAGATTTGTGCTCTATTCCATAGCATATCAAAGTCCCTGATATAACCTTCCAAGTCTCCTTCCTGCTTGTGCTCAGTGAGTTCTTCTAAGGGGTCCTTTTGACCTCCAAATCGACAGCACAATGCATCCACATATTCTGCCCATGTAACCTCATGTCCTTCTAGGTTTCTGGTATAATTCTGATGCCAGTAAAGTGCCAAGCCATCCAAATAATATGAAGCTAGTTTCAGTTTGTCAGTCTCAGGAATTTCTTCTAAGTCGAAATACTGGTTGCATTTGTACAACCATTTATGCACTTCTTCCCCTTCAAAAGAAGGGAAATCTCGCCGGGGTCTGCGTGACCTGTAGGTAGGTGGTCCTTCTCCTGTCCAATCTTGGTTGCTGGCCGGAGCAGGGTGTTGGGGCATTCGAACATGCTGGGAGGAACTTGCTTCACCCGCCAAGGTTTGCAGAGTTTGTTTAATAGAGATTTGTTGATTTGCCATTTCCTTCATCATGGCTTTCAGCTGGGCTAGGTCATCTGACTGAGCGTGCAACTTGACTTCTATTCCATTGACTCTTTGATTAGCAGCTTCCAAAGAATCATCCATTCTTCTTACATCTTGGGATCTAGTTTCTGGTGCCATTTGTTGAATCCAAAGATGATGGCTCTGATACCAATTTGCTGCAGGTTAACTGGAAGCCTTGAATTAAGCAAGGGAAGAACGAAGGGGAAAGAGGTTTGAGAAGGGAGAAGAAGGTTATCACGTCCAGAACGTGTTTGAGAGAAAGAGAGAACAGGGAATAGAGTTTGAGAATTCTGTTGTAAAATTTCCACACCTTTCTGTTGCAATGATTAGGGAATTTAAAGACAATATTGTAAATGCCAGCGTGGCATCACTACGTGGCTGTACCAGCTGGCCTACTAGAATATAAAATGAAGCTGCACAAAAACGCAGCCGTTTGGTTCCATTTATTTAAAAATCAAAATCCTGTTTCACTTTCCCCTTTGCTCGTTTGTGCCTTCTTTCCTTCTGTTCGTGACAATGCCCCGTCCATGAAATCAACCTTGTCCTCAAGGTGGAATTGAGGGAATCGCCACTCAAACTCCTCAGCATCCTCCCAGGTTGCTTCTGTCAAAGGTAAGTTTTTCCATAGAATCAAAAACTGAGTTGATGCTGTATTTCCCTTTTTGATCATTCGTCTCTCAACAATTTTCTGTGGTTGTAGCAGGGGTTGTGCAGAGACAATGGGGAGATCGGACTGCACCACATGGTTGCCTACATGCTTCTTTAATTGGGAAACGTGAAAGACGGGGTGGATCACGGCAGTAGCAGGTAATTGTAGTTTATATGCCACTGTTCCAATTTTCTTGATGATTGTGTAGGGGCCATAATACTTTGCTGATAATTTGTAAGAGGGTCGCCTGTGAACCGATTTCTGTCGATACGGTTGTAGTTTCAGATAGACTAAGTCACCCTCAGAAAACATCCTTTCACTTCTTTTCTTGTTGGCTTGCTGTGTCATTCGGTTTTGTGCTTGCAATAAATTGCTCCTGATGAGTTTGAACATGTCTTCTCTTTGGGTTAAATACTGGTCCACAGCCTCCACGGGTGAATCCTTAGGCGTATAGGGAATGTGAACTGGAGGCCCCATTCCATATAAGATCTCGTAGGGTGTCTTCTTAGTAGAGGAGTGGTAGTTTGTATTGTACCACCATTCACAGGAGCTCAGCCAGCGTCCCCATTGTGCAGGGATGGTTCCTGTCATGCATCTTAGGTAGCCCTCGATGCATTTATTGACCACTTCTGTCTGTCCATCAGACTGTGGATGATAGGCTGTAGAGTATTGCAAATTGACCCCCTGCTGTTTGAATAACTCCTTCCAAAACTGGCTGAGAAAAATGCTGTCTCTGTCACTCACAATTGTTGCTGGCATCCCATGCAATTTATACACATTTTCCATAAAGACCTTGGCTACTGTAATGGCAGAGTAGGGGTGGGTGAGGGCCATAAGATGGGCATACTTACTAAACCTGTCGACCACCACAAAAATGACTTCCTTCCCTTCTGATTTTGGCAGTCCATCAATAAAATCCATGCTAATATCTATAAAAGGAGCATGTGGTACTGGTAATGGTTGCAGTAGACCTGGAGGCTTGACATTTTCCCCCTTGTTCTGTTGACAAACTGGACATTCCCTGACGTATTGCCTCACCAGCTTTTGGAGTTTCTTCCAATAGAACACCTGCCCTAATTTTTTTGAAGTAACCGTAGCTCCTGAATGCCCCCCTACTGCAGAGTCATGATAGAGTTTGATAAGTTGATGATGTAAGTTCGGTGCTTGTCCCACTACCACCTTCCCCTTTCGAATGAGAGTGTTATTAACCCATGAGTAGTTGGAGTGTGAGCTAGCATCCTTGGTGAGGTCTGCTATAAGCTGTCTCAGGTTGTGATCAGTGTCCCAAGTCTTCTTAATGTCTTCCATGAGAGAGGTGGAAATGGATGAAAGGGTTAATGCACCCAACTCATTGTGAGAAATTCTGGAGAGGGCGTCTGCAGCTAGATTGTCTTTACCCCTTCTATATTCAATTTCATAATCAAAACCCAATAGCTTAGTTAGCCATACCTGTTGGGCAACATGTGTAGTCTTCTGGTCTAGCAGGAATTTGAGGCTGGAGTGGTCTGTCCTGATGAGAAACCTTCTGCCCCATAGGTAGTGCTTCCATTTTGTAACAGCAAAAACAATGGCCAGCAACTCCCTCTCATAAGTGGACAGGGCTAGCTGTCTAGGACCTAAGGCTTTGCTTACAAATGCAATGGGGTGTCCTTCTTGCATCAGTACCCCCCCTATACCCACTCCTGAAGCATCGGTTTCTACTACAAATGTTTTGTCAAAATTAGGCAGGGCTAGCACAGGGGGTTGGGACATTGCGGCTTGGAGCTGTTTGAAGGCCAAGGTGGCTGTGTTTGTCCATTTAAAGGAGTCTTTTTGTAGTAACTGAGTAAGGGGTCTGCAAATAGTTCCATAACCTTGCACAAACTTTCTATAATACCCTGTTAAGCCTAGGAAACTTCTAAGTTGTTTGATGGTTGTAGGTATGGGCCATTGCAAGATAGCAGTAACCTTGTGTGGGTCTGTTGCTACTCCCTCTTTGGTGATTACATGTCCCAAGTATTCCATCTGTCGTGTCCCAAACACACACTTACTTTCCTTGGCTACTAATTGATGGGTACATAGCAATTCAAATACCAATCTAAGGTGTTGTAAGTGGTCGGCCATGGTTTTACTGTAAACTAATATATCATCAAAGAAAACTAAAATAAACTTCCTTAAATGATCTCGAAAAATATCATTCATTAAACTTTGGAAGGTGGCCGGTGCATTAGATAAGCCAAAGGGCATGACTAGGAACTCATAGTGGCCATTATGTGTTCTAAAGGCTGTTTTAAAAACATCTTCTGAGACCATGCGAATCTGATGGTAACCTGCCCTTAGATCAATTTTCGAAAAGATGGCAGCCCCTTCTAGTTCTTCTAGCAGTTCATCTATTATAGGAATAGGGTACTTATCTTTGATAGTGATCTTGTTGAGGGCTCTAAAATCAACACAAAATCGCCAAGTCTGATCCTTCTTTTTCACAAGCACCACTGGAGAGGCAAAGGGACTGTTGCTGGGCTGCACTATGCCTGCCTCCAGCATTTCAGCCACTAGAGTCTCTAGAGTATCCTTTTGTAATCCTGAGTATCTGTAGGATCTCAAATTGACAGCCTGGCTCTCGTCCTTCAGGGGTATTTTGTGATCATGTCTCCTAGCTGGGGGCAACCCTCGGGGATCACAAAAAATATGCTGGTAGACTGTTAGTAGAATCTGTAATGGTGAGTCCTCATTGTCTTCCCCAGCATGTGGTATTCCCTGAGCAGGGTTTACCAAATCAGCCTTTCCCACCACTCTCAAGCTGCAAAGCCTGACTTCAGATAATAAGGTTTCAGTGCTAAGCAGTCCATTTAGTTCCTCTAGGCGTATAGATTGAGCAATTCTAGGATTTTCTCCTCTTAAAGTTACTTCTCTGTTCTGCCACCAAAAGGATACCCATCTATCTTCATAGTTGGACAATACATTTCCTAGCAGCTTCAACCATTGGATTCCCAAAATCATATCATAGTTTTGTAACTTCATAACATATATGTCTGCCTGGAACTGAACTCCTTGCATCTTCCACTGCAGGTTCTTACATACTGAAGTGCAAGACATGGTGCCACCATTAGCTGCCTCCACCACCATAGGCTTTATGGTTGTCGTGGGGCATTCAAGTTTGTCCATCAGATCAGCATGGATGAAGTTGTGAGTACTGCCCGAATCAATCAAGATTAAGATGGGACATTTGTCTATCTTTCCCCATACCTTGATGGTTTGACATCCTGCTGTGCCATGGATTGCTTGGAGAGATAGATGAGGGGTGAGATTTTCTGTATTCCTTGCCTCCATGGTTTCCTCTTCTTCTGATGAATTATCTCCATCATCCTCTACTATACAGAGGGAATATAGCTTGCGGTTTCTGCATCTATGCCCTGGTACGAACTTATCATCACACCAAAAGCATAGGCCCTTGGCTCTTCTTTCATCCATTTCTTTGGTTCTGATAGGTCTGGCAGGTTTGTGGTTAGGGTATACATTATTATTGTTGAAGGGTGGGTTGGTAGGCGTAGGCAACAAGGCTGGTGGGGAAGGTTTTGAAGGATTGAAGGGGTGACTGGGGTTGGTCTTGTAAGTGCTGGCAGGATATGTAAATTTTGCAGGCTGGGAGTTGGAACTTGCCAGGCTATGTTGTTTTGGGTAATGAGGGGTGATTTTTCGGTATGTGAGGGTATTGTTGTGCAACCTAGCTAGGTTGTAAGCTTGTTTGAGTGATTTTGGCTCGAACATTTTTACTAGGTTCTTGATTTCTATCTCCAAGCCTCCTAGGAAGAACACCAAGGCCTGCTTCTCTGAGATTTGTGCTCTATTCCATAGCATATCAAAGTCCCTGATATAACCTTCCAAGTCTCCTTCCTGCTTGTGCTCAGTGAGTTCTTCTAAGGGGTCCTTTTGACCTCCAAATCGACAGCACAATGCATCCACATATTCTGCCCATGTAACCTCATGTCCTTCTAGGTTTCTGGTATAATTCTGATGCCAGTAAAGTGCCAAGCCATCCAAATAATATGAAGCTAGTTTCAGTTTGTCAGTCTCAGGAATTTCTTCTAAGTCGAAATACTGGTTGCATTTGTACAACCATTTATGCACTTCTTCCCCTTCAAAAGAAGGGAAATCTCGCCGGGGTCTGCGTGACCTGTAGGTAGGTGGTCCTTCTCCTGTCCAATCTTGGTTGCTGGCCGGAGCAGGGTGTTGGGGCATTCGAACATGCTGGGAGGAACTTGCTTCACCCGCCAAGGTTTGCAGAGTTTGTTTAATAGAGATTTGTTGATTTGCCATTTCCTTCATCATGGCTTTCAGCTGGGCTAGGTCATCTGACTGAGCGTGCAACTTGACTTCTATTCCATTGACTCTTTGATTAGCAGCTTCCAAAGAATCATCCATTCTTCTTACATCTTGGGATCTAGTTTCTGGTGCCATTTGTTGAATCCAAAGATGAGGGCTCTGATACCAATTTGCTGGAGGTTAACTGGAAGCCTTGAATAAAGCAAGGGAAGAACGAAGGGGGGAAGAGGTTTGAGAAGGGAGAAGAAGGTTATCACGTTCAGAATGTGTTGAGAGAAAGAGAGAACAGGGAATAGAATCTAAGAATTCTGTTATAATTTTCCACACCTTTCTGTTACAATGATTAGGGAATTTAAAGACAATATTGTAAATGCCAGCGTGGCATCACTACGT
>Ga0307515_10019921_pt1 | contig 12020 bp, 5 predicted proteins | sample 17_EM_MG_FD_194513 | JGI IMG/M metagenome (GOLD analysis project Ga0307515, IMG submission 194513) | Populus trichocarpa ectomycorrhiza microbial communities from riparian zone in the Pacific Northwest, United States - 17_EM | ecosystem: Host-associated > Plants > Roots > Unclassified | place...
TGGAGGAGTTATTCAATATTACCAGAGAAATAAAATATCCCTCAAACAAGGCTTTATACCCAACGGCTGTGACTAAAGAGTGGATGAATTTGAGAACTGAGGTGACTGGGAGATCATGGTACAGCAAACAGGACACAGATGAATGACAGTTTATAAACTGTGTGAAAGTGCATTTGCTCGATAACGACATATTTCATAAAATATCTTTCTCGAGCACAATTTGAGCCATGAAAGACAAGGAGCATTGAGCAGTTCAATAGTGAAACCTAACCACTGTGACTATAGAGTGGATATATACGAGAATTGAGGTGATAGGGAGATCATGGAACAGCAAACCAGACACAGATGATGACAGTTTGTAAGCCTTGTGAGAAATTGCATTTGTTCCTTGGGAAATATTTCACAAAGATCTTTCCTGAGCACAATTTGATCCATGAAAGACAATGAGCATAGATCAGTTCAATAGCAATAGGGCTATATAATAGAATGCACATACATGAAGAAAAAAAAGGTCTCGATGGACTTAAACTGAAGTTGATATACATTCATGTCTGTGCCTTACTAGCACAGAGTGACTATTTACACAATGGCTACAGTAGATTCCTAAATACCATCAAGCTTCCACCACGAGAATACTAGTGGTTCACCCTTGAAACAACCACATAATTTCTTTCTTCACTAAGTTTGTTCTTCTCTTTTTCAAAAACTCCTTTCCTCTTGTAAGAAAACCTCTCAGTGTCTTAATCTCTATCCTATTTGATTTCAAACAAACGAGATTATTTCTCCTCTTTTCACCCACCAACTCAATCAAACTCATCGAAATTTCATAAAGAATCACACCTGAGTTACTCACTCAACAAAAACACTGCACAATTAACAAAAAATTACATGCAAACAAGTTAAAGACCCTTAATGTAACTTATCGATTATCATGAAAAGAAGCACAAGCAAAAACCTCCATAATCTCTGATTAAATTCCATCACAAGACAGCAATCAATCCACATTTACAAGACTTGATAAACAAATCAACGATATAGGATACAAAGGAGAAACCTGCAAATTTTAGATCAATCATTGAGATAGGAAATGCACCTGCAAAATAACAGGCAGCTTAGACATTCTTCAACTTGTTTGCTTTTGATGGTGGCCACTGTCCCCTCTTATTCATCCCTCGCTTCCGATCAAGCTTCTTCCTCCTAAGCCTTATCTTCTTCCCCGACTTCATCTTCATCTTCATCTTGTGCTCAAGCTTCAGCTGCAGCTTTGAATCCAAAGGAGTTTTGTCAAGAACCGCATCCTCCTCTTCATCATCACTTTCAGACACAGGTTGCCAACTATCTGGACTTGTCCCCTTACTGTCAGACAACGCCTTAACATTCATTAAACCCTTTCCCACGAGGGAGCCTAAGCAAATTCCATAAAAAAACTTTGAGTACACCAATGGGTAACCTGCAAGATGAAAACCAGTACCAATCCATGGATTTCAGAGTATAAATAAAACCAAAAGTAGGCACTGAAAGGAAATTGGATGAGGCAAAAGCAGGATACCTGAAATCTACAAGTTCAACCGAACAATGGAAAATGCACAAATCGTGTTTGAAAGAAAACCCAAAAAGGAAAAAAAAATTCCTTCTCATTTTCTTCACCAAGCCCCCTGTTTTCCCTTTTCATCATCTTTCCTAGAAACAGAGTAGGAGCAAAAATTGGCGATAGACAGGAAATTGGTACAGAGACAAGAAGAGCCATTTGTAATTGTTTGCTTGCTCTTTCTCGGAAATCCTAATTTGCAATCACATAAACCCTAGATTAAGAAGGAAGGAAAGAAACAGTCCAATTAAAATCTATCAGCTAAGCTGCGGGCTGACCCATGATCTAACACGGATTACTAGCTTATTAACTGGCGCTCCGTGAAAAAATATTAAAGCTATTGAAGATTTTTTTTATTTACAATACTCTGAAAGGCATGGGGAAAGTCCCCACGCCTTTTAGACTTTTCCATTATTAATATATTATATTATTATAATTATTATATTATTATTATTATTGTATTATAACACATACTAAAAACTAAATGAAACGATGATCTGTTTTTTTTAAAAAAAATAATTTTTTTTTTAATGAATTTTTTTTTTATTTAATTTGTTAATGTTAATTTTTTTTTAATTTAGTTATCAGACTTTCATGACACGGATCCCGTGTTTGATGGGTTAACCCGATTTGACGAGTTAACCCGGAATTTCTTTTTTCTTTTTAATTAAATTTTTTCGTGTAGTTTAGTTTGTTAATGTTAAATTTCTTTTTATTTAATTATCAGATTTTCATGACACGTATCCCGGGCTTGACGGGTTAACTTGGTTTGACGGGTTAACCCAGTTAATTCTTGGTAAACCCATCAATATTTTTTTTTTTTTAGTTATCAAACTTTCATGACGGGAATCCCAGGTTTGACGGGTTAACCTGGTTTGAAAGGTTAACCCAATTAATTCATATTTTTTTCTTTTTCTTCATTAATTTTTTTCTTCCTATTTGTTTTTTTTCTTTGTTTTTTTCTTTTTAATTAATCTATTTAATTATCATATTTTCATGACACGACCTTATAGTCAGACCCACATCCAATGCTCTTGGGTCCGGTGTTGCAGCCAGACTCACTTAAACTTAAGTCATGTAAGTTTAATATTATTATTAATATTATAAATATTACTCTTGGGTCAAGTGTTGCAGCTAGATCCAAGGCTTTTGAGTATATTTTTGCAGAAAAACCTAACACTCTTAGATCTTAGCCTTTTTTATATTTTTTAGGCAAGAAAAAAAATTAACCCGTGGCGTATGCCTTTGTTTTTTTTTCCTTTTCCTTTTTCTTTTTCTTTTTAAGCCTTTTACTGTGGATTGTACGATGTAGTCCACAGTGAAAAAGCTTATGCATTTAGTTTTTTTTTTTCTATAGTTTCTTAATATTAAATTTTTTCTGTTTAATTATCAAGCTTTTATAACACGGATCCCAGGTTTGATGGTTTAACTCAGTTGATTCATATTTTTTTTTCTTTTTCTTCATTAGTTTTTTTCTTACTGTATGTTTTTTTCTCTTTGCTTTTTCCTTTTTAATTAATCTTTTTTTTAATTTAGTTCATTAATATTAAATATTTTTTTCTATTTAGTTAACACACTTTTATGACATGAATCCCAGGTTCGACGGGTTAACCTGATTTGACGAGTTAACCTAGTTGATTCTGATTTTTTTTCCCTTTCCTAATTACGTTTTTTTTTTTATTTCATCTTTTAATATTGTATGCAGTCCATAGTGAAAAGGCTGATGCCTTTAATTTTTTTTTTTATGCCTTTCACTGTGGACTACACAGTACAGTACATTCCACGGTGAAAAGGCTGATGCCTTCTATTTTTTTCTTTTTAATTAATTTTTTTTATTTAGTTTGTTGATATTAAATATTTTTCTATTTAGTTATCAAACTTTCATGACACGGATCTTAGGTTTGACGGGTTAACCCAATTAATTTAAATTTTTTTCTTTTTCTTCATTAGTTTTTTTCTTCTTATAAGTTTTTTTTCTGTTATTTTTTCTTTTGAATTAATATTTTTTTTATTTAATTTAGTTCATTAATATGAATTTTTTTTTCTATTTAGTTATTGGTTGATGCCTTTTTTCTATTTAGTTATCTTGGTTTGGCTAATTAGAGAAATGTTTTTTCTTTTTTCTTTTTTGCCGTTTTTATGTCTTTGACTATGGACTGTACAGTGCAGTCCACAGTGAAAAGGCTTATGCCTTTTATTTGTTTTGGTTTTTTTTCTTTTTAATTAATTTTTTTCATTTAATTTAGTTTGTTAGTGTTCAATTTTTTTTTCTATTTAGTTATCAAACTTTCATGACACGAATTTCGGGTTTGACGGGTTAACCTGGTTTGAAAGGTTAACCCAGTTAATTCAATTTTTTTTCTTTTTCTTCATTAGTTTTTTTCTTTCTAATGATTTTTTTTCTTTGTTTTTTTCTTTTTAATTAATCTATTTAATTATCACACTTTTATGACACGACCTTGCAGCCAAACCCACATCCAAGGCAATTGGGTCTGGTATTGCAGCCAAATCCACTTAAACTTGGGTCATGCAAGTTTAATGTTATTATTAATATTATAAATATTACTCTTAGATCAGGCATTGCAGCCAAACCCAAGACTCTTGGGTATAGATTTGTAGAAAGATCTAACACTTTTCGATCTTAACTTTTTATGATATTTTTTATGCAAAAAAAATTAACCCGCAGGCATCGCGCGGGTCATGTAACTAGTTGAGTTATTAAATTTGGTATTAATTTAAAAAAAAAAATTATTCAATTGTTTATTAAATTTAAATTTTTAATTAAATTATATGAGAGTTAATTTAATTTAAATTAATTGATTTTATAGGTTCAAATGCAATCTTAATAATCAATAAAAATATAATTTAACTTTTAAAAAAAACTTCAAGATGATAATTTTTTTAAAAAATATTGAGATAATGAAATATTTGATCGACCTAGCCCCCTCGTTACCCGGATCATGGACTCTATTCTGTTTAATAATTTTTTTATGAACTTTTTTTATTTAATTATATAATAAAAATATATGCTCATAAAATTGAACACTTAATGAAGACAATTATTCTTGGAAAGCAAACAAAAATCAATAATATACTTATTTAAAACAATTATCCCTAGAAATTAAACAAAAACCAATAATGTAGTCCATTTCTCAATCAATCCGATATTAAATGATGAAATAAAAAAAAATAGAAGACCATAAATAAAAAAATCATATCTTATTAGTAGATAAACTCGTCAAATCTGTGAATCAGGTAAGTTGGGCTAATACGTTAAACCTGTGAACTGAGTTATGGACTCCACTATAATTATAATTTTGTTTTCAAAATTACTTTTATTTAGCTGTATGATAACAAAAATAAATGATTATGCAATCAAATATCAGCCTGGTACCAAGAATTTTTTTAGATCGCGATACCTTTATAAAAGGTAAAAAGAAACTAATTATGAAACTGAATTCTTAATTAACATAGTATCCGAGGGTTAAAAAAAACTATTTTAAAAAAGTTAAATTTGCAAGACCCATGAACCAAGTCAACCAGCCAAACCTTGAATAGGTCCATGGATTTTATAAAATTTATTAATGTTTTTTAAATTATTTTTTTAATTATATAAGAAAAAAATAGACAATAAAAAAGTCAAGTTCAATTAAAAAAAACACCATACCAAACTCTTAAGCTAGGGTAATCTAAGTTACCCTGACAAACTTTCAAACCATGCTAACCTTATAAAAAGGTAAAATAAGAAGGAAACATGTTATAAATCTAAATTCTCAACTATCTCAGTATTAAAATATAAAATTAACAAAAAAAAATTGAAATAAAATAATAACAGAAATTCAAAAAGAAAAGAAAAAAAAAAGAAGCAAAACATTGTAGACTACTATTGTCATTTACAATGTAATGTATGTGGTAAACAATGGTTTCCTCACACCATTTAATTTTTATTACTTTATAAAATTTAATAACATGATTTTTTTCTACTATTTTTTTAACTGAGGTAAAAAAAAATAGAGTATAATAGAAAAATAGAGTATAATAAAAATTAAGTTCAATTAAAAAAAACCCACTAAACTTATAAACTGAGGTAACATGAGTTACCTTGGCAAACCCGTAAACCATGCTCACCTCATATAAAGTTAAAATAAAAGAAGCAAATTACAAAGCTAAATTCTCAATAATTTCAATTTTAAAAGATAAAATTGATTAAATTAGATTTGAAAAAAACATTATAACCAAAACTATATATATATAAAAAAAAGCATAACACTGTGGATTGCTATTGTAATCGACAGTGCGATGGGTGTTGAGTGAATAGTGATTTCCCCCCACATCCTTTAGTTTTTGTTATTTCATAAAGTTTAATATCATGATTTTTTTCTAAAACTATTTTTTTAATAATATAAGAAAAACAGACTATAAAAAAAAGCCAAATTTAATTAAAAAAAACCACCAGATCTAGAAAATAGGGTAACTTGGGTTACCTTGACAAACTTGTAAAACATGACAATCTCGTAGAAAGACAAAATAAAAATAAAAAAATTACAAAACTAAATTCTCAACTAACTCAATATTAAAAATTGAAATAGATAAAAATAATTTAAAAAAAAAATCATAGCAAAAAAGAAAATGAAGGGTAAAAAAAATATGTATTCAAGGAAAAACAAAATGTGAGGAAACATTGTAGCAATTCACAGTATTTTATATGGAAAGTTAGAGTGCCTCTGTGTTCATGGAAATTACACAAAAACCATGTAAAAACACAAAAATACCTCATATGTATATCTTATTATTATTTGTTTTTATCTTTTTCAAGACTAGAGATGCATTTTTACTATTTAAAAAATTATTAAAGATAAATTTTTTTTCATAATCAACATATTTTAATTTTATTAATATTAAAAATAAAATAATATTTTTACTATACAAGTAAACATGAAAAAACTATTATATTCTTATTCAAACTTTTAATAACTAATGATCCTATAAAAAAATCGAAATAACCCTACAACAAAGGCTTCAAATTTTTCAACCATGGGACAAAATAGTAAAACCATCCCGGATTTCTTTTTTTTTTTGGATTTCTTGCATTGCACCCCAGCCATCTCTCTCTCTCTCTCTCCAAATCAACGCATCATGTCGACAATGGTACTTGACCTGAGACCCGCCGCGACAGTGGAGCCAAGATCGGACCTTGTACCCGACCCAACAGCAGTACCCACGGAAGACGACAACCTCTACAGCCGCTTCAAATCTTTGCAAAGGCAGCTAGAATTCATTGACATACAAGAGGAGTATGTCAAGGATGAGCAGAAGAATCTGAAACGAGAGCTACTTCGTGCGCAAGAAGAGGTGAAGCGGATCCAGTCGGTCCCGCTTGTAAGCGGGCAGTTTATGGAGATGGTGGATCAGAATAATGGGATTGTTGGGTCTACTACGGGTTCGAATAATTATTATGTGAGGATTTTGAGTACGATTAATTGGGAATTGTTGAAGGCGTCGACTTCTATGGCTTTGCATGGGCAATCGAATGCTCTTGTTGATGTTTTGCCACCCGAGGCTGATTCTAGTATTTCTCTGCTTAGTCAGAGTGAGAAACCTGATGTTACTTATAATGTATGTGAAAAAGTCTTTTTTGGGGGGTTTTGGATTTGGGGTTTCTAAAATTGGTGATTTTGTGATTTGATTAGCTAGGGTTTGGTAAGTTGGGGTTAATTAAGGGTAGTTTTTTTTGTTTGCTGGAGTTGGATTTTTGAAATTAGGGTTTGTTTTGAATTGGGATTCTGTGGTGAGGGTTCTGTAATTAGGGTTTGCATTTGAGGTTTCGCAGATTGATTAGTTTTTTTGTGCTTTTGCGCTGGAGGAGCCTCCTTGGATTGAATTTGAGGTTTTGAAAAGATATTTGTGATGAATAATTTCAAGACAAATAATAATAATAATAATAATAAACACGACAAAGAAGAAAAATACTAATATATTGATTGATGGGTAAATAAAAGTTTACAGCTTTTGTTTAACTATATAATAATACTATACATTAAAAAAAACAAAAAAAAAAACTGCATGGAAAATCAGTACTCCAATATTGAGAAATAGGTTTCCATCTTCGTGACCATAAGCTCCTTAAAACTGATAATCTAGCTAGGAATCCTCCTCCTCCCTTAGCATTGCTTGGAGATTCTCTAACCAGTAGGTATCATTCATCAAGGTCTCGAGCATGTCATCTTCCAGAGCAGGGATAGCACTCACTGCCGGTGCTGCATTCTCAGGAGTTACCGCATTATCACCAGCAGGACAAACCCCTTCACCACCATTGTAGCTTGCAGGCTCCATCTGTTGATTTTCATTAGCCGACGTCATTGTCTCGAAGTTGACGTTTGCTGCTGCATTCTCAAAATAATCTTCTGTAGAGATATCTGCAAGCCCCATGATCCCCTGATTCTCGATGATATTGTTAGATTCTTCGGCGAGCGGCATTATAGGTTCAAAGCTGATTATTGGATGCTCATAGAAACTCTCAGCTATATTCTGTCTCGTTTCATGATAACCATCAAAGACAGCTTCTGACTGAAGCACCACCTTCTGATTATCACTGAAACTTTCAGACGCCATCTGTTGATGTTCACCAATCGTTGGTTCTTGAATGAAGTTTTCTTGCTGAGGCTGGAATGGCAAGACAGGTTCGATGTTGCCTATTGCCGGCGCCTCAAGCCCCATATTCTGAATACTATAGAAAGTATCTCCAGTAGCTGAGAAACCTCCATTGTCCTCATTTGAAACAGTTCCCACCAGAGGCAACATCTCCTGATTTTGGATAAGCAGCCGCGGTTCTTGATCATGTGCTGATTGTGCCATTGTAGGTCCTGAGTTGATTACCGCATCAAGATTGATATTTCTTTGAATAACTTCTGATGAATCCATCGACTTCCTTTTTCTTGAATATTCTTTAAGACCATGGTCACTGATCTTAAGTTTACAGATCACAACGTTTTCAGAAATAGATTCTGAACCATACTCCAGCAGTGTCCAACAACCATGCTGGTCTGGTCGTTGTTTGTTCTGGTAACGGAATCTTCTCTTCGTTCCTTTAAACTCTGTATTATCTAGTCTACATATCACTTCTTCAACACCGTCACCATGCCACGTACCGCCATCAGTACCAACAGTTCTACTCATCCTCTGAGTACTACTATTGAGTGTTTTCTTAATCAATATTGTGAAAAAATAGAGAGCATCATCACCTCCCTTGTGACCTGCGAGCTTGAATATTTCGCAGGGTGGTCGTGCTCCTTCTCCGTAAACATTGCAGAGCTTGATCATATCGGCCTCTTCGGGGGTCAAACGTCCATGGACCTTGCGGTGTAGGTAATATCTGATCAATTCCTCGTCAGTGGGGAGGAACCTGAATCCTGGAGGTAAGCGAGAAAGAATGTCTTGCATTGTGCAAACAAGAACAGGTTTGTGATCTTAACAATGAGAAACGAGAGCAGTGAGTGTACTGAGAATAGGTTTTTGTTTGGATAACTAAGGAGAGGGTGCCTTGTTTATATAGAGGTAGACAGACATGCACCGAAGGAAGAGGGGACGGCCAAACATGAAATGGCAGTGTCCAGCGTGGAAACGGATTTATAATTTGACCTTGTGAGCCAACTTTCACACGTGGATGGGTGATGGAGAGGTGAAGTGAAAGCATAAATAAGCCTAGCCGCCGCGCGTGTGCAAAGAAGCTCAAAATTATGATATCTTGATTATGAGAAATTTTATGGCTTTCGGAGTAATTGGAAAAAAAAAATACATGCAAGTGAGAGATAAATTTTAGGTGGAAAATAATTTTATTATTTTTAGTAGATTATAAGCTTTATTTTCTCTTTTTTTTTGAGAAATAAATTTTAGATAGATATTCTTGGGAGGTTATAGGTTTTATAATTTTTATTTTTTTATATATTTATCTTTTAATTTAAAGTGAATATTAAAGAGTAATTAATAGAATATTATTAATTACTTACTTGATGAGCACCATCATGAATTTTTTTTATTTAGTGGTCACCTAAATAAATATACAAAGTAAGTGGATAGAACTTCTTTAGCGATAAATTTAACTTTTTTTTTTTACCCATCATTTAGCTGCAGAACTAGCCTGAAGGTGGTCTTCAAAAGCAGGTGACTTTTTGACGGCAAATGCATCGGCTACCTGCTTCTTGTATTCCACGATCTGTTCTGATTGACGAAGTTTGTGTTTGGGTGGGAGGTTTAATGACTTTTTTTTAAAGGTATAAATCACAATTTCTAAAAGCAAAAATTATATATATGCTTTTCATGGAAAAGCAACCACTATACCTCCTACCTAAACACACTTTAAACTGGTATTTGCTAGTTAACCTGCTTGATTGATTTCTTCTCCGTATCAGGAAGTAATTACAAAGGTAAGACTTCAACTTAATTCCAACCTCTAATCTTTTAATATATATTATTTCTGTCATGGCTAATTACTACCTTAATTTGGCTGTGGCCATATGCTAGCAATCAAGATTTTCTTTCATTAACAGATTTTAGGTCTAAAAATCATGTGACTACTAGCCCTAGCTCCAAAAATTGTACGTTGGTTGTTGTAATGTTTACTATTTCTATATAATAATAACCAGAATGATGGCTCGTATTATATTATAAATTTACTATGTTTTTTTATCATAGAAAAATATATTAAGAAGATGTAATTATATAAAAAAAAACCAAAAAATCTAAGATTATGATTATATATTGAGTCGAGATTCAAAAATATTAAAAAACAATGAAAATAAAGGGTCAAGTCAAATCCGGTGAACCTGTTTAATCCATAACTGAACACATGATACCAAGATAACTCAATAGAAAAAAATATAAATAAATAAAGAATATTAATTTCTAAGAAAATAATTAAAAAAACAAAATTCACTAAAGTATTATCTCAAGTTAAATGTCAAGGATGTAATTAATAAATAATTTAATAAAAAAATAAAATTAAGGCCAACTATTTTCTTTCATCATAAAAAAGATATCAAAAGAATACAAAACTTGTAAAAATAGATTAAAGTCACTCGTTAACTAGAGTTAATATCTTAAACCAGTTAAATTCTAAATCTCAATTCAACCGTTCAATTTTTTGACGGCATAAGCAACGGTTACCCTGCTTCTTGTACTCCATGATCTGTTCTAATTGACATGTGTTTGGGTGGAAGGTTTAATGACTTTTTAAAAAAATATATAATTCACATTTTCTAAAAGCAAAAAAATTATATGCTTTTCATGGAAAAGCAACCACTATATCTCCCACCTAAACACACTTTAAACTGGTATTTGCTAGCTAACCTTAATTCAAGCCTCTAATCTTGATTACGAGAAATGTATAATGCACCGAAGGTAAGAGTCCAAAAGGCAAACATGAAATGGCAGTGTCCACCGCGGAAACGGATTTAATTTGACGTTCTGAACCAACATCCGCACATGTAAATAAGCTCAAAAGTATATACAACAACAATTCATGATATCTTGATTATGAGAAATTGTATGGCTTTCGGAGTAATATTAAAAAAAATCGATTAAATCTCATGGTTGATAATTAGTGAAAAAATGAATCTACAGTATTTAATTTCTTTAAACTTTAATCCGATCAGGCTCTGTCAGTAAGATAACCGTCACATCAGGCTTCTTTCTGACAAAGTATTGGGTTGAACTTAGAACTCGCATAGGACTCCTTTAATGCAATCCACTAACCTATGGGAATTCGGATTCCGATCAAAACTCTATGTATTTCTCTAAACTCTATCGATTATACTAAGAATAGATTCTTTTTATATATATAATTAAGGATACATAGCTCCCTTAATATCAAGGTTGTCAATTCCATTATGTTTTGTTTGGAATGACCGAAACATTTCATACCAATTCAAAAAATAGAACAAAACGAAATAATTTTCATCTCATTTTAAATCTCGGTCCGTTCCGGATTTTTCGGCTAAATTTCGGCTGGAATGTTTCGGTTTCATTCTACATGTTTCGTTCCGGTTTTGAAAAGTCATTGAATCAAATTGAACCTGCTTCAATTTCATTAATTAAACCATCCAATTATAAAAAGCTGTTTTTCATTACTATTTTCAATAACAATGATATTAATAATAATATTGAAAATTATTATTACTATTTTTATTAACAATGATATTAATTTTTTTAAATTAGATTTATCACTAATATATATGGTTTATATTTATGTTGTTTTTTTCATGTTTATACTTTGTAGGAATTTGAGCAAAACAATGGATGCTTTAGATCCCATTAGCTTTGATAACATTGACCTAACTTTATATTTAAAATATTTGTGTTAAAACATTTTACTTTCATAATATTTTGATATTTTGTTTAAGTTGAATTACTTTAAGTTAAAGATCTATTTAATCTT
>Ga0307515_10019922_pt1 | contig 12019 bp, 5 predicted proteins | sample 17_EM_MG_FD_194513 | JGI IMG/M metagenome (GOLD analysis project Ga0307515, IMG submission 194513) | Populus trichocarpa ectomycorrhiza microbial communities from riparian zone in the Pacific Northwest, United States - 17_EM | ecosystem: Host-associated > Plants > Roots > Unclassified | place...
AAGATTGTTGACATTTAAAACCGTTGTTTGAATGGTGGTATAATTAAGAGCATGCAAGTGTTCCTGCTCATATAATTTTCATAGAATGACTTTAATTTGTTGTCCTTTTCCAATAATTAAGCAAAAGAAGAAGAAGATGAAGAAGAAGAAAGTGTGAACCTATCATTTTAGCAGTCCACTATTCTAGAAAGAAGGTTAGGATGGAACAATTCTACGATAAGATGTTGGGAAATACTTTCTTTAATGATTAATAGCACAAAAACTAGTTAACGAAGGCCACACGAAAAACAATAAGCTGTTAAGCAAAATAGCATATTTCCTCTCGATAGGATAAGTTTCTTAGTTTTGGTTTTTGTTAAAAACAAATTATACATATAACATTGGGATCAATCGCAATCATGTACTTGAGAAAACACAATTCAATAGATTCCTTAATTATATAATATTATTTAATCACATCTAATGGTGTCTAATTATATCAAACTATATCCAATAATTCCTTGATTATATAAAAACCAACTTATGGGATTTTGTAGGGTTTAATTGAATTTATTGAGGGTTTAATTGCAAGAAAAATTAGTTTTTGAATTCAATTGGGGCTTTAATTGGAAAGAATTTAAGTCCGGGGATTAAATTGCAATTTTAAAAAGCTAATTTGATCAAATCAAAGGCCTAATTGTATAAATATCAAAGTTTGATAGGTAATTAGAGACTTGATTGAAGAAATTCAAAATTAAGTACCAAATCGTAAAAGACATGAGACTTCAAGCACTTAAATCAGCAAAATCTAGGGCCAAATTGAATACAATTAAAAGTTTAATGGTCAATTGAGGGTCGATTCGCATAAATCAAGAACCAAGGACCTAATTGAAAAATACACTGAACTTTAGGGGTGACAATTGAGTTTTAAAATGGTGGAATTGCAGGAAATTAAAGTTGAGAGGTAATTTAGATGCAATTAAAAGAAATTGAAAGAACATGGACTAAAGTGAAATTTGTCAAATCCTAAATTAAAAACCCTAATGTTTAGAGTTTAACCTAGATGACACATCACTTAGATTTAATAAGAGATCGAATGACATGTCATTCAACTAATATTCACCTTCTCCCTTTGGCAGTTTTGACTGATCGAGTAGACATCTTTAGACGAATAAATATGGCGTCTCCAACCACCTCAGGAGTTGTAACTACTACCATTTGACTGAGAAACACCCATTTTACAAAGATTAGCTACTCTCATCAAACACTTACATTCTATTTTTTTTCAACGAACACAACAACATCTTGTCTCTAATAAGCTATCACTACATTAACAAATTCTAAGCTAATCAAGTTGGCATCTTCAAACAAATAAACATGAACCTACAAACTTTCTAATCGAGCAAGGTTAGATCCAAACAAAAGGTGTGCACCCTCTCTACCAACTTCAAGTGGTCTTCAACGATGATGATGTCGAAGTCTCTTCGACGAAGTCTCGAAAGTGGTCAACTCAATCAGCCTTGATTGTGACACACCTACTTTACAAAACCATTGATTTTTTTAGTGTTCACACTTCAAGCCTTCTCGGTGGGTTCTTATCAAGGTTTGACCATATTTCTCTCAAGATCAAAAGGTTAAATTTGTCTCCAAGTTTATCAAAACCACCAAAATCTCCAAAACCAAGTTTGTTGCAAAATAACCATCGTAAAACTAGCAAGGTAAAAAGCTTACAATTGTAAATACATTCCAAAAGCTCTCTTATTTTTTTTATAAGAGGGCAAATCATTGATAAATAATGATCAATCCTTGATTGAATTCATAAAAAACCCCTAACAAAGCCCTATAAATATCTTGAAAATCAAGAAGGGAGGAGAAGTTAAAGATGTTTTTGGAATTCATTAGAAATCAAGTTTATTGCTTAGGATATAAGAGCTAAAGGGACAAGTTAAAGATCGAGCAAAATGTTTGGTCATAATAGGGCTTTGATTTTGAACTGAAACCTATTTTGACAAAATTGTGATGTGTGAGTGATAATCAAAGTGAATAGGTCCTAAATTAGTAATCCTTGCATGATTTCTAACATATCTATATCTTTGGATTGTTTATATCTGGTCTAGTTTGAGAGTCATGTTGCTAGGTTTATATTGAATTTTCTTCGTGTTCTTTATTTTTCCTAGGCTTTGATTTGTTTTGACCAAAATATATTTGACTTTTTGTGTTTTTTAAGTTTGATTCATTTTGGATTCAGGTTTAGATTCTGGTTTTTTTTTCCAGATCAAACCAATGGACTTTGGTTCGGTTTATGGTCGAACCAAAGGTGTCGGATCAACCCAATCGGGTTAAAATTAGGTCATAGGGTAAGGCTCTATTTGGTTTGCCACTGTTTTGATAAAAGGAATTTTTGTTTAAGGGTGTGTTTGACAAACACCCTTGTAGGCCTGTTTTGACAAATTTATTATAAAGAAAAATGAGTTTTCGTCCAATAAAGCCTAAAAAAATAATATAAGAAATAAAAACCAAATATTTCTTTTTAAAAAATAAAATATAAAAAGTTTTTTTTGTATACAATAAAAAATCCTTAAGAATATTTGAGCAGTTTTTTAGAAAAAAACTAACATACTTTGACATGTTTTGAAAAAGATATTGCATGGATTTTACAATAAGTTTGTATGATTTCAAAAGATTTTGGCCTATATTTTAAAAATATTAAAAACTTATTTTTAGAAAGAAAATATTATTCACTTTTAATTTAAGGATAAAAAAAACTTTAAAGGGGTTAATATCCAAAATATTATTAGGGATAATAATTTATTATTACTCACTTCAATATAAGGATAAAGAACCTATATGAGGTTAATATCCAAAATATTATTTTGAATAATACAACTCATTCACTTCTAATATAAAGATAAAATCCACAGGGAATTTTATCTAAAATATTATTTGGAGTGACGTGGTAGCTAAAAATTTCAAGTTTATCTTAAAAAAAGCCTTGGTGATATTTGAGGATATTTCATAATTTCAGACAAAGTCCTTGATCTAGAAAACTAAAGTTTGTTTATCGTAGCAAGCCGGCCATAGTATGCTGATAAAAATAGAAACATCATCAGATCGTAGCAAACAAAAAAAAAACAATGCAGTTTATCTTAATTAAGGCATAATAGAGGTGCTAATGCTTTCTCTTTACGTAATTAGTCCATTTTTTAGAATCTCTAAAAGACCAGTTATGATTCATAGTAACCATAATATTAGGTGGCGACTCTCTAAACTAATCAAAGACCATTCAGAACACGTCTATGAAAGGTTATCGTTATGTCATATCCCTATGAGGATGGGAATGACAGTAGTCATCAACTATAATAGTCAGATGTTACTCTTCATATAGTCTCACTCTCCTCGCATCCAACTAATTAATAAAATCTATATAAATTATAAACCAATTATTTCATTCTTACCTCGACAACTAATAGTATACAACTTATCATTGGGATCAATACCAAGTAATATATGTTGATGTAGTCTAAACTGCTACATAACACAATCAGGACAATGCATATTAACTAGAGGAGCTGCTTGTATTAACTATTACAAAATAATGCATTAGAATCATTGATCTGTATGTCTCTACTCTCTTTATAAACTAGAGGAGCTGCTTGTATTGCATCCTCTGAGTACATTGTCCATACAACTTATTCAAACATTAAGTTCATATACCTTATTATAAATAATTTGATGCAAGAAATAATAATATAAAAATAAATAAAATGCATATGTTATAACTCATTCCTGGTGAGGTGGCAACATATATAACTCACCATTGTAAAATGATTGAACATGGGTTAGATTTTAATGAAATCTCGTAGACATATACCAATTGATATCACAAGCCATAAATTTTTTACAATAAATTTAATATACTTTAATTGTTCATGAAAAATTAATCAAGAATTATTATCATCCTTATCATACAATCCCCCTCTAGTAACAATACATTCATTATCTATCAGTAACCCTGCAACATCTTGGAGAGTAGGTGTCATCTTCCCTTCACTAAATGGAACATATAGGTCTTACACCTTCATCACTCTATCAACACATCAAGCAATCTATGACTGAGCTAGATGTATTGATGTCAAGTAATCCCATATAAATCAACCTAAATGATGAATGGACGAACACGAGGGAACAAAGTTATCAATCTATAATAGTGAAAATATATATTATTGGTGCTCTTGAAAATCAATCAAATTACATAAATATTAGTATGATTGTGAGCATGGTTAAATATGAACATGGTTGAATATAACAATGACAAGTAAACTTTCACGTCTGGCTCATATGTTTATAGATTGATGTCAATCTTACAAGCACGACACTAAACTATGAACGAGACCAATAATAAAACTATTCCCCCTTTAGTCCCTTTAATTACTCTTCCCTCGATTGTGAGGGTCTCTAGTGTCACCTTTAGTTCCATCTATCATAGAAACCATGTGGCAGTATATATTTGTATGATATATTTATCAAACAACAGGTTGCTAATATTGAAATAATAGAATATAAAACAATAGCTTATAAACTTAATGTAAAACAATAAAAATATCCATATACGTCCACTCCTGTAAGTTTTTTTCTCATAGAAAATGTTATATTTTCTTATACCCCTATCTTACATCTTGTTATATAGATGGATTGATCTTCTTCAACCTCTACTCTATCTCCATCTTAATGGATCTGCTTCAACACTATGCTTAGTATATTCATATCATAGTAGTTGGTCAGGAAAATGATAAAACTGAGAAGCATATACATTTTGGTATATGTCAACATTATAGAAAGGAAAAACAAATTGTGTGCATTCATCAACATGATGGACAACATGCTGAAAGATGTGAACACAATCGATTGAATATTCTTTATTTACCACTCTTAGAACTTCTTTATATATTAAATGTTTGTCGAATCTCTCTCTAACCACCTAATTATATGTGTTCACTTGAAAATATCTTATTTCATAGTTAAATATAATTGTTGTATTAACTTTTCATTTATATGAAGTAGCTGCCATTTTACAAAGTACTTATGGGGCCACAATAAATCATGAGGATATGAAATCTTGTGCATAGAATCTTTGATCAAATCAAATGTTTATTTGACCAATAAAAGGTCAGCTAAACTAAATAAATAATGACAATGCATGTCCACCTTATAAGATCATATTAAAAACTTCTAATAAATTTATGGTCATATTGCAATAATAATGGTCACAATCAAATAAAAAGGCCTTTTTTCCAGCTTATATCCATACTTTTATTCGTTTATCCTTCTCTGTTATTTAAGTATACCAGTTATCAGCTTTTCACTTTAATAATTCACAACATTTCAAACGTAAGACTTTTTTTAAAGTCAAATATTTTAACTTGGTGTTGAAGTTACTAAAAACGTTATGTGAACAATAACAATGAAATATAACTAGCTCTAGGTCATATATTTGTCATGATATTCTTAATTGCAATATGTCTATCTAATAATATACATATTATGATACAATCAATTACCACATAACTCGTGAATACAATCTAAAAAAACATGTTTAGTTGTAATTCATCTCTTCTTTGACCAAAGCAAAACACAAACGAAATATCTCATTATTCGTGTTAAAACCAATTTCAACCAATAACTTGCCAGTAAACTTTTTTTATAGGTTAGTGCCCTCAACACTTATCAGCAAACTATAACACCTCGACCTCTTAATTACAGTTCCAAATGCTTATAAAACTTTTCCAAATATTTCTATATCATCATAAATCCTATTGTGATGCCAGATGGCAATTGTATCGGGATTTGATTATTGAAATGCTAATATTAATAATCTAGGTAGGATTTGAAAGGGCTCCTCATGTTAATCAAATAACCAAGTGAGTGTCTTTTGGTTAGTTACTCATGCCTTGTAACATGAGATATTAAACTCATATTGTTGACTTATTGTTTCTTGAGTGATCATAATACTTTTACTTTTTTCAACATTCATAATTGTCAGGGTCATATTAGCAATAAATTTTAAATCAAGCTAATGGTGGTCATTCTTACCCACTATATTGGTGTATATATATAGACGTATCAACTTCAAGATCTCAAATGAATAAAAATTCTTATAAAACCCTTATATAAGTATCTTGACATTCTAGTGTATGCATATATTGTAATTGCATATAGATTGTGGTTAAACGTTGGACATTGTTTTCTAATGAATTTGTTATATACCATAATTTCACTACATTAGTTAATTAAGGCTTGGTTTGGAATATTTATCTAACCTTCAACAAAATACTTACACCTAAATTTCTACAACTCAAAACCTAGTCATTGCATACCATTTCATTAGTCTTACTAGCATCCTTAAAATCAAGAACAAGAGGTCCTATGAATTGAAGTTGGTTTATTAGCTTACCAAACCCATCTTCTTTAAGGAGGTCAACTAAATCCAAAATAATATTTTCCTTATGTTTCTCATCACTTGGTTTAGATTTATTATTGATATATATACAATCAAACATATATAGATCCTTTTTTTTCACAATTTAAGTACTAATGTTAAATTCAGTTTAGTTGACTATGCTGCTTATATAGCCTTTTAAGTATAGACTTGAATATACTTGATACTAGAGGAAGAGCATACTCATTTAGTGCTACCATTTAAGTATAATTTTATGATAAACTAGAGTGTTAATGACCTTGCTCTAGGATAACCTTTTTTTATGGAAGGAGAATGCCAAACCTATGATTAGCACATTCAAGAAAATAAATCTACTTTTTAGGGACTTAGAGCAGTGGAACAAGAGTAGCTTTCGCCTATCGACTAGAGCTTTCTATGCAAACGGTGCTCTATATAAATTTTATTCATATTTTATTTGTTTATTTGCTAATTTTTTATTCCTTATAGAAAGGTATTTATAGTCTTTTCAAATATAGGCCCGCCTCGCTAAGCGTTTGGAGGTTGTGTTTATACAAAATACTTAAGCCAATATTAAATATAGGGGGAGCCTTCAATCTTGTTGGTGTATGAGGGAGACACAAGTGAAACTAAAAGCTTAACTTCGAATCTCCCAAGAATTTTTATTAGAAAATCATGTAGGAGAAAGATACTTAAGCATTACAATTAGAGACAATCAACGAGAACCTTAGGAAGGTAGACCAATATGTTTTTTCTATTCGTTAAGAAATGGAGGAACTAGAGTTAGCATATGCAAGTTTAGGGAGTGAGAGTAACTAGGTTTGTATGAAGGCCAATGAGACCTAGACTGTAATTTCTTGGTTGAAGGCTCTTAAATATTCTTCTAAGAAGCTCCTAGCCATGTACGAATGAACAAATGTTTTGCTAACCATTATGGTGGACAAGTTACTTGATATGATGAACGGCTTTTATTTTTTTTCAATTTGTCCCTAATTATCCAAGTTGACTTGTCTTAGATCTTTTGTTCTTCATTTATGAGAATATAAGAGAGTGCACTTGAAGGGAAGGGAATTGATTGTGAAGGTCCTTGCATAACAAGGTCATATTGGACAGTCTGGTCTGGTACTACTATTATGAGGAAATGAGAGTCATGATTTGGATTTTGTCAGGTAGAATCCCATAACAGAGGCCTCTTTGGTAAAGAATGATTGATTTTGCTTATTGTATAGCTTTTTTTATGATTCTTTAGCCTATTCTTGTGGGGTTTTAACAATGTATACCAAATATTACTTGGTCTAGGCTTATTTTATACTACCTTATCGCTATTGTCATGTTCATTTATGTTTTTTCATTTATTAAACATTACATCCTGTATGGCGTGGTTATTGTGCATTAAAATGGTTGGGAAACCTAGGTTTCTTGCATAGGAAAAGTATTTTTAGCTCGTATAAAAGCTATTGAGTTTTTGTCACGTAAGATCAAATATTTAAGTAAAAGTGTAATGGTGTCTCCTCAATATGAGCTAGAGTTAGATCATCCATTAAGTGAAGTAATCTATGTCTATTAAAAGGTTTTCTAAGGAGTTTAACTTATAGACCGAGTGTTAGGATTATAGATGTTTCTCCTAAAGGCTAGAGTACTTGTTTAGTCGAGGCGATTCTTCTGATTGATGAGTTTTATATGCTTAGACCAATCCTATACTTCACTTAAATAATAAGTTATTTCAGGTCATGGTAGGATAAGGCAGGGCATTTTGTCATAGTCGGTCATGAATATGCTTTTACATGAAGAAGAATCCTGGATCATATAGAGGTGACCAGCCACAAAGACATGTTTCTATAGAAAAGGATCTTGGATTCTTTAGAGGTGACCAGTCATGAAGATTTGTTTGCATGAAAAAGGATTTTGAATCCTTTAGAGGTGATTGATCATGAAGACAAGCTTGTTTGAATAAGGATTCTGGATTTTTTGGAAGTGACCAGACAAAGATTTGTTTACATAAAGAGTTTGTGGTAAGTCTTTCATGGTAAGAAAAGTAAGATAAGTAATCAATGTCATATTTGGGTCAACCCAATAATGTTTGTGGCAGCCTGGCCATGGGAAGTGAGAAATAAAAAGAGTCCTTTAATACCCATTTAGGACATACGTAGTTGGATATAGGAGCACAAAGTATTAACTAGTTAGATCTCTTAAATAATGAAATGAATTCCATGCTTTTGGTATAGGCATGCTTCTAATAGAGATATAAATTGTTCCATAATGCTCGTCTTTGCATTTCCATTTAAATTGTCTAGACTAGATGATTTTGTCCCTAAAACATCATCATATAATTGTACAAAGACTAATTACATAGAAAATGAACACAGTCAATGAAACAAAAATGGATGTTACTAGCTTTTTTATGGTGTTGATTTGAATCAATTATATTGCTAAAGCATACTAGACTCGTTTATATTTCTGATGATATTACTAGTTGTTCTTGCTTTATAGTGGGGTTTTGTATTCTCTCTTTGTTTTCCTTGATTCTTTGGGGTGAAAGTCAGCCTCGAAAACCCACCATCAGCATGAAGGTATAAATTCAATGCTCCATAAACTGAATAACATTGTCCTCTAATTTATTGTTATTCCATCATATCAAATCAAAGAAAGATATTGAAGAATTTGTGTGATGATGAATGGGATATTGATTTATGTTTGTAAAGCATAGTGTTATATAAATTTATCGTACAAGCTGGAATGGACTCCTTAGGATTGGTAACAGAAATGGTGTTAGTGAACTTCGCAGCGAAGCTCATATTTTACAACACTGCTTTTTGTTTTTGTTGTCCATGTTACATCAACATCTCTATATCTATCTTACTCTTATCTCAACGTGGCTACTGGTATTGTAAGCATTAAGCCACTCCGTTTGGTATTGCGTTTCAAACAAGAATTGGTTAAAATTTCAATCTTTTTGTTTAAAATTAAATTTTTTTTATGTTTTTAAATCGTTTTGATGCACTGATATTACAAATAATTTTTAAAAATAAAAAAAAATATTTTGATTCATTTCCAAGTTAAAAGCATTTTGAAAAACAATTGTTACCACACTTCCAAACACCTCCTAAACCCCCTCATTATTTATCTACATGAAAAAAAAAAAAGGTCTTTTACTTGTTTCCATTAATATTTGTTGTAGTTTATGACTTATAGATAGATGTTGGAGTGGAGTGAAGCAAAGCGGAACAACATATAGTGAAAATAATGCTCTCGTTGTACGGTAAAAGAGTATTACTAAAAAATTCTTAATACCCCTTAGGTGGTTGGACTTTTGGACGGTTAGGCTCCTTTAGTGGTTTATGGTCTACTATAAATACATACTATGTAATCTTATTTAACATTAGTGAAAATAAAAGTTCCTCGCTCCTGTGGATATAGGCACATTGTTGAACCACGTTAAATTTTATATTCTTTCTAGTTTCTCTCCTATTGAAATATTCATCAATAATTATCATAGGTTTCTTACAGCAATTAGTATCAAAGCCTGTCTATGATGTCAAGGATTTCTTATGCAAAATTAGATCATTAGATCATTAATGATTTGAAGGGAATTGATATGAAGTTCGACGATAAAGATAAGGCGTTGATGTTACTGAATTCCCTTCCTGCTTCCTTTACGTTTAAAAATTTGGTTACAACTCTGATGTGGGGGAATGAAACCCTCATACTGGAAGAGATCACAAGTGCCCTTTTAAGTTTTAATTTAAGGAAGAAAGCTAGTGATGAAAATTTACAAGGAAAAAGGCTGGTGGTGAGTAGTAATCAAAAGTGTGGGAGAAACAAATCCTGGAATGAATCGAGAAACAATAAAGCTTGGTCCAGATCTAGGAAAAGGAAGGACATATAGTGTTATAAGTGTGAAAGAATAAGGCATATAAAATGAGAATGTCCTAAGAAAAAAAAAGGGATATAGAGAACAAAAGAGGATTCATCAAAGCCTGTGAATATAGTGGAAAAGGACTTAGAGATCGACGATAGAGATATGATTTCTATTTCATCTAGTTCAGATCATCTCACAGATTCTTGGATATTGTTTTCAGCATATTCTTATAACATGAAACCAAATAAATATTGGTTAAACACCTACAAGTTAGTCAATTCTGATTAAGTTCTAATGGGTAACGATGATCTATGCAAAGTTTTAGGAATATGGAATATTAAAATTAAAATTAAAATATTTAATGGTGTTGTTAGAACTTTGTGTAATGTTATAAATATACCAGATTTAAGAAAGAATTTGATTTCATTAGTCACTTTAGACCGTAATGGCTTTAATTTCAAGTTTAAAAATAGAGTATTGAAGCTGAGTAAATGTGTTATGACAATGATGAAGGGTCATAAATTATTAGGAGATATTTTTAGATTACTATGTACTGTAGTCATAGATGGAGTTCCAGTAAGAGGTAAGTAAAGCTCCTCATTCATGTGGATATATGCATATTTTCACGTTAAATCTTGTGTTCTTTCTAGCTTGCAATATTCATCAATAATTATTATAGTTTTTTCACAATAATATACGAACCGGCAAACTAGGTTTCGCAGACAACTTAAAGTTCTATCAATCAAGAAAGAATAAATGCAGCTATCAATAAATATTCATATGGCAATCAGGCAAAATGAGTAAATCTGCCAAAAAAAAACAGGCAACTGGCAAAGTACCTGTAGTTGATTGTCAGAGAAGATTTTGGACCCATTAGCATCAGAAAATAAAAGAAAATGCATGCAGGATTCGTCGGTGGAATTTGTTATTAATTTATTTTTCTAACCACGAGACTAGATTGATGCTTAAATAAATTCATTGTCCATAGGACTACATTATATTCATATCCCACAACAGAATCCCACATAAAGATCCTACATGTTCTTCACAAACATCCAGAAAATTAAATTAGATTTTATGTATGATTGTCTTTTATAAAATATTTTACACGAAAATATTTTATAAATTTCTTCATGTTTATTATTTTAGAAAATATTTTTCTATATTTATTTCTTGCAAGGTATTTTCACAAGAAAAATAAATAATAAAAAAAATATTTTACGGTCATCCTTTAAATTTAATTTTTTTTTATTAGAAATTATTTTCAATTCATAAAATATCTTATGAATAGTGATGAACTTCAACCACTTTTCTATTACTGCTATCATTATTATCATTATCATTATCTTTCCATCACTACTATCTTTTATTTTTATGAATATAAAAAAATATTTTTCAAGTTAAACATTAAAATACATCTTATGTATAAAATATTCTTTTTATTTTTAAAACATTTTATGGTAAACAAAAGACCCTTAATGAAACAAATCAATAAAATGGGCACCAAATAGCTTGGTAAAGTTGCTTGTGGTTGTAGCTTTAAGCCAATCTGAGATAAAATCTAATTCACCTCTAGATTTGTTTGTGGGCAGTCAGATTTGTATAAGCAGCAAGCAGGGCTCAATCCGGGCTGCAGGTTTTTTGTGCTTAGGCAACGCCGCCCGATCGACCTGAGTTTTTCGAAACCTCGGGCATTACACAGGCTTCACACTTTCGGATTGGCCCTC
>Ga0307515_10019923_pt1 | contig 12019 bp, 11 predicted proteins | sample 17_EM_MG_FD_194513 | JGI IMG/M metagenome (GOLD analysis project Ga0307515, IMG submission 194513) | Populus trichocarpa ectomycorrhiza microbial communities from riparian zone in the Pacific Northwest, United States - 17_EM | ecosystem: Host-associated > Plants > Roots > Unclassified | place...
TATCTGTTGCTATAGGTTGGCTATTATTGCTAGTTTATAATAATAAAATAGTAGCTCTTACCTTTTTGCTACTATATATGTAGGAATTAAGTCTCTACCTTATATTTAATAGATATACTTAATTAATATTATAATATCCATATAAGCTAAGATAATAATATCCGTATAAGCTAATATAAAGATATCCGTATAAGCTAAGATAAAGATATTTAAATAGAGAGTCTATTTTAAAGGTTGAGTTTCTAGAGTATAAGGTGTTAGTTTTACTATATTTTTATTTAGAAGATTATATATTGCAATACTATTTTTAATTCTTATAATATCCGCACAGAGCTATTATATAAAATTAGAATATCTGTAGATACTCCGCTTATATTAGAAGTATATCCGTAATTAAAATAATATATTACTATTACTCTTAGTATTTATTAAGTAACTTATATACTAACTATTATATATATTAGTAAAGGTATGGGTATAATATTAGGATAACAAACTATATAAATATATTTAGTAGCTTCTCCTAGTACCTCTATATTCTTATTAGCATTACTAAAGCTGTATATAAGGGGATTAAATAGTAAACCGGCTGCAGTTAATAGGAAGGCGTTAAATATATTTACGCTATCCTTCGCGAGTTTCTTATATCCGTGCTGTAGGAGCGAAGGAGCCTTAAAATCCGCTAAGCGCCGCCTATATTGTATAATTAAATCCTTCCTAATCTAATCTGCGAGATAGCGGATATTTAGCGCTAGAGACTTGGTTGTATATTCGCTGTTTATACGCTTACCAAATATACGCTTAAAAATATTGCGGAGCGCGCTAGTGTAACTTATTATAAGAATACTCCACTTAAACAGCTTGTCTATGCTAAACGCCGAATTCCCGCGCGTCTAGAGCAACTCCTTAAATTAAAGATTTAGTAGTTTATTAAGGCGATCTGTCTTAAAGAAGCTATCTAGCCGCCCTTAGAGGTTAACTAAACTATTAGCAAGGATAGCCCGTTAAAGCACTAAATTATAAGCGCTTATCCTAACTAGTCGCTATAGGATTAGTATATTATATGTATAGTTCTTTAATAAGCTTCTAGTAAAGTATAAGCAAAGACGGGGGATTATATACTTTAGTAGTCTAATATCTATATGCTTAATGGCGTATTTTAGAAGCTTATAAGTATTAATAACCTATAGGAACCGGATATAATTAAAGAACTCTATATTATAGTTATTAGCGGCGGAGCTTAATATATCCGTAGAGGATAACGTCGCTACTAGCTAACGTGCGTTAGTAGGTGGCCCTAAATAATTAGACGTGTGCTAATTTACATCGCGGCATATATCTCTTAAAAAAGCCGCTGTGCGGATATCCTTAATATGCTCTAGAAATTGCTGCGGAGATAGGTTTTATATATATCGCTCGGCCTTACTATCTGCCTTAATATTGTACTTGTTGCGGATATAGAGTAGGAATAATATAATAACACAAGCGTTAAAGCTTTAGAGGATTAGCTCTTCCATATAATAAAATAGGGCTTTTTCCCTAGGAATATTACGCCGTCCTAGGTAGTTTATATAGGTATAGAGCGCTAAAAACTGCTACGCGGCTTGCTTACCCCTATAGAACGTACGCATAATTATATATAGGAAGTTTAATCGTATATGCTATAGCCCTAGAATAGGCAACACCCACTTATAGCTATTATATGCACCTTCCGCCTTAACCTACTCCTCTTTATATAATTAGATAAGCTTTACGGTCTTCTAATCTCTGTATACTAGGAATAGCCGGTTATTAAAAGCGGTTTTGTAATTATACTGTAGTTAGTCTAGGAAGATATTCTCTATTACGCGATAATTGCCGTTAATAGAAGCCTTACTATTTAGAATAGGTCCTAGAGTTATGTACTCTGTCTTTCTATAAGGGAGAATATTAACTGCTGGTATACGCGGATATTTAATATCTACGTTAGAGTTGAATATACTATTAACCGCAGTAGGATACGCGTATCGGATGGCGTCCGTAATAAAACTTATAGATATCCGCTTCTAAAGGTTATTAAACTTATTCTTAGCTATATTAACAACCTTATCTAGCTTAAGTTAACGGGTGTTATTTAACATTAACTGCTTAAGGCCCCTTTTAGGCATGTATACTCCGCGTAAGATCTTTCCTATAGTGTGCGAATTAAACTTGCTAATCTCGCCGATAACCTAATATTAAGTCTTTTAGCAATAGTTAAAGTTATTATAGATAATACAGATATTATTATAAATAGATAGAGACTTAATTAGTTTCTTAAGGGTTATTAGCACTAGAAGTACTAGTAGAATTAATAGAACCTTCCTTAGAATGTTTAGCTAGCCTAAGCTTTTTAGTGTTAAGAGTTATATAACTATTAATTAGACTAAGGCTATATAGGAAAGATAGCATATGGCGCTTTATACTAAGCGCCTAAAGATATAAACTAAGTAGACGGATAAAACCGTTTATAAAGTTCTGGGTAAACCCTAAGAGGAATATAGAAGTAATTATAACTATACGTCTGCTATACGGATCCCAACTACATTCCTCTCTATTTAGTGTGGATATCCCCTTAATAAGCTAGAATAGTAGCGGACCGTGCTACTAAATAAACTTGGCTGTATTCTTAAGGTTAATATCCTAAAACTCTATATCTGGAGTCTATGTATTAAAGGGGCCGCGTTATAATTATAGTTGGTAAAGCTCTTTCCGGATATAGTGGACAGTATAGGTTACTAGCGTTATATAAATATTAGCCCTATTAACAAGTTCTTCTTATATTTCCCTATTCTCTAGTAAAGTAATAAGTAGGTCCCCTACTTTCTTCTTCTTTCTATTGCCTCTGTGCCCGTTCTCACTTTCTAAGAACTTAAAGACCAGCCTATAAAAAGACCAGCCTTATTAATGTAGAAGGTCCCTAATAATGTTAACCTTCTCTTCCTTTAATGTCTTTGTCCGACCGGTAAATGGAATATCCACTGGTTGCGGAGAGGGCTGGCGGCGTAGGCGTTCAGCGTTGGTGTTTACTACGTGGCTCGGTGGTGCAGAGGTAGAATTAAAGCCTCTGCGGCAACAAATTCCTCTTAACGTCGCGCGTGTATAAGGAGCTAAAGATCTCATAACTTATAGAGTGGGCTTTTCTCTATAATTTGGTGTGATTTTTATGTCGATAGGTACTGTGGGAGGGTAGATCAATTTCGTTAAAGTTAATAAGGTTTTCTCATATAAACCGTGTTTAGGTTTTCCTATAAATCTCGCCAAAGTCTCTCAGACCAAGAAAACGATTGCCGTCCTAAATCAGCTTAGCGGACGGTGCGGATATTCCTATATCCGCACAATCGATTTCTTGGTCTGAGCTCGCTGAGGTAAAGCTGTTGCGGTAGCTTATAAGGCTAAAGCGGCTAAGCCTAACTATAATTAAGCTATTTAAGCCTGGTGGTATTTGTACTAGTGAGCCTCCTCCGCTTAGCGGGCTTTGCGCTCTTCCTTATACTTCTAAATCTCCCTTTTATCTCGGGCTTGTTCCCTTTACTCTTTAGCAATTTTACACTCTTCTACGGTAGTGGCGTGTATATTAGCTTTAGATAGCATTATAGGATTAATAGAGGAGGGTGTAACGGTTGTAGATAATAGTGTAGTTAAGGTAGGTTGTCCGGATAGGTTTGCTCGTTGGGATTGTGCACGCGTACGGATATCCTAGTTGGTCATAAGCGGTTATAAAATAATTCTCGAACGAATAAATAATGAATATTAATAAGTTTAATGATATTGAAAAGCGAATTAGCCACGTAGTGACTGCGTTCGATATTCGCGAATATTGCAGGAGGTCTTAGCATTGTGCGTTGCTGAGATGGACATTGCTAAGCAATATATAGACGCTAGTATATATAAGTAAGAATATTATAGCTAAGCGAGAGATTCCTAGAGGTTTCTTATTACTTAGCGTATAATTAACTAACCGGATCTCAGCCGAAGATTTAAATATCCTTAACTTCTACCAAAAGCTATAGCTTACTACTAAATCTTACCACTAAGGCAGCGAGCTGTCAGCTAGCTGCAGTTTTATAGCTGACTGACTGTCACAACTCTATAAGCTGGCTGACTCTTGGACACACTGTACTAAAGATCCTCACCCTAAAGCCATATAGGTGACGTGCGTTGCTTTATATGCTTCGGTTTCTTCGTTAAGGCGTTATATTAAATGTAATTCTTGCCCTATAGCTTGAACTTAACTACCTCCCTCGTGTCGTCGGCTTTTAAATTGATGGATTTTTGCGTGAGGATAACGTCGGTAGATGGTGGAGGTGGGCATACTAAGAGAAATCGTTCCATCCCAGAGGTAGGAAAGTCGAATACAATACTATAGCAGTGAGTGTAGATGCAGAGCCGCAACGGAGTCAGTGGTAGAGTTAAGGGACTTGCCGATTGGCTTCTTCTTTTGCACTGACCCCTTAGCGCTCTATTCCTCCTCAGCCGCAGTTTGAATTGGGTATAGATCTGGAGCTCCAAGAGTCAAATCAACCGTAGATTCACTCCAATCCACCAACCAGAAGGCCCAATCCAAATCCACATCGAAGCCGAATCCACATTGGAGCTCCAAATAGACCCCGCTCCAAGTAGATCACTGGTGAAGTGTGGGTGGAAGTCCATATGTGTGCCAGGTTGAGGTGACATTAGGGCAACAGGAGCAAACAATCCGGTGTACGAGGCGTGGAATGAAGCTCAGGATACATGGCCATCTGGCTCGCTTGAGGATAAGACCAAGGGTTTGGTGTCGATTGGAGCCGGTGTTCCGTCGCTTAAGCCGTTCAAGGACGATCTGATCTATATCGGCCAGAGTCTTCTAGCGTTTGCCACGGAGACGGAAAAAATAGTAGAGAGATTCTCCGGCGACAAGTCAGGGCTAGACGACACGGGGCGGTGCTGTCGATTTAATGGTTTAAGAGGGCTAGAGGGTATTAGGCTAGAAGACTCGAAGCGGAAGAACGCAATCATTGCCGCTATAGACCGATACATCGAGTCGTAGGGGGTATTTCAACAGATTAAGGCTTGAGCTGATAATATGTCTGGAAGAGAATGTTAGTGTTTTGTTTGGCGTGTTAAGACGTAGATCGAAATTCGTATCTATTATATTCCTTGGTATGCTCTGTGGAACTCGGTAACACTATGATAACCAATCTAGTTTTTTCATTCCACCTAAGTACCGGAGAGGGGTTCGATACTGCTAATGTAGTTGACAGTATCTTAGAAGAGTATATTAGAAATAGTTAAATTTGCTACCATCTTTGGTTGAATAAAGTAATAACAAAGAAGATTCTTTTTTCCAAATTCTTCTACAGCCGTACTACGATTTTTGAAGCGAGTGGACGAGATGAGAAGGCGAGGCAGCGGATCCAAGCAGAAGCAATACAAAAAGAGCTGATACCGACTGCTAATAGGAATTACAAGATGTACTTGAAATCTGGATGGTAATCAAGCAATTCCTCATAGGTCTTGTTCCTATTGGGGTTCTCCCGACCCTCGTTTCTCCACTTCATTGCACTCTCCTCTTTCTTTCGATTTGCCGTCTTCATCCATAGGTAATTTGTCACTGTTGCGCCTATGGCCAAGACCAAAGAACCCAATAACGTCCCGTGGCCAGCCAGGAACCGAGGTGGATCTCGGTACACCTGCGTGCCGACGATACCACAAGCATTCCCGGTCACCTGAGCCATGGCCCAAGCTGTGGAGCGCTTGGTGTAGCCACCGTGGTTAATGTTGATCCACGCAACGTTGAGGATGCCTCCTGGGAATATCCCTAATGTTACTAAACAGGCTCCGGCAATTAAGGCCACCTTATTAGTCGTGGCCATGAGAATAATGTATCCAATGCCGGAGGTTGCCAAGCAGAGCAAAAGTACTGGGCCTTTGGAGTTAATGCGGTCGGAAAGTAGACACACAGTCACGAGAGACACCGTTGCGACACCGTAGGGAATCATTGAGAAGAGTTGTGTTTCAACTGCCACTACCATTAGAGAGCTGGAAAGTGTGACGGAGAATGTGATGGAAGAGAGGAGGCACTTACGAGGGCCAAATCCGAAAGCAAGAATGAACGTAGGCAGAAAACAATTGATTGATGTAATACCCAAAACAACAGCTCCATGGATCACCGCCGTGAAATAAGCCTTAGGATCTCTGAGCCCAGCCCAGATCTGCTTACGCACGATCCTGGCATTGGGTTGATTGTTCGCTGGCGAAACACCGTTAGCTAAAATGTTCCCGGTAGTCCTCAAGTTGTCACTCAATACTGGGTCACTAACCTTCAATCGTCCTCTGCACTGCAATCTTAATTTCCTCTCGATTGAAGATCCAGTTTGCCTTCTCCTTTAGTTGCTCTGGAAACGGAGGTAAGAAGAAAAACAAGAAGACCCCAACTACAAGTGACGGAACCCCTTCGGTAATAAAAAGCCACTGCCATGATAGAAGTCTACTCGTGTCCCTTAGATTTTTATCGACACCATACGCAATAAGTCCACTTAAGCAGCCCGAAATCGTAGCCGGCGTGTAATACATCGCTGTCGCCCTACTCGTCAGTTATCATCACTTCCTACACCGTCCCATGGGGACGGGCGGGGTTGCCTCACCGGCTCTAGTGGCTACCTCACTCCTCTTATACCAGATGCTAAAGTACAGGAACGCCACCTGCACGAACGCCTGTCCAGAGCCATTGAGTACACGTAGGACAAGGATTGCGGCGTATTTCTTGGTGGCTGCGAGACACAGGGTGCAGATGCCGAAGAAGATGATAGCGGTGCCGATCATTTTTGGGGGAGAAATGACGCGCATGGCGAGATTTGAGGGGAGCATGAAAGTTAGGTAGCCGACGTCTTTGAGGGCAAATATTAGATTAGATCGTCCTTAAGGTGGCACAGTAAAAGAAAACGGAAAACAATTAGAGAAAAGAAGATAAAATTAAAGAAATAGCATAGGAGGACATACAAAACATTGACAAACAGTTGAAAAACTGCTTGTCTGTTAGATGCAGGTCCTTCTGCATACCCATAACTCTCGCATTCCCAATGTTATTCCGATCCTGATCGCAGTTACTCATCATTCCCTCACTAAGTCACGCAAAAAGGCCACAATTGAAAACGGAATGCGGGCAAATACCAAGTAAGCGATAAAGAAACTGCAAGCAAGCATGGGTACGATGGTAAAATCCATCTTCAGTAGTAATCGCTGTGCCTGCTCGGACCTGGAACGTGTGACATCGTTGTCCGCGGCCACCGTTGTTGTAGTAGCAGTTGGAGGAAGATTTTCCGCATTTTCGATGTTGTAACCATGTCTGTCCATGATGTTTACGCTGCGATTAGGGTTTGCAGAATGGAAACTGAAGAATCTGCCCGTTCAGTGCGAGCCAGGAGGCAAAGCATGGTGGAGTCTTTGTATCCGATTTTTGGCCAGAATATCGTCCTTCGAGGCTCTGAGCAAAGGCATTTCTGGCGTTGTCGGACCGGAGAGCTAGCCGTCTCGAGGGAAAAAAAAGGTAAACACGACCGGACTTGTGGAATGTGAACGAGGCTGATTTCCGGTCGTGGGCAGGCCTGTTGGGAGAAAAGATCGCCAAGGCAATCCGGGTGCAGCAAAGTACAGGCAGGACATGCCCCACGCCACATGGCAAGGTCACATGAATTCCGGGGGTCCATGCAAGACACTGCGTCGCACGCTTTATAATATATGCAAGGCCCACCGGGCATCTGTGGCCTTTGCCTCCTTTGCCCAAGATGCGAAGCGAGATGTCTTCCGCGGGCGATCTAAGATCCCCAGAGCCTGATACACGATTCCCCACTTCCGACACGAACGTTCCTCTGTCTTCAACTCTTCACACCCCTTGGCTGTGTGGCGCCATCGTGATACTCAATAGCCTTATTACGTCTGCCTTACCGGCGCCAGCAAGCCGAATCTTCGAAGTTGCACTATGTCGACGCTACTATAACTCTCACGGACCGGATAAGTTTCCGCCGGGCAGCAATGTCCCAGAGACATTCTGCAAGATAGAGGACATCCAGATCGCTGTTGTTTCTACGATTTCGACCATCACAGTGACTACAACGCTTGCTGGTATGACACGCAGCGATCTGATCGACGATTCACTCATCCTACAGAAGTCATATTGACCCTCACTCTAGAACTTGTAGTGCAAATCCCAATGGGTGTTTTGGCTGACCAGAAGGGCCGGAGACTGGCTCTGGCGCTCAATATCACTGGTATTCTATGCTATTGGTCCTGGGTGGCTCTTTCGGGCAAGTTGTTCTACGGAGCCCTACTTAGTAGACTAGGCAGCTAACCCTAGTTAAGGACTATGTTCCGACCTATTTCCTTTCTGGTCGGTCCATTTCACACCGCTATTCTTTCTTATTGGAGGTGGGCCAAGAGTCACTAGCGCCCTTTTATTTGCAACACTGGCTGACGTTGTCGTACCCGAGAAAAGGTGAATGACACTTTGTGGTTCGGCTGGACAGCGTTATTAACATCTCATAGGACTGCCTACTTCTCATATATAGAGGCAGCGGGATACATCGCCGACATGGTGTCTCCCGCAATTGGGTCATTCTTGATGTCCTTCCATCTTGCTATCCCTTTCATAACTTTAATCGCTTGCTATGCGCTCTCCTACGTTCCTGTACTTTTTATCGTCGAAGCTCAGCCTCGGTCAACACCTGAGCATCCAGAAACCTTCGAAGGTGCCGAGGATGAGTTGTTGCTTGGAGACAACATAGAAACCGAAGGCGATAGCGATAACGACGAACCAGCCAAAGACGTCAATAAAGGACATGGATCTTTTAAGCATAGCTTTGCAAGGGTCTATTTGCACCTCTTAGAGACATGGCGGATGGTTGTGAATGATAAGAACATCATACTTAGTTTAGCCGTGTTCTTTCTGCTCGTGGCGTCGCGGAGCTCAGCGAACTTGCTCTTACAGTATGTATCAAAGAGATACGCTTGGACTATAGCCCAGGTGAATAATTTTATATTCAACTCCATAAATGGTGAGAATGCTAATAAGACGTAGGCCGGCTATCTATTTTCGCTGAAAGGCGCAATCTCTGCCCTCCTTTTCCTCGTGCTTATCCCTAGAATCAGCATCGTCATGATTAAGCATACTGCACTTGAACCGCACCAAATAAGTTTAATCATAGCCCAAATGAGCATATTTGTTCTCGCTCTCGGCTCCGCCATCATCGGATTTGCACCCAATATTTGGGTCTTGATATTTGGTTAGTTCTCGCGTTTTCCGTTCCTCTAAGTTTCACTGCTTGCCTGTTTCAAACTTCCTTGCATTACTCATTGCCACCATACCCCATGTTGACCTTGACCATAGGGTTTGTTATCCTTGCACTCGGTTCTGGCGCCGGCATTACTCTGAAATCGTTTCTCTCTGCCACCATCAGCAACGACTACTATGCCCGCCTCTATTCTGTGCTCGGTATCGCTGAGAGCCTAGGTATTTTGCTAGGAATGCCATTATTGGCTGAAACATACTCGTGGGGGTTAAAGCACGGATCTTGGGCATTAGGTACCCCGTATCTCGTGTGCGCTGTAAGTATACTCGGATACGACTTGGATTGACAGCATACACTGATAAGGTTTAGATACTATACACGCTTGTAAGTATGGTCGTGTGCTGCTTTAAGTGCCAACATGGTTCTCTTTTCCTTTTAATGGTTAGAATGCTACATAATCGTTCCGGCTCTAGCTATTAGTCTCGGAGCGAAGGTTACGTTCGTTGGTATCCTACTAGAGACCGCTTAGAGACCTTATATGTACAATCACCTCCGGGAAATAATTGGTCGGCAGTGCTTTTATCAGTATTCGGTATTGATTAGCGATATTGAATATTGAATATTGAATTTTTTTAGAGTTGAGGTGGTAAAAATAAGGCAGATGTATTAGTAAGTGACTCTCGGGCCTCTTTATAATACGTGCGCATTTCAGATTTGTCAGGTAAACCCATAGAAAGTAAAAATTACCAAGCATTAAATTAGATCTTACAAGACATCGAGCACAACATCGTTTAATTTTGACGATTTTTACACCCCCCATACACCCACCCTTTAATTAACGCCATGCCTCCCTCATCTACCATCATAATTAAGGACGATGATACTTCCTCCTCTGCCATTTCTGAACTTAATTCTGATCAGTTTACCCACTCTGGCGACGACGACGCGTCGAGCGACTCTACACCCAGGGTTGTTTTGGATAATGCGAATAAGCGAGCATAAAATATCCTTTATCTAATAGAAAATGCATAAAATATCGCAATCGATAAGGATAAAAGTGCCCGTGCGGAGCTTTTCTACCCCAACCAGGCAGAATAGGACTCAGTTCTGGCAGAATTTGGCAGATATTGCAGATATTGCAGATATTGCGGATATTGTGGATATTACGGATATTGCGGATATTGCAGATATTGCGGATATTGCGGATATTGCAGATATTGCGGATATTTCGGATATTGCAGATATTGCGGATATTTCGGATATTGCAAATATTGCGGATATTATAGTAGGAATAAGTAGGTATCTACCTTCCCCCCCCTAACTATATAATAGCTAAATACTTAAAGAAAAATTACCTATTTCTTTTATAGTTCTTCTCTAATACTAATTCTTTAAACATTCTGTTTTCTTAAGAGTTTTAGGATCTATTTGCATTCTCTCCTATAATACCGTACGACGTCCTCCTAAAAAAACTCTTTTTAGCTTATCGCTCATTGCTAGAATTAAGAGAATTTTAATTGCCATAAGTAAGAGCTGTGGCTAGCGCTTTTATTGCTGTTCTTAAGACTACTACTAAAGTGCAGTTATTAAAATCTTATACGGCGTCTTAGAGATAAAGTCCTTATACTTATCTTAACTTTTTAGTTAAAACATTATGCTATTAAAATCCTTAGCAATCCTATTAAACTTATTAAGGTCTTAAGCTGGAGCTAGCTTTTTGTACAATAATATGCTTCTAGGCGTAGAACTCCTATTTTAATATCTTTCCCAAAGCTCTTTAACGCTGTTAAGTATAGGCTTACGCCACTTCTTCTTCTAAACCTACTTAATATATCTTATATAACGGGCTAAATAAAGAATAAGTGTAGTGGCGTAAAGGGGCGAGTTATCTGTTTTATAGTAATATCTATTAAAGGTATTCTAAGCATTTCTAATGCGTTTAAAGAACTCCTTATTAGATATATACTCCTTCTATTATATAATATTAGCTAAATTAAGAAATAAAAAGGGAAGATAAACTAACCTAGGATTTATTAAGGTGCTTAATTATAATATCTATTGTAAAAAGTACATTCTTAAGCGTTGCTTTATGTCCCTAGCATTTTAGGGTTACCTAGTAAAATATTTAAAGAAAACTTTTTATTATACAAAGCGCCTCCTAGTTCTTTAGACTAAGATAGTCCTTTTTAAGTGTATTAAGGTTACGCTTAGTATACGTATTAAGGGCAAACTCTTTCTAAATTGCTACGCTAAGTATAAAATACCAGCTATTCCATCTTATATAATTATTAAGCGGAATTCTTCTCCCTATAAGACTTTTAAACTCTCTTATACGACTAGCTAAGCTACTGGTGTATATAATAATGTTATAAAGCTTTCTAAGTGCGCCAAGTTTCTAAAATATATTACTTTTCTCTTTCTCCTCTTTTAGATCTAGGGGTCGTTCGGTTGCAATCTGACGCTTTTGAATCTGAACTGAAAGTCCGGCAGAAAGAACGCGTTCCTTCCCGATTTGACACGCGTCTGTGGCTCTACAAGTTGCACGGACGTGTGCAATCTGAAGCCTTCAGATTCAAATGAGGAGCTCAAGGCTCCTTTTCAAACTGACGCCAAGACCTTCAGTTCAGAAGCCGTATACAGTAAAGTTGCCAAATTTTTAGTAACTTTTAGCGTGTTTTTTAGGCGGTCAGAGGAACATCAAAAATTTGTGGCTGGGGTCAAGTTGAACTGGAATT
>Ga0307515_10019924_pt1 | contig 12018 bp, 8 predicted proteins | sample 17_EM_MG_FD_194513 | JGI IMG/M metagenome (GOLD analysis project Ga0307515, IMG submission 194513) | Populus trichocarpa ectomycorrhiza microbial communities from riparian zone in the Pacific Northwest, United States - 17_EM | ecosystem: Host-associated > Plants > Roots > Unclassified | place...
GTGTTACAGTCTTGAAAAGAAGAGTTGAAATTAAAAAAAAAAAATTAACTTGTGTATAAGAAAAGGGATTAAATTATCTGACCAGCGAACATAGAGAACACACGACATGCTGGCATAGGAATGAAACTTCCAACTGCAAATGCTAAAACCTCAGATAGACTAGCAAGTGTGATGGATGGTCCAACTTCCACAAGAGCATTGCTTATCCGTCCCTCTAGCGGCAACTCCATTGGTTGCCTCTTGACAGCATGCACCAATATGCACATGTTATCCACCCCAACCTGATATGACAGAGTTAATTATATAAGCTATAGCAATACTTTATGAAAAAACTAGTCAAAATTAGCTTTGGAAATTAACCTAGATTAAATAGAAGAATATTCGATCTAATACTAACATTCAAATTAAAAAAGTTTTTTGAAATAAATAAATATAATATTTACTAAGAGCCTCAAGACTAGTATAATGGTCGGTCAGCATGCAAGAAAGGTTTTATATGCATGAAACATTTGAAGAATTCTCCAAAGAGTTATGCTAAATCTCAAGAGATAAATTTATGCGACAGTGACACAAATAGTCAATCGATAGATGACTTTATAGTTTCATGTTATTACAAATCATGCCTTTGCATTTTGCAAGCATTTGTGTCACTTTCTTTTTTATCCAGCTCTAGTTGGCCCAAGTCAACTGCTGAGTTGAGCAGGTGGAATGGCAACTAGTCCTTTCTTTTTTATCCATGAACCAATTCAACAAAAGATATATGTAGTCTAGGGGCACAATAGCTAGTCAGAATTGAAGCAACCTATTAAAAACTCGCCCTCAACAATTAATGTAGGCAAAATGACAAATACCTCATGAAGTCTGAAATAAGAAGAAAGAAACTTACAGCTAATACAAGAAAAGGAATGACTTCCATGATGATTAGTGTAGACTTCACTCCAATGGCACTAAAAAATCCAACAGATCCAAGAACAGACAACATGACAAGCAAAACTCCAGAAAGACCAAGCAATACCTGTAAGTCAACCAATCACAAAAACTGAATGAGGGAAAGGGGAAAGTTAAAAAGAAAATATGAACATTTCATGCGGAAAACCTAGCATTCATGGAATACAATAAGTAGTTTGGAATGGAATAGAGGTTCTACCCAGGGAGAGGGCAAAGTTCAAGCCAGTAAAAGGACATACCTTAGATGAAATGTAAAACGAAGATAAATGAGGAGTGTCACCCAGAGTAAGAGATATGTAGGCAAACATCACAAGATAGCTAATCTGAAATGGAAGAAGCGTCAACAATTAAACAAAATAAGTGACATCCAACACACTCCTGAAACATTACACGAAGTGGCTCACTCATGCTTGAATTGACATCCTGTTGTCTCCAAACCCTGGATCTTTATCATTGCCCTAAACAGTGCATTTTCCATAACTTTAAAATGGAAATGTCTTTTTTTTCTTCAACAAGAAAAAAGCTCACCAATATAGTTATGACATCAGCAGTGCTTTCCCTTTTTAGTTCCTCCTCAATGGAGCTTTCCGAAGAAAAAGAAAGTGTGAGATTCTTAGATTGCACCATTGGCAATAATTCATTCTGTCCCATGAAAAACATGAAATGATTTAGATAAAATGAAGCAGTAAACCTCCATTGATTAACAATAGAAATGATGATGCAGATATATGTTATTAAGCAGTCAAGTATTCAGGATAACACTTGCTGCTTGCAGCAGATCCAATTTGAAGAAAAAGGCACAAACAGTTTGGATCAGATCTAATATCTTTCACTCATTTTGATATATGCAGCCCTTTTGTTTTCTTTTTATGTTTGATAGTGGATTCCTACATCTTAGCCCTGATTCATTAGCTTAATTAAATGCAAAAGATTCGGATTTCTACTTTTAACAAATGGAATCTGGGTACTAAGGAGGATGGTCTGTTGCTCCAACAGCGCAGCCACTTCTGTGTTCTCTTATTTCTCCCTTCTCTTCATATTGTTCGTGTCAACAAATTTTAACAACCATGAAAAACATTTCGGTAAACATGTTATCTGAAAATGGAGATACATGTCTGTTCCAGACACCATATACACAATCACTGGACTGAGACAGAAAACAAACCTTCACTAACTGAATAAAAGCCTTCTCCCAAGCAACCGCCTTATCAGTTTCATTCCCTTCTTTATCAATCACATTGTTTACTGGATAAGTTACAATAAATGCAGATGCCTGTCACAGAGAAGTGGTTGGAGGATTATTATAGACATATGATCCAATTGTATTTGCTATTTATGAGGATAGAAAAAATACCTCCGAATAATTGTTCCCAGAGAAACCTCCCAAGGCTGTGCTTGGATCAAGGGGAGCTTTGAAGGCACTCCGACATGTGTCTGCAGAGGAATAATGCTGAAATAACATGGTACCATCATAATAATCAGACAGAGAGAATTCTTGGAGCTGAGATAGGGAGTGGGAGAGGAAGACATGATTTTGAGAATTATTAAAACCTGAGACTGAGAAGATATACCTGGAGACAATAGTTCACGTGCTCAACTCCTCCATAATTATCGAGATTTTGAGGATCCATTTGGAAATACTGATGGGAAGGGGGGGATGGGGTGAGAGAGAGAGATAGAGAGTTAGTGACTGATCAAAATCAAAATAAATACCTCTAGATTCATCTTCCATTGTTGCAAACTCATGCAACTGAACAGTGGAAAGCCTTATAAGGAACTCCTAAAGTCCTATTAAAATTGTTACCACTAACTTGGAGTGGAACAAATTCGTTTTTACATAGTTTTAAGCATTTCGTTGCACATACATCGAAATAAAGATCGTCAAGCAAAAAAAGAAAAAAAACCTGCAGTACACTCTGAGTGGCACAATCTTTGTCCAGTGGCTTCAAGCAAATATCAGGCAGAGATACCATTGTTCCAGAATAATTTGCATGGATTCCATCAACCTGTCAGAGCTGAATGCTATCAATCTATGACATTTCAGGTCACCCTTTTCCAATAAGACAATGGAAAAAATAATATAATAGAACAGCAAATGAAAACTCGATTGATACATGGTGATGCATGCAACAATCTGTTCCCAAAAAAGTCTGGGAAGTGGCACCAGACAAATGAATACCTTTTTTTGTATTTCAAAAAGTAATTTGATGTTGTTTTCTGTCACAATACTTGGTCTTTTCTGTGCCCCAGCTTCTGGAACAGTCGCTAGAATTAGCTGGAAAACATGTCACCGTTAGTTCTTTCCAGAATTAGAAGAGGACTAAAAATCCTGCAGCTATGAAGATTCAAAACTATTCCAAATCAAGCAAACAAAACGCTGTGCATGTAAATTTTTATCATCAGAAAACATGTATCAAAAAAGCAGTCAGAATAATGCATAGGGGTCTTTCTGTGCTCAAACATTAAAAAGAAAAGGGCAACGATCACATAATGCAGGTATGACAGTACACATGCATGCAAATTATAATGATAAATACAGCATTGGTGTGATGATTGATGCTGTCAATCTATTTGCAGTCACTTTCATGGCAAATTTTTGTGATGAAAAGGAAAAGCATAGCTAATGTAAGTTGGTTCGCTTGATACAGAGAAGAAAAGGAGAGAAAAATTGTTCTACTGGTGATAACTAACAGGAAACTAGTTTTCAATCTCTAGAACCAGCATCTAAAAGAGTATATTTGTAAAGACCAAAATAAGAGCACAAGGAAACAAGACAGGGAGCAAAAAATATAAAAAAACATGAGTAGAATACTGCAGGACCTGCTCAATTCTGTAAAAAGGGGCTAGGTGGGTGTCAAAAAACCTTTTCTCTTCCGCAACTTTACTCCCAGGCCCTACCCATAGCTGAAATAGTACAAGTATTAGCAGTTTGATGACATATGGAGAAATTGAGCACTAATAAGAGTATAATAATGAATACTCTATTAGACCAATTGCCAAAATTTGAAGCATGGTCAACTAAGCAACTAAATGCATAATAGATATTTTTTTATGACTTCTCCAGGAAATAATGTCCACTCCCCCAAAGCAGAATATTGCCCCCAATTTGTCACTTCCACATGCACATTAGTTTCTCATATTCATTTCAATGGATTCGTTGACGTCCTCTAATTCTTTCCAGAAATATTCATCAATTTTGTTAATTCTAGCATCAAGACTTTGTTGGGAAAAAATATCAGTAGTAAAAACTGTAGAATGGTTAAAAAACAAAAACACCCTCTTTCTCTAGGATTTTAACAGAGAAGATTAAAGAAGCGATTTGTATGTTCAATTCTACCTTCTCAGGCCGTGTCTCCACCTTGAAACGGATGAGACCTAGACAAAGTAAAAGAATTACAGCCAACGACAAGCTCAACACAAGGATTGGGTTTCTAGCAACCCATGTTCCATAACACCTGAAATATAAACAAACCAAAAAGGTCAAAAATAATTCAGTTACTCTGATAGCGTTAATGGCAAACTTGGTGGACCTGTAGAACTTCGACATGTATCCTTGAACAATTGAAAGCTGAACCCTGCTTCCGGTTTGAGGAGAATCTTCAAGCATCTTATAAAAGTAGTTTAAAGAATTCAGCAACATTGGCCAATGAATTGAGTAGACCTTTTCACTGATCAGATTAAGGTCAAAAAGAAAGAACTACAAAACCACTAGATAAGAATAGGTAGGAAACCGGAGGCACCTGCATGGGAAGGTTCTCATCCTTCTTCCCAGTAACTTCACCACTGTCCTTGATATTCGACACTGGATTCATTCTAGAACTCTGGTCCCTTTCTCTTTTTCGATGAAACAAGCCCCATCCCAAAAAGATGGAAACCAATATAACATAGAGGATTGTTAGAATAAAGTCGACGCATTTGGCCTGCAGAAATAGAACAGTGAACAGTGAAACTGAATTAGCAAAACATAAAAATACTTTACGTGACAAAATCGAGGAATGTCAAATGGTAATCATCAGCAAATTACTCTGCATCCAAACCAAACAAGTAAATCAGTGGAAAAGGCTAAATTCAAAAGTTACTTTCTGCATGATACCTCACCTTGAGAGATCCAATTCTCACTGCACAAGAAGCCCCCTCGTGATGTGGAGGAGGATCAGTATTTGCACAAACAGGAGATTGAGGACAATCACCACAAGAACAACCCAGTGAAATATCACCACATGAATATGTAGAAACATTCATGGGTTTCATTCCAGATGACTCAGGAGCAGAAGGCTTGAATGTCATAGCATATGGTGAGCCCGGCACATTAAGGGGTGCTCGTCTACCAATAAATGCATACCACTCTGCCAAAAATAATTCATGGCATCAGCACTATAAGTCATACAAAAACATAGAAAATCATGCATAAAACAGAAGCAATAAGTCAAGGAAGTAGAGCTCTGAAACTTCCAAGGAACAGATAATCCTTCAGAATTTCAGAGCTGCCTGTCAATTGTGCATGGTATGGTGAAAACACTCATCCAAAAGAAATTCTTCCTCGGATAGAAATTCATTCTGAGATAGACCCCCACTTCTCCACTTCAAGCCTAAGTTCCAGCAAAGTCTTCAAACCCAAAATCATCATCCACTTTAAGATCATGGGTACAGTAGAAATATTGAGTTCGCTTTGTACGTACGACAACGCCCTCATCATGTGTGGGAGATAGAGAGACAAAGAGAGAAGAGACTAGAGAGATGAGGGAGATGAGGGAGAAGAATCTTAAGCTACAGCGTTAAAGTAAAAAATCACCTGTGAAATTTTTAGCACCAGCACCAATAAAATTTAGAGCCCGGCTATTCATGGTCCCAAACTTTACATCCTTGCAAGATTCATACAACCCTTCACCAAAAGAATCATATACATAAAAATCAATGCCACTCACGGTCAAATTGCCTTCAACCTGAAAAGAGAATAAGACACCTTAAATAAAATTACTCTCTTCAGCAAAAAGAATGATGTGTCAAGCTCCAAGAAGAATTCCAACAACCACCAGTTCAATCAAAAACACAATACTCAAAGAATAGGCTATAGCAATTTCGCATTTCCTTTTTAAAATTCACAACATTTTATTATGCGATAAGCAATATAACTAAGATGCAAGACCAATTTATTGGCTAATTCGCATAACAGATTCAACACATTGGAATTTTTCTTGCTCATGATAATACGAGAACACTAAAATCTCTTTAGAAATCCAACCAAAACAGTAGGAACTGCAAACCTTATCCGTAGAAGTCACGTTAATAAACATGCTCTGATGCGGGGAACAGGTAAGCTCACAGAACAAATTCAAAAAGTTTCTCAAACATGCAGGACAGCCGACCAGAAATGGAATTGCCTGCAAAACATAAATAAAACACTTAAAAAGCTTCTCAAACATGTGCACATGTACTCAATCTTGTTGCCGGAAAGTCTTCTTACTTGCTGGACTTGTGACCGTAAAGTTTCAAACTGAGCTTCTGAACAACAAACATTGCCAGTAATTGTAGGGCATAAGCTTTGAATCTTTTGTGAAAGCAAGTCATCTGGCTGATAAATAAATAGAAAAAAAAAGAAGAAGAAGAAGCACGTACTGGCATATTCAGGAACTATAGCAAAATGCTGCATCCAAGTTTTTAAAATTAAAAATTAAAAAAAAAAAAAAACCCAGATACCTTCACAGATGGGGAGCCAAAAGGACAGTTCACGACTTTCCCATCTTCACGTGCACCACAAATATCATACATTGCACAATATTCCTCTGAATGTCTCTCCCTGCAAATCATATCAAAAATAAATAGATGATCAATTCGAGAAAATCCAAGCTATTTTATTTTAATTACAAGAAAATTTAAATAAAAAAAAAAGGAAACAAAAAAATCTCACCCTGATACTGCATTTCGTGTCTTAAGCGACCGTGCATCAGACCTCTCCGCGCTGACTATAGATACTGCATAAAACACCTGCATATTCATAAATTTCAAATTCAGTACCAAAACTCGTCAAAAAGTGCAATTCAGTCCTTAAGTTCTTAGAAACTGGAGACTCGGCAGAAATGTTAGTCCTCACACACACTATGAGGACACGTAATGTGAAAATTATAAGCAATGAAACCCTTATAAAACAAAAATCGAACTCTGAAAATGTTTTTTTTAAAAAAAAACAGAATCTTCTTCAAACGGAAACGTTAAAGAAGAAGGGGAAAAAAATTAAAAAAAAATCCTCGCCTGTAATAGAAAAATCGAAAGCAGAAAAAGCTTCATCGTCCTGCTTGAGAGCTCCATTGCAACCAGCGCGATGAACTCTGCCGCTAATTGCAGTATATGTACATGTAGAGAGAGAGAGAGAGAGAGATAAGCGAGAGTCGTGAATTGATACGTTTGTAAAGGAGAAAAATGAGTGAGAGAGAGAGTGAGAAAAGAGTCAAAAGTTTCGGAATTTATAGTTGTCTGCGGAGGGAGAGTTTAACATAGTAGAGGCTCTCTGTTCACTGGGTGCTTGCAACAGTCACTCTGTTCAGGGTGAAAATTAATGAGGTTAGAGAGGTATGTGGTTTGTTTTTATTTACGTAAATGCCGCTTCCTTTCGGTTACTTTATCCATTTTTCTCGTATTAAAAAAAAAAATTGCCGTGATGGCTTGCCAACTAAATTTTGTTAAGAACTAGTTTAATTATCCATGCTGTGTTGCTAATTTTTTTTTATTGATGAATAGTTTTTTATTTTTTAATTAGAAATAAAATTTTAAAATAGTGTCATGTCTTACTACAATAAAAAAAAAAGTAAATTATTAAAATTCGAAGAACACAACATAAGAAATGAAAATAGTAAAAATAGAAACATGTCTAGTTTAAAAAATAAAAAATATATATGAAACAAATATTTATTTAAAATAATTTCAAAATAATTTTTTATATTCTTAAAATAAAAAATACATGGATATATTAAGTCCCTGTTTATTTTTACATTTTAAAAGAGCTTTTGAAAAAATTTAAAATTTTTTTTTCTTTAAATTAATATTTTTTTGTGTTTTATAGATCATTTTAATATACTAATTTCAAAAATAATTTTTAAAAAATAAAAAAATATTTTTTTAATATATTTTTAAATAAAAATCACTTTAAAAAAATTACAATTAAACATCCCTAACGCTACCTTTAATTGATTACAATTTTTGTATTATTATGGTACAGTAACGAAATGCTAGAGGGTGACACGTAATATCAAATTAATGAGGCGGCATTAGACTGCCAAGCCGTCATTAAACTCTCGATATGGAATTTGGGTTCCCTACCAAAATTGAAATTGACAGGAAATTCTTTTTTAATTTTAACTGGAAGTGAATTTCTCGTGCCAGAAAATCTTCACTGCTGGCTTCCTTTTTCCTATCCTCTTTGTTTTTATCTTGTTGTTTTCTACCCACTTTTATAAGGGTTCAGGGTTGCCGTGTGAACCGAACCAGGCCACTGGCTGATTTTCTGACAGGCGAAAATGTGACGGAAAAAGGAGTGCATTGGGGGTGCAAAACTGTCTGCTTGCTGCACTTTCGACTTCTCCTAGTGTGAACCGTTTTTCAGCTTGAAATTTAGTGCTGGCAAGGCGGTAGGTGAATGGGACACGTTGCGATTGCCAAACTCCAGAAATCAATAAGGGGATATATTTTGGGTCGTCGCTGCTCACCACATGTTTATCCCTTTCAAACCAATCGTGGAACGCTTGTCCAGAACAAAAATTCAGACACCTTAGCCACTAGATTTTAGCAATATTTTATTTTTTAATGTAACACGTGGAAAATTACTTCTGTGTTTACAGAGGATTTTAATCATCTGTATATGTATTTTTGTGGTGCCACTAAAGTTACTTTAATGATATTTTATTAGTTATCGTGTCAAACTCACTTTAAATAAATAAAAAGATCCAATTCTTAGAGAAAAATCATTTAAATTGAGATATTTTTAGCGGAATATAGATTTTGTTTTATATTTATCTCTTTCTTTCAAACTAGTTATAGTAAATAAGTACCAAAACATCAGCACCTTAATATTTTTCAAGTTTAAAATTTATACTATATTTAATAATTTTATGATTCAGATATTTCATAAGAAGACCCATCAAACCTAATTAAAATCACAATCAAATAATATTTATGATTATTCTATATTCTAGATCGGGATCGGTTGGAGCAAAATTTTATTCTAATCTGATCCATTGTAAAATTTGACCCTGATATATTTGTTTTTTTATTAATCATGGGTGTTTGACTCAACTTACGCATACTTCGATTAATCTCTCGAGATTCTGAAGTTAACGATCATGTAAGTTTTTAATCATTCTAAGGTTTGTGATACTCGAACCGGTATAAATTAACAAATATATTATATTTGTTACATATATAAGAGAAGTTTATAATTTTAAAAAAAAAATGGCAGTTTGTAAAAAAGAAAAGGAAAGGATAAAGCAAACGGTGAGGTTCATAGAAAGTTTTCGAACTCCCATCTAAACTTATAAAAAATCTTAAAGTATTTTACGAAATGATCCCCTAGTACTTAACCCGAGCAAAGAATCTTCCTCTTTTTTTGTCCGGATATTGAAGAAGCCGGATTATAAAGGTTATTATTTTTTAAAATATTTATTAAAATAATATTTTTTTATCTAAAAAAATATTTTTGATATTAATATATCAAAATGATTTAAAATCACAAAAAAATAATTTAAAATAAAAAAAAATTATATTTAATTTAAAGATATTTTTCAAATACAGAAACAAAATCTAAAAAAAAACATTACTAGCATAAGTCTTGATATTTTTTTCTTTTCATGATAGTCCAAAAAAAAACAATTAAAAAATAATATAATCTAGCAAGTTACATGTAATATTTGTGACTTATAAGGTTACATGTACTTATTTGTTATTGAGTTTTTTATTATATTTGATTGCGTTTGCTTTAAAAAGAAAACAAATTAATAAATTTTTAGTATTTTGTATTATTTTAATATATTAATATATAAAAAAATATTTTTATATATTATTTTAAAAAACATATTACATCATGATATCAAACACTTATGTAATAAAATCCTCATCAACGAGACAAAGCTATCCCATCCCAGCCGTGTCAGCTAATAAGAAAGACAAATTTGTCCCTCCACACTCATTTCATTATCAGTTTCTAGTCAATGGGTGGTGTTTTTCAACAGCCAAGTGCCCTCTCCACCTTAAAACCTCCATCTCCCTTACAGTGGACACCATTAGAGTATGTGTTTAGAAAAACGATGCGCACTATATTTTAAAAAAATAAATTTTTTTTATGTTTTTAAATTGTTTTAAATGGTGAAAGTGATTTAAGAAGGGGAAAGGTCAAAAGCGCCCATATCGGTACACTTAATTACTACCATATTGAAAATTATTTTTTAGTTAAATTACAAAAAATATTGAAAATAACTTTCAATCATAGCTGTCTTTTTATATTTTTCCATTTATCTTTTTTTTCTCTCCTTTAGATAGCAATGTTTCAAAAGAGATAGAACCAAGGATTAGAGAAAATAAAAAGATATTTTTCAGGTTTGGTGAAATATTTTTATTCAGCGAATCATGAATTTGATTTTTATTATCTATTTTGTTTCTTCGAGATAATACTTGTATCAGCATTGTAATTTTTTCTGCTCACGCGCAAGTAGTTTATGTGTTAGTTCCCTTAATTGCTGCTAATCAATTGATAAACACTTCGCGCTGGATCATAATTTTTAAACTCAATTCAATAATAGATGTTGGAGAAGTCATGGGTCACTAGTTGTGTCAATCAGATAAAATCACACATCATTTTAAAAGAAAAAAAATAACATGTTTTTTCTAAGTTAACGATCAGTCCAAGTTTTTTATCACATCATTTTATATTATTTTTTTATTTTTATTGAAACAAAACTTAACTTTATCATTGAATTAACCTACTAGGTAAAATCAGGTTTAAAAATAATATATCTAACTATTTTTGTTTGTCTTATAATTGGATAGTTGATATAAAAGAAAAAAAATAACATGTTTTTTCTAGGTTGACCGGGTCATAGATCAGTCCAAGTTTTTTATCATATCATTCTATATTGTTTTTTTATTTTTATTGAAACAAAACTTAACTTTATCATTGAATTAACCTACTAGGTAAAATCGGGTTTAAAAATAATATATCTAACTATTTTTGTTTGTCTTATAATTGGATAGTTGATAAATTAGAGGAATTTTTTTTTTATTGCTGAAGCCTCTTTTATCATGTGTGTGGTGCTAATTTATAATAAATTGGACTTTCAAACACCCATTTAATGTAATTGTGGCTTTTTCCCCTATCATTACACTTGCTAAGTTGCTTTTTTTAATTTTTTTTATTATTATTAACGTGGATATCCAGGCAAGTTTACGCGTACTTGGACTAATCTCACGGACCCTGAAATTAACGACCATATAAACCTACAGTGACCATCATATTAGCAATCATAGGGCTCGAACATGAGACCAAGGAGGAGCACAACCCTTAGTTTCAAGTTTTTACCACCGGACCACCTACTAAATTATTAATTGTTTCCTTCTTTGTGTAATAGTGTTATGGGTTTCTAGTGGTTTTGTGGTTGGATCCTTTTTATTCAACTGTAATAATTGTTTATGGGTAGGTTTATGTATTTTTATCACAAAATGGTGCTGTAAGTACATATTTATTCTGACCTAATTCATTTTTTAAAAATAAAAATCTTACATGGATATTTGACTTAAATTAAAAAAAAAAAATAGCAAACTTAATTTGTTATCCACCATGTCTATCTCTTACATTTGTTATCGAATATACCTAAATCATGGAAAAATAACTTCATGCCATTGATACCCAGCCAGTACCTTCTTAACAACAAGGCGCATGAACTTTAAGATTTTATTTGAACATCAATTAATTTATAGGGTTGCTAGGAAACTGGTCTCAATGTCATGAGCTATATGGGCCGTCTCTCTTGGTGTATTTTTTAAAATTAATAATTTTACAATTTCTCTTCTTTGCCTGTAAATGTATGC
>Ga0307515_10019925_pt1 | contig 12017 bp, 6 predicted proteins | sample 17_EM_MG_FD_194513 | JGI IMG/M metagenome (GOLD analysis project Ga0307515, IMG submission 194513) | Populus trichocarpa ectomycorrhiza microbial communities from riparian zone in the Pacific Northwest, United States - 17_EM | ecosystem: Host-associated > Plants > Roots > Unclassified | place...
TGGCGCTGGTACTGAGGGCTGCTGCGGTTGCCATTCTTCTTCAATCCAGTCTTACAGACAAGGCTTTCGGATAAAAAGTCTCTCTCTCTCTCTCTCTCTCTCTCTCTGAATGTGGGAGTCCAAAGGCAGTCGGAGGCTCGTGGAAATGGTGTGGCTAGGAATGAGAGGTGAAGTAGCATGGAAAAGAACCCTATCTGCCACATGGCAACCTTCTGTGGCTTGCGTTATCTTTCATGGTGTTAAAAGGATCTAACGATAGGATGAGTAAAAAATTAAAAAATCGATTAAATTAAGAAAATTGAAGAAAAATAACTAAAAAAAATTAAATTATATAAAAAACTAATTATAATTTTAAAAAAATCAACCAGTTCAGTTTTAATTCGGTTTTAATTTTATAAATCTGAAACTAAAAAAATTGAACCGAAATCGAGTCAAATCAAAAAAACCAAGTCAAACCAGTTTGAATTGTTTTTTGTTCTAGAAAACTAAATCAAACTAAAACCAATCAGTTTGAACTAATTTTAATTTTTTTTTAAAAAAATTAGTTTAATTATTTTTTTAATAAAAACGAAAATCTTCACCCTAATGACGACAACCTTATATGACTTTTGCGAACCGACACGATGGACTCCAGGACATTAACCGCATAACACGTTGACAAATAAATTGCATACGTGTACCTCCAGTTTGTTTTTGTAATTCAACCTTCGTTTTATCTCTCCATCACATGTTCAGTCCCATTTGCTAACTACCTAGTTTATTTCAACTGCACCGCGGGTAAAATAATTATTTTTATAAAAAATAAATATAAGTTTTTTCAAATATATTGTTAACAAAAAAAGATTCTCAATTATAAATAAAAAGAATTTCAATTTTGCGCCAAAAAAAAAAAGTTCCACTCGCCTGCGGATCCAATATTTTTTCTACCGCAAAAAGAACAAGTGTGCAGATATTACAATGTCAAGAAAAAAAATATAACTGAATAAAAATATTGATACTTAAATATAATAAAATATTAATACTTAAATATAATAAAAAAGAGTAAAATATATGTTTTAATGTAAACATTTAAAATCTCAAATTAATTTTTAATATAACAAAAAAATAAGACAAAGTTGAAATTAAAAAAAGTAAAACCAATTTCTTATAGTTTTGTTTAATAATTTTTCAAAAAAAAAGATAAGAAAAAAAAATAAAAAAAAATTACAAAAAAACAAAGATAAAAACAAAATAAAATAGTATAAATAAATAAAGTATAGAGTAATAAGTATTCTGAGTATAAAGAATAAATAATAATATTTTTCTTTCAAGAAAAAGTGTAATAAAAACAACTAAAAAATTATAAAAAAATAAAAATAACAAAAAAATAATAATAAATAAAACATATATAGAGAGTGATATACAAGCCAAATCTAAAGAACAAAAAAACAAGAAGAAATTTTCTTTTTCTAAGAAACTAATAAAACTACATATTCGCTATCACTATCGTGAAAAAAATAAAAATTACATCATTTCTACAGTGAAAAAATATTTTCTTTTAGTACATGTACAATAATAGTTTTAAAAACTCTCTTTTAAACATGGGTTAAGATCAATTATAGTTTTTGTTTTTTAACCTACTATTTTGTAAACTATAACTACAAAAACACACTTGGTAAAAACAGGCAGAGCATAATTCAAAATCCCAAGGCTACAAAGTTGGACAAATACAAACCCTAAGGCAGGCCATCCTGGTTTCGAAAATTATGAATGTGCATTCAAAGGGCTCAATTCATGTTTAGAGGAAACCAGAAAACTGGCCCTGCCGAGATGTGTAGTACTGTTCAATAAAAGTTTCCAGAGAACTACAAAAATAGCATAGATAGTTTTTAAGCAGCGCAGAAAGAATTTCCAGAACCTGAACATGACGATTCTTCCCAAGATCAGTAAATAATAAGAACAAATTCAACAAAAAAAAAAGGAAAATAGGTATCAGTCCTTCGTGTAGTGTACCTACTTCCACGAGAAAGCGTATAACAAAATGAAAGGTGTTTGATATATTTTTCTAGCTTCACAGATTACAAAAACAATCTCTTAATTCTAAATTAAGACCTTCACTTACAGCCGGGGAAGATAACCAAAAAACATCTCAAGGCTTCCTTTTTTCCAGAGAACGAAGAATATATCCCCCATCCCAAAACCCTGTTATATCTGTGCATTGTTGAGTTCCCCATACATGACCAGAGGCTTCATCTCAAAAATCATTGTCTCAACAATAAGAACAAGCTCTGAGGAAGCACTTTGAGGTCTACATTTCCGCCCTGAAGTTCTAGTCGCATTTTATGTTCTTGTAGATCCTCCTCACAAACAAATTTGAGCCTAAATAACCAACAGCTCCTGCGCATGAAAAAAATAATAATCATATCAATCATTATGAGAAAGAACCATAAAAAGGGTACAACGATAAGGACATCCTTGATCTTGATCCCTGATTCATGGCCAATTCAGTTGCAAATTGCATCAATTACTACAAAAATTGCTGGTATTTGCTATCAACCAGCAAATGATTGTATCAGGGGCCTCATCACGAATTTACTAGAGGTCAAAACTACCAACAAGTATAATCTGTTTCCCATGAGAAACAAGGAGGATTTAATGAGAATGGACATTAATTCAGTCAACACAAAGGCGATAGCAACTAGGGCATTGTGCAGTATAAACAACAAAAATACAAAACTCACCACAGAGAATTCCCAATCCAAGACAGAACATCAAAGTGTATCCAAAATAGAAGCTTGTCTGGAAGAAGCCCGACATCTTAGTCTTCACATAGAAGTAATATATTGAGTACAAGTACACATAAACAGCTGTTGAGGCAGCAGAGAAGAATGAAGTCCACTGCCAGTGATAGTTCTCAGCATTAAGCAAGAAATATGTTCCCACAATTGTCACGCAAACTGTTACAATAATGAGAATCAGGAAAACAAGCAGCATAAACCCGTACACATAGTAGACCTGTCAACCAGCAGCAGAAGCAAGGTTAGTGAGCTGTCAAGGAAAAACATAGCTTAATTTGTATCATCATTTGTTTTTTGGGTTCTCATCCATGAAAACAAAAAAAAAATTAAGTGATCAGAAATATTTTAATATACATAAAACAAATGATCAAAAATTAAGTGATCAGAAGCAAGGTTAGTGAGCTGTCAAGGAAAAACATAGCTTAATTTGTATCATCATTTGTTTTTCGGGTTCTCATCCATGAAAACAAAAAAAAAATTAAGTGATCAAAAATTAAGTGATCAGAAGCAAGGTTAGTGAGCTGTGAAGGAAAAACATAGCTTAATTTGTATCATCATTTGTTTTTTGCGTTCTCATCCATGAAAACAAAAAAAAAATTAAGTGATCAGAAATATTTTAATATACGTAAAACCAATCTAAACATGCCTTCCAATCAGTTAAAAGGCAATAAAAAACTAGAATAGGGGGTACCCGGGAAAACTTTTCAGTATATAACATATTTGCAGCATGCTTTTTCTGGGTAGGAAAAGAATTCCGTTGCAGTTCTTCATTCGTTTAAAAAGATTTGGTCAAACATAGACAAGCATGTCCGTGCCCTTAAGAAACAGAACTCAAGATAAGTCATTAGGCAACAAGGTTTTTCTAGAATCAAACTTGCTTGAAATCAGGTGAGTATCAAACTACTGTCATACACTTTTAGATGACAGTTTTATGCCCTCGAGCTGATACAAAATTTGCACCACAAAAACACAGAGTTAAAATTAAGGGTATCGAGAAACAATCATTATACATGAGATTGAGATATTTTTACTTGTGCCAATCAACAATAAAACAAAAAATTTCACCTTGTAATTCCAGAAGGATGTGAAGACAAAGTACATCTCAATGAATATGCTGCCAAAGGGCAAAAGTCCTCCCATCATCGAAACCACAGATGGTGTGAGGTACCATTTCTTCTCAGGAATTGGACGGGGAATGGTTTTCACACGACATGGATTGTTTGGAGCACCACTCCAATTTCTTCCAACAACAGTGCCAAGAAGAGCCAGAGGGAAGGAAATAAAAGCCCATATTACAAAAACTACCACAATGGTGCCAAAGGGAATGGCTGCTAAAGATCCATAGAAAATGGCAATTGTGTTCAGGATGAACCCAACCCCAAAGCACATAAATGGAAAGAGACAAGCGGTGAGAATCATCGACTTGATCCAATTTTTGCCTGTTAACCACAATAGAACCATAAGCAAATGATGAAGACAGAAAACAGAAAAATCAGCTGACTGATGGATGAAGATACGTACCTCCATGGCGAGAGTACATCCCTCCACTCACATAACCAGCAATGAATGATGTGAGAGCATAGCATGTTATGAATGTCGTGACAATAGCTCCTCTCCTGCAACACAAAAATACCATCAAACTTTACCACACAAGACAAATGATTGAAAGGGAAGGAAAAATTACAGCAAAAAGAACCCCCCAAAAAACAATTCACTGGTTACAGTTTACATAATAGTTTCAAGACATTCAGTCTCCAACCAAAGACCAAAGTAAATAGGATAATTTACAATATCATCGAGTTAATAGACAGATCAAATCACTCTTCAGATTAAAAGTTCTTTCACAAATGTCCAGCATATCCTTTCCCTTTTATCCACTCGGACAGCATTTTCAGCAGCCAACCACATCCAAATCCAAACAAATTCAACATCACCATAAATCCATGATAGAATCATTTAAAGATGAACGCAACCATTCAAAACCAATATGCATGATTCATTATCAAAGAAGATTGAAGTTATATTTGAAAAGCTCAAAACACAAGTACATGCCTCTCAATTTCAGTAACAGGTACACCATGACGAAAAATGAGGAAGCACGATAAAACTAAATTTGTTGTTAACTAATGAGGCATTAATTCCAGTCAATGAAACAGCAGAGCCTGAAATTGCATTAACCAAATGAATCCAATTCTGTGTCTGTATTTGTAAATGTATATTGAACTCAATCCCAGCACACAGCCAAAGTATTCCAAGAATCCAAAGTTGACTCATCCAAAATCGTTGCCAAGAGAATTCTCAAATGCTAATCCACTCATTAATTTCTTTATGCCAATTAAAGAACACCAAACTTGCACCACCAATTGCACTGAATCCATGGTTCCTAACCCACTGACACCATGGCGTATGAAGGTGACGTCAACATCTCAAACATCAATGACAGCAGAATATCATTTATGGCCATGAATACATCTTTTACAAATTCATGCACCACTATTTTGCAATCCGTCATTGACAAGAACACAGTCAAAGGGATTCTCAATCTCCACAGCTAACCCTTCCCTCAGATCTCCCTGCTGATAAAGTTTAGTCCAGGAGAATATCATAGTCTTGGGATAACAAGTAGGGGGTGGTTGAATAAAATAGAGGAAAGGAGTACAGGTACGCTACATGGATCCGTTGGGTAAAGATTACCTGCAAAGAGATGCATGCCCCTTGGAGATTTCTGTTTGTTTTGGTTTGGTGGTTTGTTCAATGGGAAAAAGAGGAAGGGAAATGTTAAGGTTGTTTGAATTAAAGTTGTTTGAATCAAACAGAAAAAAGATCTAACAAGTACATAATGGCAGATTGTAGACATCCTAAGAAGATGAAAGGAGGGCATATTGATTCCACACGGGGAATAAAATTGAAGTCAACAAATCCTTGGCAGTTGTTTTAACATGTAGCTTGCAAGACAACTTGTATACAAATCTTAATTGGATACCATGTTAAAAAAGACTGCAGGGTATAACAAGAGGATAAATTCAAGGGAACTTCCAGGAAATTGCAACCACTAAGCATCCCAGCAACATAATCCAAAGAGATGATAACCACTATAGATTGTAAGGTCAAATATCAAATTTACCTGCTTGCTAATTAACTATCAATGATAAAGTATAAAACATATAAATATGATAATTTGTATACGATAATAGAGACTATCTAAGTTGACAAAGGTTAATCCATGTGTTTCAGAGTAAAATCTCAACATACCCGACATACAACGTTCCAACAATTGCCATCAAGATGACAAGAAGCACAAGCAACGCTAGCTGAGCACCTGTTCCAACAACAGCTGAGAGAAGAACCATACTGCGAGGTGGCCGGAAAACATCTCCATGAACAAGTTTCCAACCAGTCTCCTCACTAACATCTCTTTCCTGAGAAAAATGTCAGGATAATTTGCACAATTTCACAAGTTACAGTTCTATTGCAGTTACTTACATGAGGAAAAAATATATTGATGAAAAAAAAAAAACAGCAATCTGACAATGAAGAATCTACTAGAATTCAGTCTTTTAAAAAAAAAGCCAAAGATAAAAAATTATTCTCAGGAAACCTATCAAAATAAACCATAACAATAATAATGAAAAAAAAAATATTCTCGGTAAACCCGTCAAATAAACAATAACAATAATAATACCCATTAAATTAGAATATAGAGAAGCATTACCAGAGATTCCACAAGGTCATCATCTTCCCGAGCATATTTTGCATAGTCATTTCTAAGAGTCCGCATCAAAATCATTGACACTAAACCGGTGAGAAAGATAACCATCATGAATGAATTGAAGATGGAAAACCAATGGATCTGCACTTTCAAATGCATTTACAGCAAAATAAGTAAGTGTTAAACAAATTACAATTAAACAGCCAATGATCCAACAAATAATCAAAATGCTTTTGTAGAACTAATGATACTTTTTAAATCAAGAATAGCAAACAATTGGAAGCACAAAACTGAACCAACATCACTTTTTACCTGATGCTCAAAGAAGGGGTAGTCCAAATAAACATCAAAGCGACGTGCAAAACTGACATTAGTCAAACTCCATTTGACAGAGTATGTCAAGTCCAAAATTCTCCCAGATTCAAGGGGCTTTGCATTTTCTTGTGTGAGATTGACGTGAATAATCTGCAAGCAAAGATGCTTTAACATTGATAAAAAAAAATAAAGACATTAATAGAAAGTCATATGGAAGTTCAGGATCCATAAACCTGATCTTTATTATATTGGATAGTAATGCTCTTGTGCGTGAAAAGGAAATGCTTGCCATTTTCACCATTCTTATCAGGACGCAATTCACCAACAAACCCTAAAATATAATAAGGATAAATACAAGAATAAACTATCCAGTCACGTTGAGAGAAAAGTACAACAATACAAGTCCTGCAAGTACATACCCCATAATGGCAGATCATCTGAACTTGCAATCAGAATCCCAAAGATCATGAACCATGAGAAAAGAGGCCAGAAAAGTAAACGGTGAGCATTCCGACATGCAAAAGAAATTTAGTCCAATGATATAGTTCAAAAGATCACATAAACCTCAAAAAAAAAAACAATAATTGTTCTCAATTGCATCCTTGAATAGTAGAGGGAAGCGGAGGGAAGGATGCACAGGCAGAGTAGAGGAATTGTGAGCATTAAATTAACAGAAGCCTAAACACACTGATATAGAATAAAAATACACACCCAATGCTTTCACCCACATCAGGAACACATCTGAGAATACAGCTCAAAACATACCCACAAAGAATTCAAGCCAATAATTGTTCTCAATTGCATCCTTGAATTGTTTGACCTTTGCTTCATCAAGCTCAAGCTGACAAGTGACACCTTTGTCCACATTCTCTGTTAAAAACAAAAATATGGGGAAAAAAATAGGTGTCAAAATAAATGCAACAAAAAATTTCTGGACACATTCCACCAGACAAGTTAATGTGCAAGAAAAGAATTTACATACTCCCAAACTTTATGTCAATCTGGCTATCAATAAGCTCATTGCCACCAAGGACCTCACCGAGGCCACCCCATTTGTGTGTAGCAACATCACCAGATGGATGGCAAAATGGAAGGCTGTAATAATTGTATGTCTCTTGTGGATTGTTATAAGGACCCACTTTATTTACCCATAGTTTAACGGGTTCCTCTTGTCCATACTGCAGACATAATTTAAAAAACAAAATTGCAATTGGGGGGTAAATTAAAAGCATAGTAAGTGGTTGACTAAAGAATTCATTTCATTTAAATAAAACCATCAGGAAAATCATTTTGACCCCGGATCATATGAGAAAAGATTGAGCCAAGTTAGCTCACACCAAGTCAGAAATCACATCTTATTATTAAAAGATTAAGAGAAGAAACGTCAGTTTACTACCGAAAATGGAATGTGTGTCCCTCTCTATATGGCCAGTCACTCTTTCCAGTATTCTCTCATCATCCAAAATCATGCATAGTCAATTATTCTCATTCCCCGCAAACATATATGAAAACAAAAGTTTTAAAGCAAACAAAAGATGCAAACCACTTCAGCATTCCAAGTCACAAGTCCACTACAGCTAACATTTGTTCCCAAAATCTTTCCTCAACAAATCCAAACTCGATGGCTCCTAACTAAGTTCATCCTATCCATAAAACATAACATATTGAACCCAGAGTGAATTTCCACATCAAATCTCACCAACAAACACTATACACACGAAGCACCTTTCACAATGTAATGCATAAACTGCCATTTGCGAAATCAAAACTCGATCCATGAACACCAATCAACCTAACATTTAAACCCATTGTTACGTTAATGTTTTTAGGTATCAAATCTAAATAAGTTACAAAAATTGTTTCCTAATGAAAAACCAGCCAAATAATTCCCTAAAATATAATCCAAAAAAGATCAGGTCATAATCAGATCCAATTTTTCAATAATTCAATAATCTAAGCACCTTTCACACGAAAACGACGCAAAAACTAACAGATCTGAGTCAAATTCGGGAACGAGACACATAAAACCTGAATAACGAGATCTGCGAGTTACGACTGACTCAGTACACCTGAGTCAAAACGAAACAAAACAGAGCAAATAGGGTTTGAGCTATCAAATATTCCGTTTACCCTGTGATCTGCGTCGAAGGCGAGAGCGGGAGAGAGGATAAGGAGGGAAATGAAGGCGAGGAGAGGAAGGGATCGAGCAGTGGTTGCTGAGGACATGGCGATCGAGGGTGACGGTGGGATCTGATGGTCCAGATTCGATCAGTCAAGTCGAATCAGATCGATTTTTTCTCGTAAATCTTTTTTCAAAAACAGATGAATTCTCTCGCTTAGCTCTGAATTTTTCTTTTTCTTTTTTTTTCCTTTCAGGTAGAGAGAAAGCGGGGGGGAGTGAAGAGACAGAAATGTAAGGCAAGGAGCTCGGGATTTAATATTTGCGACTGACTTGTTACACGCTTTTTCATTGGTAAGTAAACGATTTATTTAATTATTTATGTCCAAAGCAATATGAATGAATATATATAATAAGTGTATATATTTTCTTTTCTTATACGCCATCCATTCTGTAGAATTATAGTCAATAACTTGATTAATTGTCTAAGCTACGTTGCATGGTTTTTATTTCAATCCATAAAAATAATTATTTTAGTTTTTTTATTCAAAAAAATTATAAATGCATAAAGCTTATTTTACAGTTTATAATAATAAAAAATAAACTAAAACAGAAGAGTTTTCACACGTTCATAATGCATTGAAGAGTGGAGTGGTACTTTTTATTTTTTTTTGTTTTGTCTCCTTAACTTTTGTTTTTATCAATAGAGTCCTTTATTTGCAAAGTTAATAGTCAATTGTATTTATTGTCTGTGAACAAAATTGAATAAAAGAGGATTAACATGGAAAAGGTGCTAAAAATAGGTGTGTGTTTAAAGTTGGTGCAAAAGGTATAGTTTAGTCCTCCAAATTTAACAATTAGATCTATCATGTCCCTTGTGTTTTTCTAAATTCAATTTCGATACAAAACTTTATTTTTTATAATTTTCAAGTCCCTGGTTTTTTAAGAAGATAAAAGGTTTTGTTGAAATTTAGCATAGAGAAAAAGTCATTATTTTTTCATATTCCAACCATAAAATTGGTTTATCTTAGTGTCCACATGTTCCATTCAAAGAAATTAGTTTTATGGTGGTTTTTTGAAATCTTAACATTATATATAAAAAAAATAGATCAAGGTCATGGAAGAAAAATCTAATCCTATTTGATTTTATGTTTTAAAATCGTTTTTGGGGTTTTTTAGGATGATAAACTGATTTATAGGTGTTTTGAGAGTGTTTTTAAAATGTTGTTTGGTTAAAATAGGTTTTTAGGGGGGAGATGGATCTACCCTATTTTATATGTTGTTTTTTAGTGCATTTTTTTTTCCTTTAATGTTTTTTTAAAAAGTGCAATTTAACATTTTATTATCATTAATTTTTTTCTTGAACTTGAAATAAAAAAAATGCAATTTTATCTTTTTTGTGTCATTTAGCTTAAAAAATTATGCCAAGTTGAGATCATGTCTATAACCTATATTGTAAATTTTACCGGTTAATTCAAGTTGACCGTATGATATATTTTTTAAATGTCATTTACAATTCTTTTATAACTCTTAAATTTACTTATATATTAAATTCAATATGCGGTCAATTAAGACCCATTTAAGGCCTAGCCATGAAGTGAATAAAGGAAGAAAAGAAAGAGAGATAAATTATTTAATTAGGCTAACTCATTGTGATCGTGTCCATTACTCAGGTTGTAGATTTCACATATTAACCCGGATCAATATAATATGTAGTCTTTTCATTTCACTCTCTTATTATTTTTTTTATTAAATCTCTTGGTATCTTGTTGTATCACTTTTTAACTATGATCAAGCAAGGTTAAAACGACAATTGTGTGAATTTTGTTTTTTTAACTAAATCACTATATGAATAGGCCAACCAATTTGCTTTTGGTTCGCTAGGTATAAACGATCACATCGAATTTTTTTTATTTATTACCATTTATAGTGGTCGATTAATTTTGTATGATACATCGATTGTGTTTTTAATTCTCATTCCAAATATTTATTCGCATGCATTAAAAATAAACAACGTTCATATTTTTTATGCAATTATTAGTCTTTTAGCCAACACCGGTGAAACACGGGCTCAAAGCTAGTAATATATAAAGGTCAAATTAAAACCTTTAAACTAATTTTTTATTTGACCAACTAACTAGTATTGACATATAAATCTAATTTTTTTATAAAAAAAACCTTTAAACTACTTTTAAAATATCCTAAATAATTTTTTTCAATAGTCCTGGGTTATTTAAACTACTCTTGAAGTATTATAAACAGAAATGTTAATTAATTTTTTTATAATTGTTTTTTTATTTTTTATAAAAAAATTTAAAATACTCTTGAAGTATCACAAATATTTTTTTCAATAGCCTTGGGTCTGACGACTAAGTCATATCCAATAGTCTTGGGTCAGGTGGTCATGCATTCACCCATCACGTGCCAACAACTTTTAAAATAAAAAATAAAAGAAATAACACTCCATGGTCTTCTGAACATCTATAATGTGGTCCACAATAAACACTTATGTACATAGTACTAATAATAATTTTCCAACATGTTATATATATATATATATATATATATATATATATAAACAAATAATTTCTCACGTTAAAGGAATGTTTTAGAATGTAATACAAACTATATTCTTGTAAATTTTAAATTTTTTTTACTTAAAATATTTTTTTTTGTTTTTATACTATTTTAATATATTAATATTAAAATATAATTTTTTTATTTTAATATATTTATAAATAAAAAATACTTTAAACTATTATTATTATCATAATTTCAAACACACACGTCTCACACGCGAAAAAGATTCTCTAAACAGGGAAAAAAAAACGACCACAACAGGGAGTGGACACAGAGAGATATTCCATTTCCAAATACACGTTCCCTCTCTCTCTCACTGAACACACCAAAAAAAGCAAAAAGGAGCTACGCAGTTTACAGATTCCTCGTACTATTTATTCTCCTCTTTCAATTTAAGTTTCTTTCAAATTTCACCCTCAGATTATTTACTTTCCTTCAAATCTCCGCCGCCGCCCCCGCCCCCGCCTCGCTCTCTCTCGCTCTCTTCCTCCGTAGTATATAGTTTTAGTTTCTGTAA
>Ga0307515_10019926_pt1 | contig 12017 bp, 8 predicted proteins | sample 17_EM_MG_FD_194513 | JGI IMG/M metagenome (GOLD analysis project Ga0307515, IMG submission 194513) | Populus trichocarpa ectomycorrhiza microbial communities from riparian zone in the Pacific Northwest, United States - 17_EM | ecosystem: Host-associated > Plants > Roots > Unclassified | place...
CCGCGTGATTGGGAGCGGCCAGCACCAGCGCGTATTTTAGCTGCTTACTGGGCGTGGGCGACTGTTCGTATTCCCGCTGAGTGGTCACGAGGATCTCAGCCTGTTGAGCCGGTGCACCTTGAACCAACTTCTGCAGCATGTCGACGTAGCCGGACAGCAGTTTCGCTGAAGCATCCGCACGATCAATGACCGGGGTCGACTCGGTGCCTGGCCTTTGGTGCACCAGCGCCGTCGTCTCACAACCGGTCAGAGCCGCGGTGCATAAGAGCGCCGCGACCCATAAGCGCCTTGACTCAAGCGGCATGCGCGCGTTCCTTGGCGTCCGGTGGTTCGGCGGGTTTCTCCTCGACTCTGTGCAAGGGCATCGTGATTTTGAAATGCGCTCCGGGAAATTCGCCGTCCGTGATTTGCACCGTCCCTCCATGGGCGGACACAAACTCGAGAACGACGGATAAGCCGATGCCGGTTCCTTTGACACTGGTTCCTCTCGCTGCCTTGCCGGTGTAGAACGCTTCGAAGATGGCGGCTCGCTCTTCGTGCGGGATGCCCGGACCGGAGTCCGCGACGTCGAGCACCAGCCGATCTCCTTCGGGCCGCGCTCGCATGTAAATCGTGCCGCCCTTCGGTGAATACTTGACGGCGTTGGACAAGAGATTGTCCAGGATCAGCCGGACCTTTCCTCGATCCGCAAAAAGCGTTACGTCCTCGATCATCACGTCGAGCCGAACGCGCTGACTGAGCAATGTGAGCTGTTGATTCTCGAGCACCTGTTTGACGACGGGCCTGAGGCGGAACTCGCTGGTCTCGAGACCCACGCTGTTCGTCTGCCACGCGCTAAAGGACAACAAGTTCTCGATCAGACGTTGCAGTTTAATACCATTTTCCCGAAGGATGGCGGTTACTTCTCGCTGGCCGCCGTTGAGCTCGCCCACCGTTCCATCCATGAGAAGGTCGGTACCTTCGCGGATGTTCGCGAGCGGGGTCTTCAGCTCGTGCGACATGTGGCGAAGGAACCGGTTCCGTTCTTGCGCGTGATCGAGCAGGCGGCTACGCAGCCACTCCAACTGGCGTCCGAGTCGCTCCAAGTCGAGCGGACCTGAGACACCGATGGGCCGTGAATAATTTCCCCGTCCGAGCTCGCTGATCGCGCGGTCTATTTGTCGCAGAGGCCGGCCTACCGCAAGAGTCACGGCCAGAATCGCAGCGATGGTCAACGGCAGCAGCAGCGCGGATTGCCAGAACAGACGCCGCTGTGCGGACAAAGTTCGCTTCTGGATGCCGGCGACTTCGGAGTCGATCTGCTGTTTGCTCTGTAGATAGACGCGCTGCGCCGCCTTGCGCTGGTCGTCGAAGCGCTGCGCCATGTTCGCGAGCTCCACGGGATTCATCGGGCGCTCGAGCCAAGTGGCGGTGACGGAGGTTTGCAGCTTTGCCAAATCCTCCAGCGCCTTGCGTCCTGACGCCGATTTTAGATGCGCAGCGAGCCGGGAGCGTGTCGCGGCGAGCTGGCCGTCCTGCTCGCGATAGACCGCTAACAGCTTTTGATCTCCGAGCACCTGATACAGGCTCGTCGTGCGTTCCAGCGAAGCGATTTGCGAGAACAGATCTTGGCTTGCACGCGCGGCGCCCACGCCTTCGACCACAAGCTGACGGCTGGTATCCGCTAGATGGCGAATTTGAAAGGACGCGTTGAGGATGGCGACGACCAGCGGCACAGCAATGACCGCGAGGCCTAGAAGCATCAGGCTGCTCAGGGACTTGGGGCGAAGCAAACGCATGTCGCGAATGATAATGACCAAGCCCTACCGTTCAATTGGGCAGTGTGTGAACCACCCGCGAAAATATCGCATCCGTCTGATTACCACGGCACCCGCTGCAAGCGCTCTTCCCAACCGAGAGAGGTGCGGACGATGGTGTCGAGGTTATCCAACTTCGGCTGCCAGCCCAGCACGGAGCGAATACGGTCCGCACGCGCGACCAGCACCGGAGGATCGCCCGCGCGACGGGGTTCCTCGCGAATCGTGAGCGGTTTCCCGGATACGCGTTGCACGGCATCTAACACTTCTCGCACGCTGTAGCCATGCCCGTAGCCGCAATTGAAAGTCGTCGATTGACCGCTCTGGCGCAGATAGTCGAGCGCTGCGAGATGCGCGGTCGCGAGGTCTTCGACATGAATGTAGTCGCGCACTCCGGTGCCATCCGCGGTCGGATAGTCCGTGCCGAAAATGCTGACATGCGGCCGCTTGCCTACTGACGCTTCGCAGGCCACTTTGACGAGCAGAGTCGCAAGACGCGTCGACTGGCCGATGCGCCCGGCTGGGTCGGATCCGGCGACATTGAAGTAGCGCAGTGCCACAAAGCGCAGATCGGTCGCGGCCGCGAGATCGCGCAGCATCCATTCGGACATCAGCTTCGAAGTACCGTATGGATTGATGGGCGCGGTGGGCGTCGATTCTTCTGCATAGTCGCCGTTCGGAATGCCATACACGGCGGCGGTGGAGGAGAAGACCACATGGCGAACGCCGGTTTCGGCGCAAACCTGCAATAGACTGCGCGTGGAGCACGTATTATTGCCGTAGTACTTCAGCGGATCTCGAACGGACTCGGGAACGATGGTATGTGCGGCGAAGTGCATGACCGTGTCGATGCCATGGCGGCGGATCACGGCCATAACCTGCTCTCGATCGCCCACATCAGCGACAATCAGGGGCGCGTCGAGCACGGCCTGACGAAACCCGGTGGACAAATTGTCTAGCACCACCACTTGTTCGCCCCGCGCACGAAGCTGCAGCACCGTATGGCTGCCAATATATCCAGCGCCGCCAGTCACTAAGATCGTGCCCATGCCATTAGCCCATTTGTCGATTGATTACCGTCACCGAGGAAAGAACGGGCGTGGCCCATGCCAGGGCGGCCCATGGCTAGTCTAAACAAATCGGAGCAGCCATTCGCCGATCTTGGGCCCGATACCGTTCTGGACGCCGCGGCGTCGGTCGGCTTCGAAGCCGACGGACGTCTGCTAGCACTTAACAGTTACGAGAATCGCGTCTACCAACTCGGACACGCGGATGGCGCGTGGGTTCTCAAGTTCTACCGCCCCGAACGCTGGAGCGATGCGCAAATCGCCGAAGAGCATAGCTTCACCGCAGAGCTGGCCGAGGCCGAATTGCCTGTTGCCGCACCGTTGGAAGTGCACGGCGAGACGCTCTTTCATTTTAAGAATTTTCGCTTTGCCGTATTTCCATGGATGCGTGGCCGGGCGCCCGAGCTGGACGCTCCTGAAGCGCGCGCAATGCTAGGTCGCGGCCTCGCACGTATTCACGCCATCGGCGCGGTTAGACCTTTTTCAGCGCGTACGCGGCTATCTGTTGGACGTCTGGGCATCAGTGCCCGCGAGGCGGTGCTCGCCAGCGATCTCGTACCGTTGGGGCTGGAAACGCGCTACGCCGATGCGGCCGCCGCTTTGCTGGAGCGGATCCAGCGTGCGTTTAATTCGGCCGGCCCCATTCGAGAGATTCGCATTCACGGGGATTGCCATCTCGGAAACTTGCTCTGGAACGAGCGCGGCCCAGTGTTCGTCGATCTTGACGATTGCATGACAGGACCGAAAATTCAGGACCTGTGGATGTTGCTGTCGGGCACCGCCGAAGAGCAGCAGCGACAGTGGGGCGAGATCATCGAGGGCTACCAGCAGTTCGTGGACGTGGACCACCGAGAGCTGCGGCTGGTGGAGCCGTTGCGAGGGTTGCGAATGCTCCATCATGCGGCCTGGGTTGCGCAGCGATGGCACGATCCCGCGTTCCCTCGGGCCTTTCCATGGATTGGAGAAGCGCGTTTTTGGGAAGGCTATGTGATCGACCTGTTGGAGCAGGCGCAGGCCATCGACGACCCGCCGATATTCAACTAAGTGTTTGCACGTTATCATCCGTTTACACACTTATTCGAACGAGTATGTTAGGTTGCGACCCGCCTTTAGTCTAAGCCGCATCTAATAGCGGAAAAGGGTTTGGGGGGCGAAAAGATGGGTAAGCAGTCGAGCGCTGTGGCGGGTCGTATGGGGACCGCCTTGTCGATTCTATGGGTCGCAACCTTGGCAGGTTGCGGTGGCGGAGGAGGAGGGGACAGCCCGCCGAGCGTACCGAATACACCGAGCACACCGAACACACCGCCGACGGCCAACGCTGGTAGCGACCAAGCGGTCGAAGGTGGAATCTCTGTTGCGTTGAACGGGTCCGGCGCGGACTCGGACGGCACAATCGCGTCTTACGCGTGGACGCAGACGGGCGGGACCGCCGTCAGTCTCAGTAGTGCATCAGCGGCAGCACCGACGTTCACGACGCCGTTGGGTGCGAGTGCGTCGGCCCTCACTTTCAGCCTTGTCGTTACAGATAACAGCGGCTCAACGAGTAACGCGGACGCTGTCACGATCAATGTGAATTCAGGGGCGTCCGTCAGCGGTAAAGTGACGTTCGCGCGCGTGCCTTTTGGCGTTGGGATCAACACTGGGCTCGCCTACTTGCTCACGACCCAGGTTCCGGCTCGCGGCATCACAGTGGAAGCCATCAACGCGGACACGTCAGCGGTGTTCTCCACGGCCGCGACCAACGAAACGGGCGACTACACTATCCTCGTGCCTGCCAACGCGGGCGTGAAAATCCGCGCGAAAGCGGAAATGGTGCGAGCCGCGCCGACGGCGCTTCCGCATTGGCACTTTCAAGTGAACGATGTGGACGGCGCAAACACGCCTTACACCTATGAAGGCGCCAGGTTTACCAGCGGCGTGGCATCCACCACGCAGAACGTCGACATTCCCTCTGGCTGGGATGAGATCACTCGAACGGCGACAGCGACCCGAGCGTCGGCACCGTTTGCCATTCTCGATACGGTGCACAAGGCCTTCGACTTCATATTGACGGTGGCGCCGACCGCGGACTTTCCGCAGCTCACGCTGGACTGGGCGCCATCCAACGCCGCCCTGCAGACTTTCTACGACAATGATGTGGATGGCACGCCGGTTGGAATCAATCGACGCATACAGCTCGCCGGCGAAGCGGATGCAGATACGGATGAGTTCGATGAGGCGGTCATCGCTCACGAATTCGGACACTACGTTGAGGACATTTTCTCGCGCTCCGACAACATCGGCGACGCGCATGCGGCGGGCGATCGTCTCGACCCGCGAGTCGCGTTTGGCGAAGGCTTCGGATACGCGTTCGCGGCGATGGTGCTCGACGATCCGCTGCTTCGCGACAGCTACGGAGCTAATCAGTCACAAGACGGCTACTTCAATATTGAGGATGACTCGACTTTGAACGAAGGCTGGTACAGCGAATCCTCGATGCAGGAAATCATCTGGGATCTGTACGACGTAGACGGCGGTGGCGCGGATACCGTCACGTTAGGTTTCGCGCCTATTTGGGCGGTTTTAACCGGAGCTCAGCGCGATACGGAAGCCGTGACAAGCATCTTCCCGTTCATCGTTGCGCTGAAGGCGCAGAACCTGGCCGACGCGCCGGGTATCAGTGCCCTCGTCGACGCCGAAGGGATGAATGGGACGACGATCGCTGAGTTCGGCACCACGGAGACGAACGATGCCGGCGCTGTTACGGCAACGGACGTTATACCGATCTATACGCCGATCACAGTTGGCGGCGGACCCGTAACCGTCAGGAGCACCAGTGCCTTCGGTACACCCAACAAACTCTCAAACCAGCGATTTCTGTTATTGGACGTGGTGACGCAAAGCAACTTGCGATTCACAGCCACAGGCCCCGTGGGGCGGGATGTTGATCTCTTCGTGCTGAACAAGGGCGCGACCGTTGCATTCAGCGAAGCGTTCGGCGATGAGAACTTCACCGCGAACCTTCCGCCCGGTCGGTACGTTTTGGATACATACGATTGCGAAAACGCGGGCTGTGGGGACCCTGATGTAACGCCGAACCCAATGCCCGTCGATATCACGATCACCGTCACGGCCAATTGAGGAGAAGCCCATGTCTGAAATCAAAATGGCGGCCGCGCTAGGCCTGCTCCTCGCAATCAGCGCCTGCGCGAACGGCACGAACGAAACCAAGAACGCAGCGACTTCGCAAAGCGCAGCGGCGAGCGAAGCGGCCGCGCCAATCGTTACCGCCAGCTGGGAGGCGCCGCCTTCGGTACCGTCACCACAAGCGGACAGCGCAGTCCTGCACACCGAAAACAGCCCGCACGCGGCTGTGCAAACAAACGTCGATGCGCAGGTTGCCGCAACGGCGCCTGATGTTGCCCGCATGAAGACGGCCAAACAGATCGGGAAGCAGGGCGTGCCGGTAGACGTGCGCTACGCCTATAACGGCGCCGCAAAGAATGGTTCGGCATCGCTTCAGCTGGCCTTTATCCCCCGCGTGCAAGGTTCGGCCTTGCGCGTCGAGTTTCCCCGCAGCGAGTCCATATCGATTGGCGAGACCGATGAGCTGCATGTGCAGAAGGTCGCCCCAGCGAGCGTGCATAGACACAATTTGGTCGTCACACCGTTGAAAGCCGATGCCGGTGAAATCCGTGCGCTGGTGTCGATGGAAATCGAAGGTGGCCGCTACTTCGGCATTTTTGTGATACCCGTGGGCTCGTCCGCGCGTTAATCCAGTACTCTCTGCGCTCATGATCAAGGTGATCCAAGCGCTTCGCGTGGCGCCGGCTTTTCTGCTGGCGCTCAGCGCGATGTCCGGGGTCGGCTGCAATCGTGACGGCGGTGAGCAAACCGCTCGGGAAAAGCACACGGCGGCGCAAACGAAGAACCGAGACGATCGACCTATTCCTCAGGATTTCGAAGTAGACATGGTCGCGGCACCGACTAGCTCCAAGTCCGGGCTGATCGGTCTGAAATTCGCGTTGTTGCAGAAGCCGGAAGTCGGTAAGCCTGTCGATATCCATGTGGCTTTCGTCCCAACCGTTGCCGGCCTCGAGCGTTTCACCGCCACTTTCATGGGAAGCGACGGTCTCGAATTGCGTGGAGGCGCGCAGACACCGACCTATGAGAAGCCGGCTCCCACCGGCTCGATCAACCACACGCTTACCGTCGTGCCCAGCGCAGACGGAATCTTCTTCGTCACCGCTACTGTTGTGACCGATGCCGAGCACCTGTCTGTCACGCGAACATTCAACATTCCTTTGATTGCGGGCGAAGGCTTGTCGGCGCCATCATCAAAGCAACCCCCCACACGGGCCGCCAGCAGCATACCTGCCGCCAATTCGCGACAGTCTCCGTGACATAAAGACTCGACTTTCGCGAAACATTTCACGATGAAGGTGGCTCTGGCCTCATTATCATGAGGTTGGAGATTGGACCGTTTTACCTATGTCAAATCCCCCTTCAGCTCGCCGCGCGGCGCACGAGGGTCGCGAGTCGTTGCCGGCTGAAACGTCGGATACGAGCGCGACGAGCACCACGACGGTCGTTCGAGCAGAGCCACGTGCGGACAGTGCGGAGGGCGGCGGTCTGCATTCGCAGTTGCAGACACAGCTTCGAGAGCTGCGCCTGCGCACCGGCTCATCGACGGCCGATCTAAATTTACTGCTGCAACTCGTCAGCGATCATTACCAAGCCATCGACGACGAGCGCCGCGGCATCGTGCAGTCCATGCGTCTGATGGCCGATGAAGCGAGAGCGCTTGCGCACGAAGCGCGCGAGCAAAGCTCCGATCATCTGCAGGTCATCCTCGACAACATCAAAGAGGTCGTTCTCACCGTAGACGACCACGGCGTTGTACAAACTTTCAATCCGACAGGTGAGCGCGTCTTCGGTTACGACCAGGCGGAAGTCCTCGGTCAACGCATCGATCTCTTGGTGCCGCAGATAGCGGATCCGGGCACTGTCGTTCAAGGCTTGCAACGTCTCGCGGCTTCGTCCGGCGATACGCATCAGGATCTCGCGGCCCGCGAAGTATGGAGCCGCCGCAAAGACGGCCAAGTGTTCCCCGCCGAAATCGCCGTAAGCCGGGCTCGCATCGGTCGTCGCGACAATTTCATCGTTTGCCTGCGGGACGTGACGGAGCGGCGCGAATCGGAGCTCGCGCTGCGAGAGAGCGAAGCGCGCTATCGCATGCTGGTCGATCACGCACCCGAGGCCATCGTGGTTTTCGACTGTGACACCGGCCGCTTCGTTGACGTGAACAGCAACGCCGAGCGCCTGTTCAACCTCGACCGCACACAGTTGCTGCGTCTTGGCCCTCTCGATTTTAGCCCGGCCCAACAGCCGGACGGCACGGCATCGAAGGACTCCGGCGATCGCTATATCCGCAGCGCCTTGGCCGGCGAGCCGCAAGTGTACGAATGGCTTTACGCGGATGCGTTCGGCAAAGAGATCATCTGCGAAGTTCGGTTGCTGCGTTTGCCCAGCGCCACGCATCGTTTGGTACGCGCGAGCATCTCGGATATCTCCGAGCGCAAGCGCAGCGAGCGGGTGTCGGTGGCCGAGCGCGAGATCTTCGAGCAATTGACGACGAATGCGCCGCTGCCCGCGGTGCTGGAGTCGATCACGCGGCTGATCGAATCCGTGGGCGTCGGCACCGTTTGCTCTGTGAGCGTGCTAGCGCCGGACGCGGCAAGCTTCGCGTACATGGTGGCGCCGAATTTTCCGGATCGGTTGCGAATGGTGCTCGAGCGCTCGTCCGTCAACATCCGCAATGGATCGTGTGCGGCCGCCGTGTATCTCGGCCGGCAAGTGCTCGTCGCGGATATCGCGAAAGACCCGTTCTGGCAACAACGGCGCGACGCGGCCATCAATTCCGGTTTGCGCGCGGCGTGGTCGACTCCCATCAAGAATGCCGAAGGCAAAGTGCTTGGCTCGCTTGGCGTGTTCCGCCGCGAGTTGGGCTTGCCGACCGTGCGCGAAGCCGAGCTTATCGAGCATGCCGCGCAACTCGCCGGCATTGCCATCGAGCGCCGTCTCGCGGAAGAAGCGCTGCGAAGCAGTGAAGCGAAGTTCCGCGGTCTCTTCGATGGTGTAGCGGAAGGTGTGTATCAAAGCGCCCGCGACGGCCGCCTGCTGTCCGTGAATCCCGCGCTCGTGGGTATCCTCGGATACAGCACGGCCGAAGAGCTGTATGCGTTGCCGAGCGTGGCGATGCTCTATTGGAATCCCGCCGATCGCACCGAATTTACGCGGCAGCTCGAAAACGAAAGCGAGATGCGCAACGCTGAATTCCTCATGCGTCGTCGCGACGGCCAGCAAGTGGTCGTGCTCGAGAACTCGCGCGCGCTGCGCGAACCTTCCGGCCGCATCATCGGCTACGAAGGCACGATGGCGGACATCACGGAGCGCAAGCGCGCCGAGCAGGCGGTGTTCGCGGAGAAAGAGCGCGCGCAAGTCACGCTGCAATCCATTGGCGACGGCGTCATCAGCGCGGACGCGCACGGTTCTATCGACTACCTCAATCCTGTCGCCGAGAATCTCACCGGCTGGAAGATCGACGAGGCGCGGGGCCGCCCGATCAACGAAGTGCTCAATCTCATCGACGAGGTCACTCGCCAGCCGCTCGAGAATCCCTTGCTCCGCGCTTTGGATCGACGCGAAAGCACCGGCCCCTCCGAGCATCCCGTGCTCGTGACGCGCTCAGGGCAAGAAATCGCGATCCAAGAATCCGCGGCGCCCATTTGTGATCGCCAGGGCCGTGTCATCGGTGCGGTCATCGTTTTCCACGACGTAACGAAAGAGCGCCGCCTCAAGCGAGCGCTGTCGTATCAAGCCAGCCACGACGCGCTCACCGGCCTCATCAATCGGCGCGAGTTCGATAATCGTCTGCACACCGCTGTACTTTCCGCCCAACGCGGAGATGAGCAGTACGCACTGCTGTACGTCGACCTGGATCAATTCAAAGTGGTCAACGATACATGCGGACATCAGGCGGGTGACCGGCTGATGCGTGATGTGACCGGTCTCCTGCAAACACGCGTTCGCGCCTCCGACACGATTGCCCGTCTGGGTGGCGATGAGTTCGGCATTCTGCTTGAGAGCTGCACGCTCGAGCAGGCCACGCGCATTGCGGATAGCGTGCGCCAGTCCATTCGGGACTACCGCTTTACTTGGGGAGCGAGCACGCTTTCGGTGGGCGCGAGCATCGGCGTAGTCGAGATCAAACGTGAAACGGAAAGCGTTGCGGCCGTTATGAGCGCTGCGGACATCGCGTGCTACGCGGCGAAAGACGAAGGCCGTAATCGAATTCACGTATATGACGGCGACGTGGTCTCGGGCCGCCATCGTGAAATGCATTGGGTGTCGCGAGTCACGCGCGCCACGGAAGAGAACCGCCTCGAGTTGCATTTCCAACCGATTGTCTCGATCGGCGACGCGAACCTCCGTTCGTTTCACGAGCTCACCGTCCGACTGCGCGACGACGGCCGCTTGGTGATGCCGAACGAGTTCATTCCGGCGGCCGAGCGCTACAACGTCATGCCGACGATCGACCGCTGGGTCGTGCTGCAAGCCATCGAGCTGCTGCGCAGTCAGCAAGCCCGCTCGGCGGCGCCTTTGGTGCTGGCGGTGAATGTGTCCGGCACTTCACTCAATGAACAGTCGTTCTTGGAGTTCGTGCTCCAGCATGTCGGCGATCCGGCCATTGCGCGCTGTCTGTGTTTCGAGATTACCGAAACGGCGGCGGTGACCAATCTTTCCAACGCCACGTATTTCATGCGAGAGCTGCAGGCTCGAGGCTGCAAGTTTTCGCTCGACGATTTTGGCACGGGTTTGTCATCCTTCATGTACCTCAAGACACTGCCGGTCGACTTCTTGAAGATCGATGGGCAGTTCATCAGCCAGATCGCAGCGGATCCGATCGATCGCAGTATGGTGGAGGCCATCGTCAAAGTCGGGCGCGCATTGGGCATCTTTACGGTTGCCGAATGTGTGGAGTCCCACGCCGTATTGCAGGAATTGCAGCGGATTGGGGTGGACTTTGTGCAGGGCTACTACATGGCTCAGCCGCGACCTATTGCCGAGTTGATCAACAGATAAGAGTCTGCTTGAGAGATGCGCTTACAGCGCGGGCGCGGTGGCCTGCGTGTCGCGCCCGTGTACACTGCTGTGATCGTTTCAGCGCCAATACACCTGTGTCCGATACGCTTCTGGCTGCAACCGACCCGCCGTCATTCTCCATCCATGGATCCCACGGCGATTTGCCGGTTCTAATTTGCTGCGACCATGCGAGCAATCGAATCCCGAGATCGCTGGGTACGCTGGGTTTGCCCGCGGTTTCTCTTACTCGCCACATTGCTTGGGACATTGGCGCCGCTGAGCTGGCTCGTCGCATGGCTGACCGTCTCGGCGCCATGGCGGTTCTGGCGGGTTTTTCGCGGCTCGTGATCGATTGCAATCGCCAACTCGACGATCCCACGAGCATCGCAGAGCACAGCGATGCCGAGCAGATTCCCGGCAACCACGGACTTTCGGCGGAACAGCGGGCCGAGCGTGTGCGTTCTTGCTTCAGGCCATATCAGGAAGCCGTGGACGCCCAACTCGAAGCACTGCGAACTGGCAGGACTGTTGAGGAATTTGCGCCGGCGCTGATCGCGGTGCATAGCTTCACGCCGCTCATGCAAGGCGGTGCGCCGCGGCCCTGGCACTGCGGTGTGTTGTGGAATGTCGATCCCCGCATCGCGGTGCCTTTGATTCACGCGTTGCGGGTGGAACCGAATTTGATTGTGGGCGACAACGAGCCGTACTCCGGCCGACATCCCGCCGGCTACACCATCGACATTCATGCGGAGCGGCGCGGATGGCCCGGCGTGTCGCTTGAAATTCGCCAGGATCTCATCAGCGACAGCGCGAGTGCGGAGCGCTGGGCGGATCGGCTGAGCGCGGCATTGCGCCCGATTCTGCGCGATGCCACGCTGTATCGAAGTGAGCCGGCTTATCGAACGAGCAGTTGAGTAGAGGGGTATCTCAATGAGCGTAAGCGAGCCACCGTTCACGGTCGGTATCGAAGAGGAATATCTGCTCGTGGATATGCGAACGCGCGATGTCTGCGCTGATCCGAACCCCGAGC